>Ga0256843_1003525_pt1 | contig 10836 bp, 10 predicted proteins | sample AlvinellametaG_FD_191572 | JGI IMG/M metagenome (GOLD analysis project Ga0256843, IMG submission 191572) | Pompeii worm associated microbial communities from hydrothermal vent at the East Pacific Rise, Pacific Ocean - Alvinella | ecosystem: Host-associated > Annelida > Integument > Unclassified ... | reverse complement strand
AAACCCCCAAAAATCCCCCCCACACCCCCAGACGGCAATTACGCTAAAACCAACACCAAAAACCTCATACTAAAAGCCATAAACGGAAGCATACAAAGCCTCAAACTCAACGTGAAGGTGAAACCATGATAGGACTGATACTCGACATGGACGGCGTCATCTACCGGGGGAACAGGCCAATAGAGGGTGCGAGGGAGGTCATTCAGTTCTTGAGGGAGAAGGGCATCCCCTTCGTCTTCCTGACCAACAACTCGACCAGAACGCCCCGGATGTACCGGGAGAAGCTCCTCTCTATGGGGATGGACGTCCCGGAGGAGTGCATAGTGACGTCCGGCCTCGCAACGAGGCTCTACATGGAGAAACACTTTGAGCCGGGCAGGATATTCGTCATAGGGGACAGAGGATTGATGGAGGAAATGAAGGCCCTTGGATGGGGGCTCGTAAGCACTGAAGACGCCCGAGAAGGCCGCTGGAGGGACGCCAGGTACGTGGTCGTGGGGCTCGACCCGGGGCTGACGTACGGGAAGCTCAAGTACGGGACCCTCGCAGTGAGGAACGGGGCGGAGTTCATCGGGACGAACCCCGACACGACCTATCCGGGCGAGGAGGGAATCTACCCCGGGGCCGGCGCCATAATAGCCGCGCTGAAAGCCTCCACCGGAGAGGAGCCGCTGATAATCGGAAAGCCCAACGAACCCGCCTATGAAATCGTGAGGGAGAGGCTCGGGGACGTCGAGGAGATATGGATGGTGGGCGACAGGCTCGACACGGACATTGCATTCGCGAAGCGCTTCGGCATGAAGGCCGTGATGGTGCTTACAGGCGTGAACGACCTCCGGGACGTTGAAAAAAGCCCGGTGAAGCCGGATTTAGTTCTGCCCAGCATCAGGGAGCTGAAGGAATACCTGCTGGTGGAGGAATCCAGATGAACCTCCGGGAACTCCTTAAGCGGCTTATATGGCAGGAAAACGAGCTCTACAACCTCTACAAGCTGGGGGAGACGTTCGCAACGTACGAGAGACCCGAGTTCACCGATGTATTCCGGAGGATAGCGGAGGAAGAGCTGAGACACAGAAGGACCCTCGAGGACATTCTCTCGAATAGAAGCCTTGAAAACACCCGAATCATCGACTACGTTGACGCCCTCTCCCTGGAACCCATGGTAACCGACGAGAGGGCGAAACCCGAGGACTTCGAAGACCTCATACTGGACATACTCATACGGGAGAAACACGCCTACCAGCTCTACAAAAAGCTTTCCGCAATACTGGACGGTTCTTTGGCTCAGATATTCAAAATGATGGCCAACGAAGAGCTTAAACACGCTTACCAGCTCAAACTCTTGTATGAGGGCATGTGATCAAGCACCATATTCGACGCCCGATTTCCCCACGATTTCACCTTTTGGGCAAAGTCTTTCGGAGCAGTTCGTCATCCCGGCAATTCAGGTAGGGGCAAGGTATATGTAGTAGTGGCGGTATATCCCTATTCTGATGCTTCTCCTAATGGGGGCAACGATATATAACTATGTGGCAGGGGTGTTTATATGGCTGTTGAAAAAGTGATGAAGAGGGACGGCAGAATTGTCCCCTTTGATAAAGAGCGTATAAAGTGGGCTATCCAAAGGGCAATGCTGGAAGTTGGAGTCAGGGACGAAAAACTTCTCAACAGGGTTGTCAGACGGGTCGTCAGGAGGATTAACGAGCTCTACGACGGGCAGGTGCCCCACATAGAGAACATTCAGGATATAGTCGAGCTTGAGCTCATGAGGGCCGGGCTCTTCGACGTTGCAAAGGCGTACATAATCTACCGCAAGAAAAAGGCTGAAATCAGGGAAGAGAAGAAGAAAATCCTCAACAAGGACAGGCTGGATGAAATCGACAAGCGCTTCTCCATAAATGCCCTCCGCGTTTTAGCGTCGAGGTACCTCATAAAGAACGAGAAGGGGGAGATCGTTGAGAGTCCCAGGGAACTCTTCGAGAGGGTGGCAGTCCTCGCGACAATTCCCGACGTCCTCTACGATGAAAGGGTCTTTGACAGAGATGGGAACAACAAAGCGGACCTGGAGGGGCTCGAAGAACTCAGGAAAAAAGCGGGGGAGCTCGAAGGCAGGCTCTCAATAGGCCGTTTCAAGCTCAACAGGTACCACATCGAGCGGCTCCTGAACCTCTACCGCGAGCTGGCAGAGAAGGGACACATGAAGATTTCCGTCGGGAAGCTCATCGAAATGCTCGAAAACGGGGCCTTCGACGAGTACGAGAACGAGATAGAGGAGTACTTCCGGCTCATGACCGGACAGGTGTTCATGCCAAACACCCCGGCACTCATAAATTCTGGCAGACCCCTCGGAATGCTCTCCGCCTGTTTCGTCGTGCCGATAGAGGACGACATGGAAAGCATAATGAAGGCCGCCCATGACGTCGCCATGATTCAGAAGATGGGCGGAGGGACCGGCCTGAACTTCTCAAAGCTCCGGCCAGAGGGAGACCTCGTCGGGACAACCACCGGGGCAGCGTCCGGGCCCGTTTCATTCATGCACCTCATCGATGCCGTCAGCGACGTCATCAAGCAAGGCGGCGTTAGAAGGGGCGCCAACATGGGCATCCTCGAGGTCTGGCACCCCGACATAGAGAAGTTCATCCACGCCAAGGAGAAGAACGTCGGAACCAACGTCCTGAGCAACTTCAACATCAGCGTCGGAATCTGGGGCGATTTCTGGGAGTCCCTCCGGGAGGGCAAGCGCTACCCGCTCGTGAACCCGAGAACCGGCGAGAGGGTCAAGGAGATAGACCCCAAGAGCCTCTTCGAGGAGCTCGCCTACATGGCCTGGGCCAAGGCCGACCCCGGCGTTGTGTTCTTCGACGTCATCAACAAGAGGAACGTCCTGGAGCCGGCGAAGGGCGAGAAAATCCGCGCCACAAACCCCTGCGGTGAAGAGCCGCTCTACGAGTACGAATCGTGCAACTTAGCGAGCATCAATCTGGCGAAATTCGTCAAGTACGACGAGGAGGGCAGGCCGTACTTCGACTGGGAAGAGTACGCCTATGTCATCCAGAAGGTCGCAAAGTACCTCGACAACGCAATAGACGTCAACAAGTTCCCGCTCCCGGAGATAGACCGCAACACCAAGCTGACGAGGCGCATTGGAGTCGGAATAATGGGTTTGGCGGACGCGCTCTTCAAGCTGGGGATAGCGTACAACAGCAAAGAGGGCTACGACTTCATGAGGAAGGCCACCGAGTACCTCACCTTCTACGCCTACAAGTACAGCGTCGAGGCGGCCAAAAAGCGCGGTCCGTTCCCGCTCTACGGGGAAAGTGGATACAAGGACGGTGAGCTACCTGTCGAGGGGTTCTACCACCGCGAGATATGGACGCTCCCCTGGGACGAGCTGGCGGAGGAGATAAAGCGCCACGGCGTCAGAAACGGCATGGTAACCACCTGTCCGCCGACCGGTTCGGTGAGCATGATAGCGGACACCTCGAGCGGAATCGAGCCGATATTCGCGCTGGTCTACAAGAAGAGCGTCACCGTTGGCGAGTTCTACTACGTGGACCCCATCTTTGAGTCCGAACTGAAGAGGCGCGGGCTCTGGAGCGACGAGATACTCAGAAAGATAAGCGATAACTACGGCTCCATCCAGGGGCTCGAGGAGATACCTGAAGACCTCCAGCGCGTTTTCGTCACCTCAATGGACATCCACTGGCTCGACCACATCCTCGCTCAGGCGAACATCCAGCTCTGGCTCACAGACAGCGCGAGCAAAACGATAAACATGCCTAACGACGCCACCGTTGAGGACGTGAAAGCGGCCTACCTTTTAGCCTACAAGCTCGGCTGCAAGGGCATAACGGTCTACCGCGACGGCTCGCTCTCTGTGCAGGTCTACAGCGTCGAGGGCGAGAAGAAACAGCGCGTCAAGGCCAAACCAAGCAAGTACGCGGTCGAAAAGCTCAAGGCGGTTGTTGAGGCCGAGCCCTGGCTGGCGAGGTTCATAAACGTCGAGGCGATCCTGAACGGCACCAACGGAAAGGAAAAGAAGGAGAACTCCGGCCTGACGTTCTCAATAACCCAGCCAGCGCTCAAAAAGGCCAAAAACAAGCCCGCCCCCGATGTGGAGGGGGGTCTTCCGGAGGATAAAATCAAGGAGCTCCTGGGCGTTGCGTACTGTCCCGTCTGCTACGAGAAGGACGGGGAGCTCGTCGAGCTTAAAATGGAAAGCGGCTGTGCCACCTGTCCAAGGTGCGGGTGGAGCAAGTGCGTTATAAGCTAACCCCAACCCCCTTTCCCTTTTCTTGACATCTCCGTGTAAACACAGGTTTTTTAAATCGAAGGTTTTAACGTTCACCAATCACAAAAAGTTGACCCACGGCTCAACGCCGAACCTTCGGAGGTGTAACGATGGACAAGGTTTACCTGACGTGGTGGCAGATCGATAGGGCCGTATTCTCCCTGGCGGACAAACTCAGGAAAAACTTCTTCCCGGACGTGATAGTCGGCATCGCAAGGGGAGGACTCATCCCGGCGGTGAGGCTCAGCCATGTCCTCGGGGACGTCGAACTCAAAATAATCGACGTTAAGTTCTACAAGGACATTGAGGAGAGGATGGAGAAGCCCGTGGTGACGATTCCGCTCCACGGCTCGCTGGAGGGCAAAAAGGTCGTCATCGTTGATGACGTCAGCGACACGGGGAAAACGCTCGAAGTTGTCATCGAAGAGGTCAGGAAAGCCGGGGCGGAGGAGGTTAAGGTCGCCTGCCTGAGCATGAAGCCCTGGACGAAGGTCGTTCCCGACTTCTACGTCTTCAGAACCGACAAGTGGATAGTCTTCCCCTGGGAGGAGTTCCCGGTAGTTGTGAGGGAGTAACTTCTTTAACCCCTCCCCCCAACTTTTCTCGGTGGTGAATGTGAGGGCTTTCATAGCCATCGATGTCAGCGATGATGTTCGTGATAACCTCGCAAAGGCCCAGGAGCGGATAGGGGGCAAAGCGGCAAAAATTAAGTTCGTCGAGCGGGAGAACTTCCACGTAACCCTCAAGTTCCTCGGAGAAATCGACGAGGCGACGGCAGAGGAGGTCAAGAGGGCCTTAGCGGAGATAGCGAGGAAGCACAAGAAGCACCGCGTCAGGGCGAAGGGAATAGGCGTCTTCCCGAACCCGAACTACGTCCGCGTCATCTGGGCCGGAATAGAGAACGACGGCGGCATTAAGGCGATAGCGAGCGACGTCGAGCGCGAGATGCGTCGCTTGGGCTTCAAAAAGGAGAAAGACTTCGTTGCACACATAACAATCGGGCGCGTCAAGTTCGTCCGCGACAAGCTGGAGCTCGCGATGGCGTTGAAGGAACTGGCCAACGAGGACTTCGGCGAGTTCGATGTCGAGGCGATAGAGCTGAAGAAGAGCACACTGACGCCGAAGGGCCCGATTTACGAGACGGTGGCGAGGTTCGAGCTCGCGGAGTGAGCGCAATGGAGATGGAAGAAGTCCTCGGCGAAGTCCTCCAAAGGATAAGGCCGAGCGAGGAGGAGAGGGCCTTCGTGAAAGGCCTGATGGAGGAGCTGAGGAGCATAGCCAGGGAAAAGATAGAGGAGCTCGGCCTCGATGTCAGGCCGTACTTCGTCGGCTCGCTCGCGAAGGACACCTACTTAGCAGGAGACCACGACGTTGACCTCTTCTTGGCTTTCCCCCTCGAAACCCCGCTCGAGGAACTGAGGGAGAAAGGCCTGGAACTCGGAAAGGCGATAGCGGAGAGGCTCGACTCCTACGAGGTGGCCTACGCCGAGCACCCATACGTCCGGGCGAGATACAGGGGGGTGAGTGTTGACCTCGTACCCTGCTACGACGTCAGAGGCTGGAGGGACGTTAAAACCGCGGTGGACCGCTCGATACTTCATACGCGCTGGGTGAACGAGAACCTCAAGGGACGGAACGACGAGGTGAGGCTTCTCAAGCGCTTTCTGAAGGGCATCAACGCCTACGGGAGCGAAATTTACGTGAGGGGCTTTTCCGGTTATTTAGCCGAAATCCTCGTCATAAAGTACGGCTCGTTCCTCAGGGTAGTCGAGAGAGCTGATTTCATGCTGAGGCAGAAGATAATAGACCCGGCGAACTGGCTGAGGAGAGAACCGGAAATCGCGCTCAGGACAGTGAAAAGGGAGACCGGGGAGGACAGACCGCTGATAGTGATAGACCCCGTTGACCCGAGGCGGAACGTTTCGGCCAACTTGAGCTGGGAGCGCTATGGAGTTTTCTACTTCAAGGCAATGGAGTTCGCGGAGAGACCCTCCGTGGAATTCTTCTTTCCAAAGGGGAAACCCCAGGGGAGCTACCTCGACGAGCTCAGGAAGCGGGGGACTGCTCTTGTAACGCTCCTGATTGATGCCCCCGATATTGTGGACGACATCCTCCTGCCCCAGCTGGAGAGGAGTGCGAGGGGCTTCGAGAGGGCCCTGGAGCGGGAGGGCTTCCGCGTTCTCGGCTGGGACGTCGGAAGGAAAGATAAGGCCTTCATAATGCTCGAACTCGACAGGGAGAAGCGCGAGAGGGTGAGAATTAAGCCGGGCCCGGAGTTCTTCACAGAGAGGGGGCGGAACTTCTACCGGAAGAACGAGAAGGTCTGGGTCGTCGGTAAGAGGCTCTACTCGGAGAAGAGGGTTAAGGAGGGCGTTGTGGAGGTAATCGGTGAACTACTTGAAAAAAATCAAGTCGCTTTGGGAAGGGGCATAAGGGACGCGATAATGAGTGGAGACGTTCTGCTGAACTACGTTCCCAAGGAGCTGGAGGAGGAAGCGTACCTCTTCATGAGCAGGGAGAAGTGGAACCTGAAGGCTTAGCCTCAACCGTCCATTTTTACCCACATATGCCCGATAAGTTAATAAGTGTGTACACTGAAACCTGTACGGTGGGAGAATGGAGAAGGAATTCAGGCGGATTTTTGGCGATGAGCTGGCCGACTACCTCGAGCTTCTCAGGGCAAAAGCGGCCTTTGCAGAGGAGCTCTATGGGGTAAAGATGAACTACGTGCCCCTCATCACGGAAGGCGAGATAGTTGTCCTCGACGTGAAGGACGGAAGGGTAAAATGGCTCAAAACGAAGGAGCCGCTCACCGCAGATGAGCTCGAGGGGCTGGCGGAGAAAATAAAGAGAAACCTCGAATCGGGGTACGTCGAGATGCTCCTGGCCATGAACATGCCCTGCGTCAGCGGCCCGGGGGAGTGACGCCCGCCGTGCGCGGGCTTAGAGGCCGAGGCGCTCCCTTATGCGTTTCACCTCGCGCCTGGCCTCCCCAAGACCGAGTTCCTCCAGGACATCTTCCCGCGGAATCCCGTGCTCGTCGTAGCCGAGACCCTCGTAGTACTCGCGGATCTTCTCGCGTATCTCCTCCTCCGTGGGGGCCCGCCCCTTGAACGGTCCGGTCGGGAGGGGCTCGTAGAACCTCGGCGGGTTGTCGTCGTCCCTTCTCGGGTCCCAGTGGACGTCGGGCCCTCCAAGGAGGAGCAGAATCCTCTGAAGGTGTATTATTCCCAGACCGATTTCGTTAATCCATTTCTCCGGCGTCAGTTCGAAGCCCGTAACCGCGTTTCCGAACTCGATAATCCTCTCAAAGCCCGGCCTCGTTGTGAACATGCACACAACGGCCGAGTCGTAGAAAGCGTTGACGAGCTCACCCCTGTGGCCCCTCGCAGGCAGGGCAGCGGTCGCTGTGTGGTCTCCACCCTGGACCGAGACCGCGTAGCTGATGTCCTTCGTGTAGTCGAGGCCGCTCCTTACCCCGTGGGCCCCGACCCCGATGCCCTTGACGTGGACAGCGTAGCGCATGGCATCGACGCCTCTCATCTCGGAGATTCTCTTTGCCGCTCGGTACGTCCCCTCGGCCAGGATTTCACCGATGCCCTCCCTCTCCGCTATCAGCCTGAGGAGCCTCGCAAAGGCCTTCTCGTCCCCCCACTCAAGGCCGAAGCCGATGTCCTCCTCCGTCAGGATTCCGCGCTGGTAGAGCTCCGCGGCAAAGCCGAGGACGTTTCCCGCGTTTATTCCGTCGAGGCCGAGCTCATCGACGAGGTAGGAGAGGTAAACGACCTTCTCGGGCTCAAATATTCCAAGGTTCGTACCCACGTAGGCCATCAGCTCGTAGTCCGGGGCGTCGGTTATCGAGCCCTTGTACTCGCCGTAGCGGAGGTAGGATATCTTCATGCAGTTCACGGGACAGCCGTAGTCGGCCCAGTACTTCTTTATCCAGGCCCTGAGCTCGAAGTTAACGACGCTTATCCTTTCGTCGTCGTGGTACTCCTCCTGCCAGTTCCTGACAGGTTGGCTTGAGCGGTCCTTGGCGACGCTGTAACCTCCGGGCCCCGTCCCCCACTGGCGGGTGGTGGTGAGGGTCAGCAGCTCCCTCTGGAACTCCCTGAGAAGGGCTCTGAACTTCTCCGCATCGTGGACCTCCGGCATGGGGCCGCTGCCCTTGACGAGCACTGCCTTGAGGTTCTTGCTCCCCATAACCGCGCCGAAGCCGCCGTATCCGGCCGCATGCATCAGCTTGCTCATTATGGCGGCGAAGCGCACCTTCCTTTCCCCGCCCCTGCCGATGTACATCATCGCTGGCTCCTTCGGGACACCCCTCAGCCTGGCCTTCTTCCTCAGCTCGTCGTGAACATCCCTCAGAAGGGTCCTGTGGAGCTCCACTCCGCCCATGCCCCAGTACTTCGAGGCGTCCCTCAGCTCAACCTCGTCGTCGTTGACGAGAAGATAAACCGGCTCCTCTGCCCTTCCCCGGATTATCATCCCGTCGTAGCCGCTCGCCTTCAGCTCTATTCCCACCTCGCTGCTGAGGACGCTCCCCACCACCCCGTTGCTCTCGGGGGATTTGGCGACCACAGAGGTTTTTATCCCCGGGTAGTAGCCCGTCAGCGGGCCGGTGAGAACCAGCAGAAGGTTCTCCTCGCCGAGCGGGTCAATCCGCTCCCACTCCTCCCCGAGCTCCTTCCACAGGATGTACGTGCCGAGGCCCCTGCCGCCGTAGAAGCGTAGCATCTCACCGTCCAGCTCGACGGTCTTCACGTCTCCGGTGCTCAGATTAACGTCTAAAAGCTTTCCAGCGTAGCCGTACATGCTATCACCCCATGAACTCCTCCCCGTACATCTTCCTCGCCAGCTCAAGGCTCTTCTCGACCGGGTCCTTGGCGAACGTCCTGTACACGGAACGGTACTTTCCCTTCACCAGCGTCAGAGCGTCATGGCCGGCCTCGTGGCAGACCTCAACGCACTTCGGATTCCCCCCGCAGAGGTCGCAGATTACGACGCTTCCCTTTCCATCGGGAATCCTGGGGACGTTTCCGGGGCAGGCAAGGACGCAGGCCCCGCACGCGGTGCACTTCTCCTCGTTCACAATCACCGCACCGGTCTCCTCATCAACGCCCAGCGCATCGAAGTTGCAGGACTCAACGCACGGGTAGTCTGGACACTGGACGCAGGTGTGGGGCACGTCAACGCCCGGAAAAAGTTCGTATACCCTTATACGCGATGCTTCTGGCCATATTATCCCCTCGTGCTCCAGAGAACAGGCGATTTCACAGAGCCTGCAGCCGCTGCACTTGTCGGGGGTCACCAAAATCCATATCCTCTCGACGGCATCATCACCCATAGGGAACACCTAATTCCATAATTGGAACTTATCCCTTATAACTCTTGTGGAGATGCACCGAAGCGTGTAGATATACATCGTTTCGAAGGGAAGTTCTTATAAACGTGGGGATACTACAGAACGCGATGAACCGCTCAGAGCTCGTACTCCTCGGCATCACAGCAATATGGGGGTTTACTTTTCCTGCGATGAAGGTTAGCCTCGAGTACCTCCCGCCGATCCTCTTCTTAGCTTACCGCTTCGGAATAGCATCTCTCCTGATGCTCCTGCTCTTCCGCTCGAGAGTTCTACGGTGGAACACCTTCAGTGAGGGCTTTATCCTTGGCCTCACCCTCTTCTTCGGCCACGGCTTTCAGATCGTCGGTTTAAAGTACACAACGGCCTCGAATTCGGCCTTCGTAACCTCGCTCTACGTCGTCTTCACGCCATTCATAGCATACTTCCTCCTGGGCGAGAAGCTGAAGGGCAGGGACGCCCTCTCATTGGCCCTCGCCCTCGCCGGCCTGTATTTAATATCGGGAGCCAGCACAAAGATAGGCTACGGGGACCTTCTAACGGCACTCTGCGCCCTTAGTTTCGCATTTCAGATAGTCCTCGTCCAGCGATTCGGGACAAAAGACTACCTGAGCCTCGCTTTCTGGCAGATAACCTGGAATTTCATACTGTCCCTGATCTTCGCCCTCCTCTTCGAGCCCCCAACCGTTCCTCGCTCCCCCGTCCCCTGGGCAGGGATACTTTACACCTCAATCTTCGCCACCGTCTTAGCCTTCACCCTCCAGATGAAGCACCAGCGGAACACGAAGGCCCACAAAGCCGCGCTTATTTACTCTGCAGAGCCCATATTCGGCTCCCTTGCAGCATTCCTCACGCTCGGGGAGGTTTTAACGCCAAAGGGATACCTCGGGGCGGCCCTCATAATGGCGGGGATATGGAACGAGGTCCGGAAAAACTAACGAAAGGTTAATAAAACATTACGGCCTTCTTAATACGAGGTGATGGCATGGTCCACAAGTACATTGAGGAGAAGACGCTGAAGTTTAGTAAGGAGGAGAAAGAGAAGCGCTACAAGTACCTCGGCAAGGAGGTCATTGACGTTGGAGACCCGGGGCTCGACAGCATTCCGGAGTTCTACGGGATAGCCAACGCCATATGGCACGACTGGAAGGAGGGTGAGATAGACACGAAGACCGCCCTCAGG
>Ga0256843_1003522_pt1 | contig 10839 bp, 11 predicted proteins | sample AlvinellametaG_FD_191572 | JGI IMG/M metagenome (GOLD analysis project Ga0256843, IMG submission 191572) | Pompeii worm associated microbial communities from hydrothermal vent at the East Pacific Rise, Pacific Ocean - Alvinella | ecosystem: Host-associated > Annelida > Integument > Unclassified ... | reverse complement strand
GATCATGGTAATATGTTTGGTACTATTACATTTTATAATGAGATGAGAAAAAATGATATCAAACCAATTATTGGTCTTGAAGCATACTTACACAATGAAGAAGATATAGGTGATAAAACAACCAAAAAAAGATTTCACCTTTGTTTATATGCAAAAAATGATGTTGGATATAAAAATCTTATGTATCTATCAAGCCAAGCTTATATGCATGGTTTTTATTACTATCCAAGGATAAATAAAAAACTTTTAAAAGAAAACTCTGAAGGTTTAGTTTGTACATCAGCTTGTTTACAAGGTGAGATAAATTGGCACTTAAATCTAAATAACGAAAGAAATGTTAAAAATGGAGCAAAAGGCTACGAAGAAGCTAAAAAAATAGCCCTAGAATACAAAGAGATTTTTGGAGATGATTTTTATTTAGAGATTATGCGTCATGGTATTGTAGATCAACACTATATAGATAATCAAATACTTCAAATAGCAAAAGAAACAGGTATTAAAATAGTAGCAACAAATGATACTCACTATACTGAGCAAAAAGATGCAGAAGCCCATGAAGCATTTATGTGTATTGCTATGAATAAACTATACGATGATCCAAACCGTATGAGACATAGTGTTCATGAATTTTATGTAAAATCTCCAGAGCAAATGGCACTACTATATGCTGATATTCCTGAAGCTATTGAATCTACTCAAGAGATAGCAAATAAATGTAATCTAGAGATAAAACTAGGAGATCCAACTCCTCCAAATTTTAAATTTACATTAGAAAAACTTCAAGAGTTAGGACTTGAAGCTCCTGAGCCTGGAGTTGAATACTCTTTAGAAAATGATAAAGTTTTATTTATACATGAGTGTTGGGCTGGATTAGAAAAACGTCTTAAAATAGTAAAACCAGAAAAACATCAAGAGTACAAAGATAGACTACAAGTTGAAATTGATATTATAAATAATATGAAATTCCCAGGATATATGCTGATTGTTTGGGATTTTGTGGCGTATGGAAAATCTATTGGAGTTCCTGTAGGGCCTGGAAGGGGATCAGCTGCAGGATCTTTAGTTGCTTTTTGTATGAGTATTACAGATATTGACCCTATGCCTTATGGTTTACTTTTTGAGAGATTTCTAAATCCAGAAAGGGTATCTATGCCAGATATCGATATGGATTTTTGTCAAGCAAGAAGACAAGAGGTAATTGACTATACAGTTCAAAAGTATGGAAGAAACAATGTTGCACAGATTATAACTTTTGGTAAACTTTTAGCAAAAGGGGTAATAAGAGATGTAGCAAGGGTTCTTGATATGCCTTATGCACAAGCTGATGCGATGGCAAAACTTATCCCTGATGAGTTAGGCATAAACCTAAAAGATTCTTGGGAGAAAGAACCAAAAATAAAAGAACTTTGTGAAGCAGATCCAAAAGCTGCTAGAGTTTGGACTTATGCACTTGCATTAGAGGGACTAAATAGAAATGCAGGAACTCATGCAGCTGGAGTTGTGATATCAAATGATCCTTTATGGACAAAAACACCACTATTTAAGCCAAGTGGACTAGATACCATAGCTACTCAATATAATGGAAAATATGTAGAAGATGTAGATTTAATTAAATTCGATTTCCTTGGATTAAAAACTCTTACTGTTATTGAAAATGCTTTACAATTAATTGAAAAAAGACATGGAAATAGAGTTGATTTTATCACTCAAGATGTAAATGATCCAGAAGTTTATGAACTTATTTGTACAGGGCATACTGTTGGGTTATTTCAAATAGAATCATCTGGTATGCAAGATCTATGTAGAAGGTTAAAACCAGATAATTTTGAAGATATTATCGCCGTTTTAGCTTTATATAGACCAGGTCCTATGGAGTCTGGTATGCTTGATGACTTTATTGATAGAAAACACGGTCGTGCTAAGATTGATTATTTTTATGATGAGTTTACTGAACCTTTAAAGCCTATACTTGAACCAACTTATGGGGTTATTGTATATCAAGAGCAAGTTATGCAAATTGTTCAGGTAATTGGTGGATTTAGTCTAGGAGGTGCGGATTTAGTACGACGTGCTATGGGTAAAAAGATTAAAGAGGAGATGGATAGATTAAAAGGTGAATTTGCAGCTGGTGGTGTAAAAAAAGGTTATGTTAAAGAACACTGTGAAGAGCTTTTTGATTTGATTGTTAAGTTTGCTGGATATGGATTTAATAAATCACACTCAGCAGCTTATGCTATGGTTACATTTTATACTTCATATTTAAAAAAATATTACCCTACAGAGTTTATGGCGGCACTTCTTACAAGTGAAAAAGATAACACAGATAAAGTTGTAAAATATGTAGATGAAGTAAAAAGAATGGGATATGAACTAGTTCCACCTGATATTAATAAATCATACTTAGTATTTTCTGCAGATAAAATCGATGATAAAGAGGTTGTATTTTTTGGAATGGGTGCCTTAAAAGGTGCAGGAGATGTTGCTATAAACTCTATTATAGAAGCTCGTGGTGATGAGCCATTTAAAGATTTAAGTGATTTTGTATCTAGAATTGATGGAAGTAAAGTCAACAAAAGGGTGATTGAAACACTAATTAAATCTGGTGGATTTGATACATTTGGTTATAGTAGAAAAGCTATGCTAGAACAACTTGAATATATCGTTGAAACTGTTGGAAAAGCCTCTCAAGCCAAAAAACAAGCAATTGGTAGTTTATTTGGTGATGATGAAGATATGATGACAGTATCAATTGAGCTTAAAGATATGCCTGAATTTGATGATAAAGAGATATTAGAGTTTGAAAAAGCATCTCTAGGATTTTATGTATCTGGACATCCACTTGATAAATATAGAGAAACACTTGATGAGATAAATTATACTTTATCTTCTGAGTTTGATGAACTTCAAGATGGAACTGAAACTCTACTTGTAGGTAAAATTGAAAATATCCAAAAAAGGATATCTAAAAAAGGTAACCCATTTGGAATAGCAACTATTATGGATTTACATGGTAGTTTTGAGATTATGATGTTTGATTCTTTAATAAAAGAGCTAGAAGAGGATTTTGATCTTACAAAACCAATATCTTTTAAAGTAAAAGTAACTGTTGATGATTTTGGAACAAAATTTAATATAAAAAAAGTACAATCACTAAAAGAAGCAAAATCTGTAAAACTAAAAACAAAAAAAGTTGAAGTGGTTGAAGCACCTTTAAAAGTGTTTATTGAATACTCAAATGATGTAAATATTTTATATAAAATATTTGAGATTGTATCTACAAATCAAGGTAAAAGAGATATGACTATAACTATAAAATCAAAACTAGGTGATATAGAACTTGATAGTGGATATAAAATAAATAAAAATGTACCAGCACTACTTGAATCAATAGATGGTGTATATTGTGAATAATAAAAAGTAGGAGTTTACTATGGATATGATATATACTTATGCTATGCTAATATCTATAGTATCTTTTACAATGGCCACAGTTATGACTCCAGGACCTAATAATATTATGATGTTATCATCTGGACTTACATTTGGATACAAAAAAACAATTCCACATATGATGGGTGTTGCTATTGGATTTCCCCTTATGGTGATAGCTGTTGGACTTGGAATTGGAGTAATATTTCAAAGTTTTCCTATAGTATATCAGGTATTAAAATATTTAGGGATTAGTTATTTATTGTGGATGGCATATAAAATAGCAAAATCAAATGATAGCTATGAAAATAAAAATCAAATAACAAAACCTTTTACATTTATACAAGCTGCACTTTTTCAATGGTTAAATCCAAAAGCTTGGATTATGGCAATTACATCTACATCTTCATTTATAGTATCAAATGAAAATGTGTATATTCAAGTACTGATTATTTCATTTATTTATTTTTTATCTGGAATTATATCTACAAATACATGGACATTAGGTGGAGTGTTTTTAAATAAGTTTATAAAAAATAAAAAATCTGTAAAAATATTTAATACTACTATGGCAATATTTATAGTATTGTCAGTTATACCGTTTATCTAACCACAACTTAGATATAATATACTTATGAAAAAAAATATTTTAATAACAAATGATGATGGATATGATGCAAAAGGTTTGCAACATTTAGTTGAAGCATTAAAACCAATAGCAAATATAACAGTAGTAGCACCTGCATCTAATAAAAGTGCTTGTGCGCATAGTATGACGCTAACTCATCCTTTACGATATAAAAGTATAGATGATGATTGGTATGCACTAGAAGATGGTACACCTACTGATTGTATATTTGTATCTTTGAATACTTTATTTGAAAATCAAAAACCAGATCTTGTAGTAAGTGGAATTAATATTGGATCTAATATGGGTGAAGATATCACTTATAGTGGAACGGCAGCTGCAGCTATGGAAGCAGTACTTCAAGGAGTACCAGCAATTGCTATATCTCAAGTTTTAGATGATAATGCAAAAACTCAGGGTGATTTATGGGACTATTCATTAGCTAAAAAGACAATTTTAGATATAGTTACAAAAATATTTGATGATAATTTCCCCTTAGATAAGCGAAAGTTTTTAAATATAAATATTCCACCTTGTTCAATAGAGCAATGTAATGGAATAAATATCACAAAAGCTGGAAGTCGGGTATATGGTAATGATTGCCATAGATATAAAGACCCAAAAGGGAAAGAGTTTCATTGGATTGGATTACATCCACTTATATGGAATGAGAGTGATAAAAAAGATTGTGATTTTGAAGCAATTAAACAAAATAAAGTATCAATCACACCAATACAATTAGACTTGACATCATATCAAGATATAGAAAAATTAAAACAATGGATATAAAATGACACTAACAGATGGATTAAGAAGAGATATAAAAGTTATTGAAAAAGATTTAAAAGATGAAGCTCAATTAAAAAAGATATTAAAATTAAGACTTACAAAAAAAGAGTATAAAACTCTTTTAGCAATAAATGAAGGTCAAAGTGATGAATATATGAAAGAGAAACTATCTCTTGATGATGAAAGATTACAAGATATAAAAGATACAATTATTAGAAAACTAAATTATGAAAAGTTAAAATACGAACTGTACGAGGTATAAGATGCATATTACAAATAAAATTTCAAATATATTTCATAAGTTTGCTTCTGCTGAGTTTCCAACTCCTATTCAAAATTTTATAAATAATACATATGTAAAAACTTTAGGTTTAGATATGAGCGAATTTAAAAGTCCTGATTCATATAAAACTTTAAATGAACTTTTCACAAGAGCATTAGTAAAACCTAGACATGTAGATATGTCTTTAGATACATTTATATCTCCAGCTGATTCACTAGTATCAGCTCAAGGTACTATCCAAAATAATACTGCCCTTCAAGTAAAAGGTATGAGATATAATATAGATAATCTTTTTACAGCATATATAAGTGATGAAAATAAATCAAAACTATATGGTGGAGATTTTATGAACTTTTATCTAAGTCCAAAAGATTACCATAGATACCATAGTGTATATAATGCAAAAGTACATAAACTTATCCATGTACCTGGTAAATTATACCCTGTAAATTTTAAATATCTAAATAAACAAGAATCTCTTTTTGTAGAAAATGAAAGAGTAATTATGCAATGTAGTACAAGTGAAGGTAAATATTTTTATATGGTATTTATTGGTGCTTTAAATGTTGGTAAGATGGTATTTGATTTTGAAGAAAGAATTGAAACAAATACAGATACTAGAAGTATAAGTGTTTATGAATATGATGATTTAAATATCAAAAAAGGTCAATGTTTAGGACATTTTAAAATGGGTTCAACAGTTTTACTTTTTTGGGAAAAAGATATGGTTGAATTAGAAGAGTTAACTATGAAAGATGTTAAATTTACTAATACTATTGCAAGATTAAAATAATGAATACAAAAGAGATATTAGCTAAACGATTTGAAAAGTTACATAAACATTATGTTGCCTTAAAAGAGTACAAAGAGTTTATTAATAATCTTTTAGAAAGTAAAAATATATATGATCAATTTATATTTAATACCTTAGAAGTTCAACAAAGAGCAGTTTTAGATGCTTATCTAAAAAGGTTTGCCTCAATACAAGATTTTTTAGGATCTAAGATATTTCCACTTTTATTAGATGTAGCTGGTATAAACAACTCAAAAATGAGTGAAATATTATATAATATTGAAAAAGAAAATATTATTGATAGTTTAGAGTCTTGGGTAGAGTTAAGAGAAGTAAGAAATGAATTGGAACATGATTATCCAGAAGAGTTAAAAGAAGCTTTAAATGATTTAAAATATTGTATTGATAGTTTTAACAAGATAGAATCATATTATATTAATTCAGTAAATTTCTTTAAAAAGTATAATCAATGAGACTATCTGATCGAATAATTTCAAAAATAAAAAAATCAATAATAGATAGCTTTGGTTCTTGTAATGTTTATTTATTTGGAAGTAGAGTTGATGATACAAAAAGAGGTGGAGATATAGATTTAGCAATCGATACTAGATTAAATAAAGATCAATTTAGAGAAAAAAAATCAAAATTTATAGCAAATTTAATTAAACTTGATTTTGATTATAAGATAGATTTAGTAAATTTAAATACAAGTGATAAGTTACTTTTAAATGAAATAAATAATAATAAAGTAAAAATAATATAATGAAAAATATACTAATAACTGGTTGCTCAACTGGTATTGGAAAAGAAACTGCAATATATTTAAAAACTAAAGGTTATAGAGTCTTTGCAACTGCTAGAAAAATGCAAGATGTAGAGGTTTTAAAATCTTTAGGATTTGAGGCATTTTATTTAGATGTTACAGATCCTAAATCTATTAAAGATACACTTGATGAGGTATTAAAGCTAACAAACAACACAATAGATGTAGTATTTAATAATGCTGGATTTGGACAAGCTGGAGCTTTAGAAGATATAAGTGTACAAACTCTAAAAGAACAATTTGAAACTAATGTTTTTGGATTACATGAAGTAACATTACAAGTTTTAAAGATTATGAAAAATCAAGGATATGGAACTATTATTCAACACTCTTCAGTACTAGGACTTATTAGTTTAAGACTAAGAGGTGCATACAATGCAAGTAAATATGCTATTGAAGGTTTAACAGATACTTTAAGGTTAGAGCTAAAAAATACAAATATAGATGTAACTTTATTAAATACAGGACCAGTAACTAGTGATTTTAGAAAAAATGCACAAGAGAAGTTAAAACAAAATGTAAATATTGATAATTCGAGATTTAAAGATGATTATTACAAAAATTTAAATAGCAAAAAAAGTTCAGTGCCATTTAATCTTGAAGCTATAGAAGTAGCAAAAGTTGTAGAGACTATAATAACTTCTAAAAAAGTAAAACCAAGATACTATATAACAAAAGCTACATATCTACTTGGTTTTGCAAAAAGGATTTTATCAACTTCTATGCTTGATAAAATCCTAATTAAACTTTAGTTTATTTAGAAAATATTGGGCTATTATTATCTAATTGTTTTAATATTTTCTTATCTAAGAAAAAAGTACCAAATGGTATAAGTGAAGCTATAATACTAGTTAATACAAACTTAGCGTCTTGATTTTTTTCAGCTCTTGCAGATCCAAGGGCAAGTAAAAACCAAATGAAAAGTACTCCATGTATCATACCTACTATTTTAGTAGCTATTAAAATCCCCATCATATATTTTAATGGCATTGCTACAAATAGTAGTATAATAAATGACCAACCCTCTATATATGCAGCCATTCTAAATTGTTTTATTTTTGACATAATTATTCCTAATAATTTTTATTTAATGAAATTATAATAGTATATTATTAAATTAGCATTACAAAAAAATAATAGATTAAAATTAAATTTTAATTAATATAAAGATAGAATATAAGATACTAATATCAAATTTAAATGTATAAAAAGGATGATTTATGGTAAACGAAGAAGATTTTATATTACTAAATCAAAATTATGATACAAGTGGAAAATGCAACGCAAGAATAATAACACTCTTTTTGATGCCAACTATTTTATATACAATTGTACTTTTGGGCTATTTTAATATAATTAATTTTAAAGTAGAGATTCATAGTGTAATATTAATAGGTGTTATATATTTAATATTTTTAGCTTTTATAAAACACAATGCTTATTATGTATCTTGTAAGTTTAGAAAACAATATACAAATCTAAAAGAGCATCTAAAAGAGTTTGTAAATAAAAATATTTTACAAATAGATAAAACAACAAAAGCAAATGCTTCAATAGATGATTTTTTAAAAGAGTTTACAATATCACTTAGAGATACAAACTTCTCATCTGTAGCAGCTGGAATATTCCCTACACTTGGGATATTAGGAACTTTTATATCTATTGCTATATCTATGCCTGATTTTTCATCTCAAAATACACAAATGTTAGAAAAAGAGATATCTTTACTTTTAGGTGGAGTTGGAACGGCTTTTTATGTTTCTATATATGGTATATTTTTATCTTTATGGTGGATATTTTTTGAAAAGCTAGGTATGAGTAGATTTGAAAAAGATATAATTGTAATTAAAGAAAATACAAAAAACTTTTTTTGGAATAAAATAGATATAGAAAAAATACATTTCCAAAAAAGTATTGAAAATTATGAAAAATTAAATACAGTTTTTTCTGGTATGAACTCTGATGATTTAACAAATATAATTAATAAATCATTAGAACAAAAAGTTGAACTATTTGAAAAGATGATAACTTTAGAAGAAAACTCTATGAAAAAAGCAGCACTTCATTTTCAAAAAAGGGAAGAGCAACAAGAAAAATTTGTAAAAGCTTATGCTCTTGTAGCAAGAGATATGGAAAATCTTACACATAATATATCAGTATTTGTTACTTCTCTTGGAAATATAACAGCATCTATAAAAGAGAATGAAAATTACTCAAATGATCTATCAGAAGAGTTAGCAATAAATATAAATAAATTAAATACTACAATGCAAGAGCTAAGTGTTAAAAATATAAAATCTGTATATGAAACACTTGTTAATACAATAGAACAAATTAAAACAAATACAGATGATATATCTTTAAAATTAAAAGATGAAATAGATAAATTTGATAGTAAAATTACAAATAAACTATCAAACTCTTTAGAGATGATAGATAGTGAAACTGCTAGTATTATTGAACAACTAAAATCTATAAAGTAAAATTATGTATGATAATAAAAATAATAATGAAGAACAAAACTTTTGGGTATCTTATGCTGATTTGATGGCAGGGTTGTTGTTTGTTTTTATTTTACTTGTTGGTGTTATTGTTATAAAATATGTATATGTACAAAATGATCTTCAAAATAAAGATAATACACTTAAGATACAAGATCAAAAAATACAAGATCAAATAGCAAAAATAAAAATTATCACTTCTAAATTACAATCAAAACAAGAAGAGAGTCTACATCTTAGTTTTGAGTTGGCTAAATTAAACAATACATACAATAAAACAATCAAAGATCTAAATGCTTCAAAAGAGTTAACTAAGAAGTTAAATATTGATTTAAATAATACAAACAATAAGTTATTACTATCAACTGAACAAATATCTAAAATCACAAAGATATTAGAGGATAAAAATAATAATATAGAATTATTAGATAAAACAATACAAGAACAAGCAATACAAATATCTAAAACTCATCAAAAGTTAAATTATACACAAGATGAGATTGAAAAATTAAAAGAGTTACTTATAGGTTATGAGTTAAAACAAAAAGAATATGAAAATACAAATAAAAAACTAAAAGATAAAATAGAACAATCATCACATATAATAACTTTAAAAGATGATGAACTAGAACTACTTACAAATAAAATTTTAACAATTACAAAAGAGCATCAAAAACTAGTAGAAGAGTTTGATATAGCAAAAGTGAAAATAAAAACTCTAACAGGTATAAGATTAAAAGTGATACAAGAGTTAAAAAAGAGTTTAGGTAATAGTATCAATATAGATCCTAAAAGTGGAGCTATTAAGTTTTCATCAAATATTTTATTTGATCAAGGATCTTACATATTAAAAGATAGTGCAAAAAAAGAGTTAAGTAAGATATTAAAAAAATATATAAATGCACTTTTATTAAATAAAAATATAAGACAATATATAGAAAACATAACAATCCAAGGACATACTAATTCAGATGGATCATATTTATATAATCTTGAACTATCACAAAAAAGAGCGCTAGAAGTTATGAAGTTTTTATACTCACTTGATATAAAAAATAAATACCTTTTAGAGAAATATATAAGTGCTAGTGGTAGATCATATTCAGATAGAATAAAAGATAAAAATGGATTTGAACAAAAAGATGAATCAAGAAGAATTGAGATTAAATTTAGAATAAAAAATGAAGAAGCTATAAAAGAGCTATCAAATTATCTTACAAAAGAGAAATAATGGATGATTATATATATAAACCAAAACATCTAATAAAACTAAATAAAAAGTTAAAAATAAAAACTATACCAAGATCTATATTTCAAAAAGTTATATCTTTTTTGTTTAAATAGTAATAATATAGTATAATTACAAAAAAATTAAAAAGGATTAATTATGGCAACAGCAAGTGCAAGACATATATTAGTAGATAGTGAAGAAAAGTGTAATGAATTAAAACAACAAATAACAAGTGGAGAGATCTCATTTGAAGATGCTGCAAAGCAAAACTCTTCTTGTCCATCAAAAGCTGATGGTGGAGCTTTAGGTACATTTGGACAAGGACAAATGGTTCCTGAATTTGATAAAGTTGTATTTAATGA
>Ga0256843_1003521_pt1 | contig 10840 bp, 9 predicted proteins | sample AlvinellametaG_FD_191572 | JGI IMG/M metagenome (GOLD analysis project Ga0256843, IMG submission 191572) | Pompeii worm associated microbial communities from hydrothermal vent at the East Pacific Rise, Pacific Ocean - Alvinella | ecosystem: Host-associated > Annelida > Integument > Unclassified ... | reverse complement strand
TCCGTAAAACAAGACAAGAAGTACTAGTATCTTTTTCATAGTTGATACTCCAGCTCAAAAACGATACGTCTATCTATAGGAGAGACCTTAAGCGGTACCATCATCTCTCCGGTTTCTGGATCCATACGGTAGAGATTTGTTTGTTTCGCTTTATCCAGTATATTCTCTCCTCTGATAGTAAAGGTAAGATTTTCACTGATATTCCAAGAAACGGAGGATGTCAGATCGAAGTAGTTTTTATCATCTACACTGTTTTGATGCCATACAACCGCATTATAGAACTCGAACGTATCATAGGCGTTCATTAATGATATGTAACCGCTATAATCATCAAGTGAACTTAGTTCGAATATATCGGAATAGTGTGCATAATACAACTGTATATCCATTCTATTTTTTAAATCGAACATATATCCGTACTGCAACACTGTTGAGAGATACTTGGTATCTTCATCTTTACTGTTGACCAACAGTCCATCTTGATCCTTCAGCAGATAAAACATCAGTGCAAGATCATGTTTTTTCTCTTTATAACGTAACTCTTGGGTAATACCATAAGTCGTCTGAACACGATTATAATCGGTATCCACATTTTTTGTACATGAGAGATTGAGACTATAAGAGAAAGGATCAAGCGCGAACATCGATTGATACAGGTAAGCCTTATAACGCCACTTGTCACCGTGGTATAGGTAGCCAAGCCGCAACTGTAACAGATCATCAGAAGAGACTCCTTTATTACGGTCAATATAGCTGTATTCTATACCTAGACTTAACAGTTCACGTTGGGAAAGTGCATATTGATCCTGTAGGAAAAGTGAGAATATCGCCTCTTTATCGAATACTTTGGGAATTTCACCGACACTATCCTCTTTAAACGAATCCAAAACTTTTACACGCTCTTTTACACCTCCCGTTACACGATGCTTTCCAAATTGATTAATATAGGTCAACTCAGCACTATAGGTACTGTTCTTACTACTTCCCGAATAGCTGTTACCAAATAGACTACCAACGTACAGTAGTGACTCATCATCCACCATAGTCGTATCTGTCGTTAATTGATCATAGGAAAACTGTGCCTTCCAGTATGCATTCAATTTAGTCTGATAGTCCATATGTATGTTCTGATAATCGATCTCTGATGTCAGAGGTGTAGCATCAAAACTCAAACCGGCAAGTGCATCCGTATTTTTTCGCATGACTTGAAGATGAAAAGAGTGTTTTTCATTCTTAATATATCCAAAGACCTGAACTCTTTCAAAATCACGTTTGAGTGGGTCATCCGTACCGTTATCAATACGTTCACGCTCCTCCGAAGTATGAGAGACATTGAGCATATATGAAACATTGTTATGCTCTTTTCCGTAATTGAAACTCTCAACATTATAGCCTCTACTCCCTGCCATCAGATCCAAGGAGGCACCACTATCCCGCTCCGGAGTTTTAGAGTAGATAAAGATCGTCAAATATGCCGGTTCTACTGATGTTTCAAAAGAGGGGGTCATATAGTAAAACTCAATATGGTCGGCAAAATCGATATTCATATCACCATACAGCACGACACCGCTTCCCAACCATCCTTGCGTCACTTCCACGCCATCGATGAAAAGTCTGATGAAATTACTGCGATAAGGTTCGAAAATACCGGAGGTCAATGGGTCAGGCAGTGCATATCTATTTTCATGATAATAGATGATCGGCGTGTACTTCATCACATCTTTTAGCGTTTTAGCATGCATCCGCTCAAGCTTTTCTCTGGTAAAGAGTACCAAGTGTCCCTTATTCTCATCGATCGTTTGACGACTTAGATCATTGTTGTGGTTATATTCACTTAAAAGCTGATCAATATTTTCCGCATTGAGAATTGATGTAAACAATGATAACGATAACAGTACCCCTCTCCACTTTAACACTATCCACCTCTCTTCTTCTATATCAATAAGTTTTTATAATATTTCTACTATAATTCTACACAATTTATTTTAAATTCATCTTCTTTCCTACTAAAAAAGGAGTTACTTTGCTCGATTCTGCCGCTTTTGATCTGCTAACAAAAGAGTACCGGCTCATATTGGCTACAGAGCCTGAAGAGTTCGATGCGGTTAAAAGCTTACGTAAAGAGGTGCTTCTTAGTAAATACCGTAACTTTGCAACGATTGAAGATGAAGAGCAGTTCGCATGGGATAAAAGCGATGAACAATCGTTTATTTTTCTTATTCAACATCAACAAACCCAACGGTATGTAGGTACTATTAGGGTTTTTTATATTAATTGCAAAACCCCCATACAAACCTTACCGATGGAACACTATACCCATACACAAAGAGATCCGTCGCTACTACCCGTATGTGAGATATCTCGCTTCGCACTCAGCAGAGACCTTCCTTTACACTCGGAAAGATCTGCACTTTGGGTAAGAACTCACCTCTCACTACTTCTCATGATAGGCACACGGATCACCGCACAGATCTACCCATTTAAAATGATCTATGCCATTATGGAACAGACCCTTGCGCGCCTGCTTCGCAGACAACATGCACATTTTGAACAGATAGGGGAGAGTGTCGACTACTACGGAGAGTGTACTCCCTTTGCTATCGAACCGGAAAAACTTTTAAAAGAAACACAAGAGACAGAAGTATTGAGTAGATACTACCTTCAAAAATTTATATATGAGAGCAATACGATAGACAAATATCTCTCCTCTACCCCTTACCTCACAGCGGCACAACTACAACTTAACCGATATATACCACAACAAAGAGATGAGCATCAATGCTATCATACTGTTGACCGATAACCTATCGCTACTCCTCGATCACAAAGATCGTATCGATCACATTGCTTTTAAACTTCAAGGCTTCAACATTGTGTTGTAAAATACGGTTTTCCGCTTTAAGGGCTTCTACTTGTCGTTGGATCTTGTTCACTTTTTTACTTTCATAGTAGATCTGGTTACTTAAATAGATCTTGATCATCGCTAAGATAAGAACAATACTAACTGCCATTAAAATAACACTGATCATACCGAACGTAATACCGTTAGGTGCTTTCTTCTTTTTGGTCGTTCCCCTCATCGCTACCCCTTAAAGCGGAAACTTCTAAGTTTTGCCGAGCGACTTCTCGGGTTGAGCTTCAACTCTGATCTTGAAGCAGTAATGGGCTTTCGTACAAGCGGTTTACCCAAAGCATGGTTCTTTCCGCATGTACAACGCATCGCTTGCGGATCACAGATACATTCGGTCGCCCACTTCTTAAAGCGGTTCTTGACCAACCTATCCTCAAGGGAGTGGAAGGTAATAAGGGAGACGACCTCTCCGGGATAGTGTTTTGCCTCCAGCGCATCGAGCAATCCTTCGATCTCTCCAAGCTCATTGTTCACCTCGATACGGATCGCCTGAAAAGGGAGGGTCGCCGGATGGATCTTGCCTCCGGAGGGGATGACCTGCTTGATGATCTCACTGAGTTCTTTCGCACTCTCTATAGGCTTTTTGGCACGGGCATTGACGATCGCAGAAGCCAGTTTTTTGTAGGAGCGTACCTCTCCGTAAACATCGAAGATATACTCCAGCTTCTCTTTGGGGTAGGTGTTGACAACTTCATAGGCACTCAGCGGGGCAGTGGCATCCATACGCATATCGAGTGTCTCAGACTCAAAAGAGAAACCGCGCTCTTTTTTGTCAAGCTGTAAAGAGGAGACACCAAAATCTGCCAAGAGTGCCGTAACAGGGGCTTCTTGAAGCGTAGGGAGCACCGTTGCAAAGGTTCCTTTGTAAAGGGTACTTCTATCGGCGAAAGGTTCAAGCCTCTTCTTAGAAAAGGCCAATGCCTCGTCATCTCTGTCAATACCGATATGTTTCAGATGCCCATACCGGGCGAGCACTTCACTGCTGTGACCGGCATAGCCGAGCGTACAGTCGACAAAATACCCCTCGGGCACATCTTTAAAGCTCTCCAACACCTCTTCCAATAATACCGGTATATGCGGACTCTCCACCTGTTTCCTTTCTAAACAAAAGCATTGCTATGCAATGCATACCAACACTATTCACTATTCACTATTCATTATTCACCAAATAATGTCGTTATAATACCCAAATAATCCTAACAAAGGTTTCGTAACGCTATGGATAAGCATCTAATAGAAGATATTCAACACATCTCCCACTCACTATTTGAAAAGAACTTTTTCGGTGTCTACCACGGCTCTATCTCGGCAAGACTCTCTGCAAACAGTTTTATTATCAATTCAAAAGATACAATCTTAAATGAAGTGACCGAGGACTCTTTGGTACGACTCGATTGTCAAAAAAGGGATTATCGATGGAGTCTGGCAAATACCGATGTGCATATCCACGAGCATATTTACGAGAGTATCCCCAGTGCCAAATATGTCTGCTATACCATGCCTCCTTATGCGACCGCCTATTCGCTTAAACACGGGAAAGTACTACCCCAAGACTACTACGGTAAAAAAGTTCTTGATGCCGTAACTATCTATGACCCCAAAAGCTTTGAAGACTGGATCGACCGCGCCCCTTATGAGATCGCCCGCTTTTTCCAACGCAACGAAACCCACTTGCTGCTCATTAAAGGCTTCGGACTTATCGCCTACGACCGAGATATTACGGAGATGGCAAAAAAGATCGCCGTTCTGGAAAACTCCTGCCGGCTACTTGCACTTAGTGCAACGCTATAGATACCGATAAAGCCAATAGGTGTTATACTTACACAACTATAGGAAGAAGGCAACTGAATGAACCAAACACAAAAACGTTTACAAATTATTAAATTGGCGATCTCCATAGGAGATACCGAAACCATTCAACTGCAAATGCTTAAACTTGCACCCCTTAAAACAGATGAGAAAATTCAAGAGATACTTCGTGGTCTTCAAGCGGAGAACTATGCGCAAACACAAGCACTGATCACCGAATATATAGAAACACCGACCGAAGAGATCCTACAGCGTACATCCCAACATGAAGTATTGACACCGGAAGAGGAGGAGTCGATCATTGAAGAGTTCGACCTCTTTCGTGTTCCGCCTGAAGAGGAGGAGAGTGAAGTCGAAGAGATATTGGATCTAACACCATTTACACAAGAAGAAGAGAGATCGTCCAAAACAGACGACCAGAGTGTCGACTTTGAAGCACTTCTTAATCTCAAAAGTGATGATATCCTCGCAAATAACATCCAGATCGATGAGATGACACTCCCTAAAGATGATTTTTTCGATATAGAAGAGTCTTCCCACTATCAATTTGATGAGACCATTCAAAAAGATGACTTTTTTGAAGAGATGCCTGCCCCTATTCCCCCTACACCGGAGAGATCACCTCATACTAAAGAGGAGATAACATCTCCAGTAAGCAATATCGAGCCTTCTATATCCGAAGCTTCTCCGAACATGCAGACATCCACCCTACACCCAAGGCCAGAAACAAATGAAGTGAGTGATGCACCTGAATATGAACCGATCCCCTACATCGACCAGAAATATCAAAACCTTAAAGAGGAGTTCCCTCCCATTGAGGAAAGTGCCACACTCCACCCCTCAGCAAAAGCATGGCTTTTGAAGATCAGGAAATTGGGATATAGCGAATCGGAGATCGAAGAGATGATGGTGTATATCCGAAAGAAGATGCAAGGAGAGAAGAAGGCCGAAGCGGCACAACTTCTGCTTATTAGTGCAGCAACCCACTCTCTTTTTGCGAAGTTCATGCTTGCAAGATCACTCTTCAAAGGAGATCTTCTCCAAAAAAATACCCAAGAGGCTTTCAACCTCTTTCATGAGCTTGCCATCCAAGAGGAATACCCTGAAGCGATCTGTGACCTCGCACAACTTTATGAACACGGCATAGGTGTAGAGAAAGATATGAAAGAGGCTGAAAAACTCTATAAAAAAGCGATGGAAGAAGGTGTCCAACGTGCCATTCCTCACTTTGAACGTGTAAGAAAGGCAAACAGCGGGCTTTTGGGGAAACTCTTCAAGCGATAATCAAACTATTCTTTAAGAGGTAGTTTGGCGATCGCATCATATGCTACATCCATCATTATATCGATCTGCTCATGGATAATGATATATGGTGGCATAAAGTAGATCACACTCCCTAATGGACGCAAAAGTACACCGTGGGATAGGCCATAACGATAGACTTGCAGCCCTATACGCTCCTCAGGCGTATACCCTTTCAACTCAACTGCCGCGACCATCCCCTGTTGTCGTACCTCTTTCACTTGACTCAATCTATTAAAACGTTCTAATTTCCGTGCAATATAGGCACTTGTCTTACGATTCTTTGCAATGACATCTTCAGACTCAAAGAGAGAGAGTGTTGCCAATGCCGCACGACATGCCAAAGGATTGCCCGTATAGCTGTGCGAATGTAAAAAGGCTTTATATTCGTTATAGTCACAGTAGAAGGCTTGATATATCTCATCGGTTGTCATCACTACCGAAAGAGAAAGATACCCTCCTGTCAACCCTTTGGAGAGTGTCATGAAGTCCGGTGAAACAGATACGTGATCACATGCGAACATCTCTCCGGTACGTCCAAACCCCGTCATGATCTCATCTGCGATCAAATGTACCCCATAATCATGAGTCAATCTTCTTGCCTCAGCTATGTAATAAGGGTGATACATATGCATCCCCCCTGCTCCTTGGATCAACGGCTCAAGTATCAACGCACATACCTCATCGGCACGTAAGCGCAATACCTCTTCTAGAACAGTAAGAGCCTCTTTTGCCGCTTCGATCGACTGGTCTTTAGGTACGGGAACCTGTTCGTTAGCGATCAGAAGCGGGGCATAGGTCTCTTTATAGAGTGCGACATCCCCTACCGAGAGTGCACCGATCGTCTCTCCATGGTAAGAGTTTGTCAACGATAAAAAAAGTCGTTTGTCACGTCCCATATTACGGTGATAGTGATAGCTCATCTTCAGTGCCGCCTCTACCGCACTCGAACCATTGTCAACATAAAAAACTTTTTTAAGCAATGCAGGTGTCACCTCTACCAACCGGTGTGCCAGCGTAACTGCCGGTTCATGCGTAAATCCTGCTAAAAGTACATGCTCCAACCTATCCAACTGCGCTTTGATCGCTTCATTGATATAGGTATTCGAATGTCCGAAAAGATTGACCCACCATGAACTTATCGCGTCGATATAACTGTTCCCTTCAAAATCATATAGATAGACCCCCTTACCCGATTTGATCGGTATCAGAGGAAGGGTTTCATGATCTTTCATCTGTGTACACGGATGCCAGATCACATCCAGATCCCGTTGCATCATCACACTGTTTTGATTCTCTCTCACTCATTATCCTCATATTCAATTGGTATTAACCACAAGTAGACTAAAATATTATACAAATTTTACCATAGAAGGCAGATAAAAGTTATGATAAGTTGGATGCAAAGACACAATAAGTACCTCGTATGGACCATCTGGGTCGCTACTATCGCATTTATCGGTGCAGGGTTCGTAGGCTGGGGAAGCTATGACTTCGGAGCAAAAGCGGGAAGTGTCGCAAAAGTCGGTGATATCGAGATCAAACAGTCCAAACTCAATATGGCATATAGTAATCTCTATAATCGTTATAATCAGATGTTCAAAGGTCAGTTCGATGAGAAGAAGGCAAAAGAGCTAGGACTTGTTCAACAGGCATTCTCTATGATCGAAACACAAGCGAAGCTACTCAATTATGCCCAAGATCTTGGGGTGATCATCTCCGATGAAGAGTTGGCAGCGGCACTTGAATCGATCAAAGGCTTCCAAAACAAAGAGGGAGTATTTGACAAGAATGCATACAAAATGTATTTACAATCCCAAAGATTGTCAGCAAAAAGATTTGAAGAGACGCTTAGAGAAGAGTTGACCATCTCCAAACTGCTTAAACTGCTCAACGTTCCAAGTCTACCTTTGGAAGAAGCAAGTGTCGGTGCCGCATTGAACGTCTCAGATACCATTAAATACCGTATTCTCTCTCCTAACGATATCAATGTTACAATGGATGAGACAAAACTCAAAGCGTACTGGGAAGCCCACAAAGACTCCTATAAAACACCTGAAACCTATACGCTTGCTATTGTCTGGACCGATACTTCCGATACACCGGTGAGCGAAGATGAACTTAAAGCCTTTTATGAAACCAATAGCTTCAACTATACCGATGCGGAAGGGAAACAACTCGATTTTGATGCGGCAAAAGCGCAGTTGACACAAGACCTTAAACTCAAAAAGAGTAAAAAAGCTGCACAAAAAGCCTATATCGCTTATAAAAAAGGAAAACGTAAAAGTGATGAAGAGTTGACACTTCCTGTAGGAGACACGACACTCAGCCCTGATCTTTGGAGCGAAATAAAAGAGAGATCCGAAGGTGATGTCATCAAACCTAAAGTAGTGGGGAAACGCTATGCAACGGTTAAGATCGTCACGATCACTGCACCAAAGACCATGTCATTTGAAGAGGCAAAGCCGCTTGTCAGTGCGGCATATATGGCACAAGCGAAAACGGATGCGCTCTTTAACCTTGCGGAAGAGACGCTCAAAACCATCGAAGAGAACAATGAAACACAGACACAAACGGTGTCATTGAAGCAACAAGAAACACTAAACGGACTCAATCGTCAAGAAAGTGTAAATTTTTTACAAAAACTCTTTACATCTTTAAAAGAAAAGGGTATGATTACTGTGGCGAATAAAGTTGTCGTTTACGCAATCACGGAACAGACCATTCTACCGGCCGATAATAACCAGACTGAACTGGTACGCCAAACTGTAAACACAACCAAACCAAGAGTCTTTGAAACCAATCTTATCAAAATACTGGATACAAAGTACCCTACTGAAGTCTATATGGGAGGACTCACCAAGTGAGTGATACAATTTTAGCTATCGATATCGGTTCTACCAAAATATGTGCAATCATAGCTGAAATTGAGGGAGAACACGTCAAGATACTCGGACATGGCATCTGCCGATCCCAAGGGATCAAAAAAGGTGCGATCACCAATATCGAACTGGCATCAAAGTCCATTAAAAAAGCTGTCAACGATGCTAAACGTATTGCAGGAAGTAATATCTCTTCTGCGATCGTCTCAATTTCAAATGCTTATGCAAAAAGCTTGAACTCTACCGGTATTGTCAATATTCCGCATAAGGATATTTCGATCAAAGAGATCAACCGTGTCATGCAGACAGCACTCTATAATGCCAATGTCCCTAACGAGTATGAGGTCATTCATGTACTTCCTTATAACTTTAGAGTGGATGATCAGGACTTTGTTGAAGATCCGTTCGGTATGAATGCAAGTCGTATGGAAGCGGATGTCAATATCATTATGACACAAAAATCCAACCTGTCGAACTTGAAAAAAGCGGTACGATCCGCCGGTATTGAGATAGACGGTATCGTATTAAGCGGTTATGCCTCTTCTATTGCCGTAGTAGATGAGGATGAGAGAGAACTTGGCGTGGCGGTCATTGATCTTGGCGGGCAAACAAGCAATCTTGTCATCCATGTTGGAAATTCGATCCGATACAATGATTTCTTAGGTGTCGGTTCGAACCACATCACCAATGACCTCTCCATGGCACTACATACACCGCTTCAGGTTGCGGAGGATGTAAAGATACGCCATGGAAACCTTATTGAAACAAGTAATGAGATCATTGAACTTCCGATCATCGGAGATGAAGAGAACCGTAACGGTGTTTCACTGGAGATCGTTCACTCCGTCATCTTCGCACGGGTCGAAGAAGCTTTAATGATCTTGGCAAAGTCACTGGAAAAATCAGCACTTAAAGAGCAGATCGGTGCGGGGATCATTCTGACTGGAGGCATGACCAAACTTAAAGGGATCAGAGAACTGGCACAGTCGATCTTCCCTGCAATGCCCGTACGCATAGCTAAGCCTAAAGAGGTGGATGGACTTTTTGACGAATTAAAAGATCCTGCTTATGCAACAGTCGTAGGACTTCTGCTCTATCGAGCCGGAGGGCATACACAATATGAGATCAATTTCAACCAAGAGATGCTTCACTCAAAACAGCTCCATACGGACAACTTGGGTGATATCAACTTGAATGATCCTGAATATACCCAACAGCAGCAAAGTGTTCCTAAAGAAGAACAACGAATGGAGGAGTCAACAGAAGAAGAACCGTCAACGATCACATTTGACGATCTTCCTGATATTGGAAAAGAGAATAGCAATCCGATCAAGAAACTGACAAACTGGGCAAAACAGCTCTTTTAATTTTAAGTAAGAAACGCAAATATCAATTTTATAAAAAGGGGGAAGAAATGAGCATTGAAGAATTTGAAATAGACATTGTAGAAACAAAGTGCCACACAACCGGTGCGAAGATCAAAGCGATCGGTGTTGGTGGAGGTGGTGGTAACATGATCAACCACATGATCCAGGAGGGGATCACCAGTATCGATCTGATCGTTGCCAATACCGATGCACAAGCACTTGAGAGCTCACTTGCACCTTACAAGATGCAGTTGGGTATCAACGCGACCAGAGGACTGGGTGCGGGGATGGTTCCGGAAAAGGGTCGTGAAGCGGCACTGGAAAGCTTTGAAGATATTAAGGCGATGCTTGAAGGAGCGGACATCGTCTTTATCTCTGCCGGTCTTGGCGGAGGTACCGGTACGGGGGCAGCACCTATTATTGCCCAAGCGGCAAAAGAGGTAGGCGCACTTACCGTCTCTATCGTTACCAGCCCGTTCAAGTTCGAAGGAAGGAAAAGAACCAAGCTTGCAAAAGAGGGTCTTGAGGAACTTAAGCGTGAGAGTGACTCCATTATTGTCGTTCCGAAC
>Ga0256843_1003520_pt1 | contig 10842 bp, 7 predicted proteins | sample AlvinellametaG_FD_191572 | JGI IMG/M metagenome (GOLD analysis project Ga0256843, IMG submission 191572) | Pompeii worm associated microbial communities from hydrothermal vent at the East Pacific Rise, Pacific Ocean - Alvinella | ecosystem: Host-associated > Annelida > Integument > Unclassified ... | reverse complement strand
AAGAAATGAAAAACGATTTTATGAACGGTGAGTTTAAAATGAATTTTACTTTTGCATGGTAGGTTAAGCAATTGAAAATTGAAAATGAATAATTGATAATTATCAATACACCGAAATAAAAAAATATGCAAAGCAACAATCTTTGCGTATTTTTTTTGTCATTTCGATGGAAGAATGACAGAGAAATCTTTATTATTGAAAAACTATTTCTCCGCTACCGCACAAATTTTTCGCGTGGTAACAGCAAAAAGAAAATATAAAACACATTTTTAGGTAAAGATATGGTAGTATCAAAAAATGTGTGTTGAGGACTAATTTTTACTATTTTTTGACCCCAACGGGGTCATACGTTAGTAGAAAAAAAATGCATCTTCTGTCTTACCCTCCTCAGGGTTTGCCTACGGCAAACCCTGAGGAAAAAATTAGAGGTAAGTCTTGTTATTACTACTGGATAGCCAATCGTTTTCCTTGGAATAACAAGGAAATAAAAAAATACGCAAAGCACTAAACTTTGCGTATTTTTTTATGTCATTTCGATGGAAGAATGACTGAGAAATCTTTCATATTGAAAAGCTACTTCATCAATTCGTAACTACGTTTAATAAAATCAGTCAGTTCTTTTCCAGTCAATAAGTTTTGCGATAGTTTTGCTAAATCAAGCGCCTGATTAACATATTTTTCTTTGTTTTTCTTCGCTTTTAAGATTTTGCTCATCAGCGGATTGTTACTATTGACAATCAAATTGTAAACACTTGGCATATCACCAAAACCCATACCGCCACCGGTCATACTCATTTCTTTGTATCGACGCATAAATTCGGGTTGTGTGATGATGAAGGGTTCTTCGTCCGAATCTAAATCGGCAATTTGAACCGTAAATTGTTCGGCAGGAACAACTTCCTTCACAATTTCGGTTAATTTTTCTTTTTCTTCCTCCGATAATTTCGAAATTTTTGTGTCATCTTTTTGAATTAAATTGTCAATAATATCCGCATCAACTCTTGCAAAACGCATTTTTTCGTTTTTGCTCTCCAATTTTTGAATTAAATGTGGCACAATAGGCGAGTCGAGTAGGAGTACTTCATAGCCTTTTTCTTTAGCTTTTTCGATATAATTATATTGTTCGTCTTTGTTTGAAGCGTATAAAATAATCAATTCGCCATCTTTATTGGTTTGCAAATCTTTGACCTTATCCTTCAACTCCTCTAAGGTATAATAGTCGCCGTCAACGCTAGGGTATAGGGCAAATTTTTGTGCTTTATCGAAAAACTTATCTTCGGAAAGCATACCATATTCGATGATAATTTTGATATTTTCCCATTTTTCTTCAAAATCTTTTCGGTTATCATTGAAAAGCGAATTGAGTTTGTCAGCCACTTTTTTGGTGATATATCCCGAAATCTTTTTTACTGCCGCATCCGACTGCAAATAACTTCGAGATACGTTCAATGGAATATCCGGAGAGTCAATTACACCGCGTAACATTTGTAAAAATTCGGGTACAATTCCTTCAACGTTGTCGGTAACAAATACCTGATTTTGATAGAGTTGAATGCGATCTTTTTGGATATCAAAATTCTGTTTAATCTTAGGAAAATACAATATTCCTGTCAGATTAAAAGGATAATCGACATTCAAATGGATATGAAAAAGCGGTTCTTCAAACTGATGCGGATACAGTTCGTGGTAGAATGCTTTATAATCTTCGTCGGTCAATTCCGAAGGTTTTTTAGTCCAAGCCGGATGAGGATTGTTGATAATATTATCCACAATAATTTTTTCCTCTTTGGCATCGTCGCCTTCACCTACCATTTTTATTTCTTCGCGTGTACCGAATTTGATAGGCACCGGCATAAAACGATTGTATTTTATCAACAATTCTTTGATGCGATTTTCTTGCAAAAACTCTTCCGAATCTTCATCTATATGCAAAATAATTTCGGTGCCGTGTGTATCTTTTTCAGTTTTTTCCAGCGTGTAATTCGGACTGCCGTCACATTGCCAATGTACCGCTTCGGTATCTTCTTTATACGATTTGGTGATGATTTCTACTTTTTTAGAAACCATAAAAGCCGAGTAAAAACCCAATCCGAAGTGACCGATAATACCGCTGTCGTCAATTTTATCTTTATATTTTTCGAGGAATTCTTCCGCCCCCGAAAAAGCAATTTCGTTGATATATTTTTTTACTTCGTCTTCGGTCATACCAATTCCTTGGTCAATCACATGCAGGGTTTTATCCTTTTCGTTGATTTTGACTTCGATAATCGGATTTTCAATAATATTATTTGCTTCGCCAATACGCGCCAGATGCTTCAATTTTAGGGTAGCATCGGTGGCGTTGGATACCAATTCACGTAAAAAAATCTCGTGGTCGGAGTATAAAAACTTCTTGATTATGGGAAAAATATTTTCAGTTGAAATATTAATAGTTCCTTTTGACATAATTATTTGATTTTAATGTTTTCAAACAAGACTTCTCAAATAAAGTACCAAAATTAGAATAATGACAAGTTGTCAGTTTGTCTGGTCAATTCAATATATATTGTCGTTGAACTATGTTTTTGTGTCATTCACTCATTTTGACATTGCTTAAACAGGCGTTGATAGTAGTTTTGGATTAACCCGCTTTATTCATGAAATTAGCTTTATGCAGATACGAGGCATCGAAATCCGTAGGGATACTTGTGTATTTCAAGGTTTTCGTAACGAAGTAGATGCGTGAAGATAATTTCAAGGTACACTCAAATTTGGGTGTGTTTATCTCTAACAAATATCGTTTGTCTCCTTGTGATTTTACTTTGTTTGTTTGTGGGATTTATAATAACCGGTGAATAATGCAGGGTAATATTTACGAAGTTATGAAAGTAGAAATCAAAATTCCGAGTGATAAAGCATTGCAAAACATAATCAAAATGCATTATAAAGATGTTAAAAGTATTATGCTCTGCAAAAAAAGCAGTATCAACAAAGTGTTTGAAAATGGTGTGTGGAAATACTATTATCAGCGTGATTTTAAATTGACATTAAAAAAATCGAAACCTTTAGCGGTGACCATCAGACTTATTCAAGTAGGAGATAAGTTTGTGTTGAACAAATTTTTTGTCAAATAATACCATTCACCCTAATAATTATGTCGTTCACTAAAAAATACCTTATTTAACTTGTTTCTCAGTTTACCTTCGTCGTATCAAAAACAAATATTTATCTAAAATTTAACAAAAATGAAAAAACTATTATTATTTATCTTCGCCTTCTTCTTAGGTGTCAACGGATTTGCACAATCGCGCGAATTCAATTACAAAGCTTTAATTACTAACAATGGTAACGCATTAAACAATCAGGCGGTTAATTTGAAATTTACCATTCTTGAAAATGGTAATATGAGTGTTTACAGCGAAACATATAGTACAACAACAGATGCTAACGGTATTGTTGTCGAAGGTGTAGGCGATGGTACTATTTTGTCAGGTGACTTTTCAACAATCGATTGGGGTAGCGGTCGTTATTTCTTAAAAGTAGAAATTGATATTAATGACGGAAACGGTTTTCAAGATTTTGGTTTGTCTGAATTAAAATCGGTTCCCTATGCCAAATACGCCGACAAAGCAGGCAATGTTTTTAGTGGCGATTTTGGCGATTTGACCAATATACCAGCCGGTTTAGCCGATGGCGACGACGATACGCAACTCACCGATGCACAAATTGCAAGCATGGGGTATATAAAAGATGCTAATGATGCCGACCATGATGCCACCAACGAATTACAAACTTTAACTTTTGATAATGCTACACGTACATTGAGTATTATTAATGGAAATTCGGTAACCATTCCTGCCGGCGGTTCAACAGGTGGCGATGGTTGGGGTACGCAAGTGGTTGCAACAAATGGTAGCATAAACGGAGATGGTACTAGTGGCAGTCCGCTAGGCATAAATACCAATGATGCTGTTTTTAATGGTTGGGACAAAAATGCTTCCGACGATTTTGATGGCGATTTTACACATTTAACAAATATACCTGCCGGTTTAGCTGATGGCGATGATGATACACAACTCTCCGAAGCGCAAGTAGATGCGTATGCAGATAATAATGGCTATGCCAAAAGTATTGATGATTTAATTGATGGAAAAGTTTCAGGAACATCAATATTTTTAGGTTTGGCTTCGGGTGCAAGTAATACAGGCATATCAAATACAGCTGTTGGAGAGATGACTTTATTTGATAACACTTCCGGAAATCATAATACGGCTATTGGAACCAGAGCAATGCTAATGAATGAATCGGGAACATATAATACAGCACTAGGCGCTTATGCTATGAGAAAGAATGTTGCCAACTCAAATTCTGTTGCTATCGGTGCTTTTGCTATGGCTTATGCCGATGATAATCCAACAGGCACTTATAACACTAATAATGTAGCAGTGGGTGCATATGCTTTAAAAGGCAGTACTACCGCGGGCAATAATACAGGTAAAAAAAATACGGCTATCGGTGCTTTTTCACTTGAAAGTAATACATCGGGTTCATACAATGTAGCCTTAGGTAGTAGAGCTTTATACAGAAATAAAACAGGTGCATATAATACGGTTTTAGGAACAGATGCAGGGCTGTATAACCAAAGTGGAAATAAAAATGTAATGCTTGGTTTTCATGCAGGATATAATGCAACAGGTAATAATAATATATTTATTGGCGCTGATGCCGGAAAAAATGAAACAGGAAATGATAAACTTTATATTGAAAATTCTGATAGCACCACACCATTAATCGGTGGTGATTTCAGTACCGATGAAGTAGTTGTTAACGGAACATTACAAGTAACGGGAGGCACGCCGGGTGCAGGTAAAGTATTTACTTCTGATGCCAACGGAAAAGGCTCATGGCAAACAATTGTTGATAACGATACGCAATTAACAGAAACACAAGTCGATAATTTTGTTTCAAACAACGGCTATTTAACACTTGCAACCTTACCCGATCAAACCGATGCAGATTTTTATGTCGTAGGAACAACTGATACGCCGGCATCAATTACCGATCATATTTTTCATAATGGCACTATGACATTAGGAACAGATAATGCATCAGTTGGAGAATATGCCAAATTAAAAATATTTAATGGCATGAACGAAGCGGTATATATCGAAGCTACGGGAGGTGCAGACAGTGCAACAGGTATGTATCTAAAAGCAAGTGGTGTATATGCAACAGGTATCGAAAATGTAATTGCCGGTAATGGCTCAGGCATCAAAATGGGTATTATCAACAGCTTGGAAACAACCGGTACGGGTAATCAGTTAGCTACTTATAATATTTTAGGCGGTGATACATCAGGAAAGCAATTTGCTACGTATGATACTATTTATAATAGTGGTAATGCCGATCATTATGGTAGATATTCTGTGCTGTCGGGTAGTGGATCAGGCTTACATACCGGAACATATCATAAATTAACAGGCGATGGAGCCGGATCACAAGTAGGTGTGCAAAATATTATTGACAATACTAACGGAGAAATGCATATGGGTACTTATAATAGATTAGATGGTAACGGAAATGGAAACAGAATTGCCGTTTATAACGAGTTGAATGGCAACGGTAACGGTAGAATTGCCGGTGTTGTTTCATTATTAGATGGCGATGGCACCGGAAAACAATATGGTACATTTGTAGAAATTAGTGGTACGGGTACAGGTAACAAATATGGTATGTATGCAAAATTAAATACAGTTGCAGGTGGAGCACATTATGCCATATATGGCGAAGCAACCAAAGTAGCTGCTGATGTATATGCAGGTTATTTTAAAGGTAATGTCAAAGCTACTCAAAATGTTGAAATCGAAGGGAAATTAACCTCTCCTGTATCAGGTAATGCTGATATGAAAGCACATATTTACGGACAAATTAACGAAGGAGCAAGTGGTCCGCAAATTGCATCAGAATCTAGTGACGGTTTTTCAATAACCGAAGTCAGTGCAGGTACTTACAGAGTTACTTTTGACACTGCAATTTCAGGCAGTAAGTATGTAATTGTTACCAATTTGTATAATAGTACCGGATTTATTACTTATTCTAACAAATCTACAACTAATTTTCTTGTCAAAACATACAATGTTTCAGGCGGATTGGAAGATAAACCCTTCTCGTTTGTAGTGTATAAAAAATAAATTAATTCGGCAGGTAATAAATGCCTGCCGAAAAAAACAATCTAATTATGAAAAAGATCTTAACAATTATTGTATTGCTATTTATTTCTGTAAGCTTCGGACAAGTAGCCGTAAAAAAAAGTACCATATCGAGTGGCGGAGAGATTTCAACAAATGGAAATATAACCGTCATCAGTAATGTAGGCGAAGTGGCAATTCAAGAAAATTCCCAAGGAAATATACTTATTTCGGAAGGATTTATTTCGCCTGAAATACTACAAACAACAGGCGTATCGGATTATACAATGGTCAGTAATATTCGTATTTATCCAAATCCCGCCGTCAAATATGTAAATATTTTGATGGAAAAATCAAATGATTACGAAATCATTTTGATGGATATGAACGGGAAAGAATTATTGACAAGAACAGATAATACACAACAGTTTCAAATAGATTTAAGTGCTTATCAGAATGCTACATATTTACTGATTGTCAAGAATATTTCAACAAAACAATACCAAGTTTTTAAACTGATAAAAGCTTAGATTATGTTTGACAAACCCAACGTAGAAAACATTACAGGACGTATAAAATTTGTAGAACATTTTGCCGACTATAAAGTAGCAATTGTTGATACAAAACCCGATTTATTAGTAAAAATTGTAGATAATGCAACTAAAAACCCAAGTGAATGGCAAATAGTGGCAAATGCACCTGATATTAAAATTCAGATTGTCGAAAACTTTCCGGACTTTACCATTCAGTTTGTTGAAAAGTTACAAAATAATGATACCAAAGGTTTTAGTTTTAGTATTGATTTTTAAAATAATTTCAAATACATATATAGAATAGCCAAAATATTGGGCAAAGATATATTTGTAATTAGTATAAAATATTACTCTAATTGTAAATTAAGAAGAGTAGTTTTTTTCAAAGTTAAGACTGTCAATTTTTGGCAGTCTTTTTTAGATTCTTTGGTAAAATAAATAATTCTAAGATAACATACATCTTTATTATAAAGACAATTCTTGAACAATGAAAAAGCCGTCACTTCCTTTTTTTTGATATAAGGGCATCAAAATATAACCATCGGACGGACTTTTTATTTCGCTGCCGTCTTGTGTAGCAATAACTTCGTTTTTATTTATTCTTTTGAAATTAAAATATCCCGGTTTGGTGCGATATTTATTATATTCTTTGAGTTTATGAATATAGGTAAGCCGTAAATAATGAGGTAAATTTTTAGAGATTTCGTATAATTTTTTTCGCATTTCAAAAACAATATCAAAATCTTTACGGTTAACCAAATCTAAATAAGCAATTGTATGAAAAATGCCGGCTTTTAGATTTTCTTTTGCCTCGATTGAGGCGTGTGTGCCACCTTCAAAAACCACGCTTGCCATACCTTTGTTGCCAAAGTAATTTAATGCTGTTTCGGGTAATGAACCGGCTAATTTTTCAATAAACGGTGTTTTAAAAGTCTGTGCCAATGCCATACTTTTAGGATTGTCAGCCGGAATACAAAAAGCACCTGTCTTTGCTGAAAATGTGTGCAAATCCAATAGCGTACAGTTGCTATAATCATTTTGGCAAATATCTTCGGCAATCAACTTGTGCAATTCTTTAACTTCTTTGACGTCAAAAATGTCAGGGTGTTCGTTTTGAATATAATCATCACTCCAAAGGCGATTTAAATCTTTGTCAATAAATCGTTCGTTTTTGTTGAGTGCTGAAATATTTCCTTTTATAAAGTATATTTTCCCGTTAAGTTGTATTTCGGGGTGCTTTTGAAAAAATTCTAAAGTTTCTTCAATAGCTTCTACACCACTAATTTCGTTGCCGTGCATACCACCAATAACAATGAGTTTTTTTGCTTCATTGTTTCCTAAAGTACCAATTAGATGTTTGTTGCTTGTCATTAATCTCTTTTCATTTTCAGGGTCACAAAAGTAAGATAATTATTTAAAAATTAAAAACATTATTGTAAACACTTGTCTTAGTTCTCGATACGTTTTAGCTTCGTAAGCAATACTAAAACACTCAAACTGACAAGCGCTAATAAAATGATTAAAAACGTTCAAAAAGCCTTCTACTCAAATGGAAAAAATCAGTTTCAGTAAGCATGCCTACCAATTTATTATTCAGTACTACGGGCAAACTGCCAATACGTTTTTTATCCATTTTTTTGATGGCATCAATAAGCTTATCCGAAGGATTTACAGTAGTAGGCTTGGTAATCATTAAGTCTTTTACCTTGGTATTTTTGAATGATTTATCCGTATGCATTTTTCGTAGCGATTCTAATAAATTACGCGAAGTAATCAATCCTACAAATTTGCCTTTTTCATTTTCGACAGGTACATAACGCAGTTTTGCCCAGTTCATCATATCGGCAACAAATTCAATAATATCATCGGGGTGAACAGATAAAATATCGGTGCTCATAACTTCTTCAACCAATAATTTTGATGGATGCCAATGAGGTAGTTCTTGTAATTTCGGAATTTTCCATTTATGTATAGGCTGTCCTGTTTTTTGGTTTTTAATAGTACTGGCGGTAATCATGGTTATGATTTCTTCGCGCGATGCTTTGCCTTGAAATTTGCTGTATGTATCGAGCATCCAGTCAGATCCTGTTACGCCTGCTTTGACGCGATCTTCGATAATGCCCAGGTATTTATCAATATCTTTTTTATGTATTTTTCTACTTTCGAGCCCTTCGCGGGCAACGGGTAACAATTCTTTGAGAATCAGTTCGTCGGCATAGACCTTTTTACCGTTAAACCAAGTAAATTGTTTATCGAGACCTGCACGAGATGCCGCGTAGAAATTATTTTTAGCATCGTCGAATTTCATATATTTGGTAATATCGTCAATTTTGTTTCCATAGCCTTCCATCAAACCCAACCAAAAGGCGGCATTTGCCATTTCGTCAACTACGGTAGGTCCTGCGGGAAACATGCGCGCTTCTATACGTAAATGTGGTTTTCCGTTGCCCGAAATGCCATAAACAGGACGATTCCAACGATAAATAGTAGAATTATGAACGGTCAAGGCTTTTAATATGGGGGTTTCACCCTTTTTGACTAATTCCAAACTATTTTGTTCAAAATCTGCCCCCAAAAGCACACGATATCGTAATATGTCTTCTTTGTAAATATCCATAATCGAATCTTTGACCCAAGTAGTACCAAAGGTAACACGCGGATGACGGTCTCTAATATGTTCAATGGTTACACGAGTATCAATAGCTTGTTGAAATAGTGCAATACGTGTTTCTTTCCATAAACGTTTTCCGAATAATAGTGGGGCATTTACAGCACTTGCCAATACGGGACCTGCAATGGCTTGCGCAATATTATACTTGTGTGCAAAATCATCCGGATCTACTTGTAAATGCATTTGAAAACCGGTATTAGCGGCTTCTATCAAGCCACTTTGCAATTTGATGTTTAGTTCATCTGCACCGCTGATATTAATATGAAAATCTTCGCCACGCATTTCGCGCAAAGAGTCCATCAAAGCGTGATAACGGTCAATAGGTGTGATATTTTCTTTTTCGATATCAAATTTTCGTACCGTAGGCAAAATGCCTGTCAGTATGATTTCGGCATCAAAATCTTTGGCAACTTTTGCAATATTTGCTAAATCGCCTTCAATTTCGGCTTGCATCTCCGAAAGGCAATCTTTTTCGAAAACCAAAGGACTGGCGTTGGTTTCGAGATTGAAACGCGCTAGTTCAGGACTATAATTCTCGTTGTTAGTTTTTTCTAATACCTCTAGATTTAAAGGGAGTGGTTTCAGATTTTTATCAACCAAACATAGTTCTTGTTCTGCACCAATTTTGGTTACGCCTTTTTCGAACCAATCATTTTCCATCATATATTCAAACGCTTGCACATCACGTAATAAATGCTTGGTAAATCGCTGAATATCCTTTGCCGAAGTCGCCAATTTTACATTAAAATCTCCCATAGTATTTGTTTTTTGGTTTAAATAACAAATTAAAGATAATTTTATCTTTTAGCCAAATCAATATATGGTTGAAAGGTATTTTTGTAAAAAATGTATTATTTTTATAACAAAAATCGATAAAATATAAGAATTGTATAAATATTTATTGTTTTGTTACAAATATCTTATTTTTCTGTTGATGCGACTGCTATACCTAGGCGTAATTCCCACCAATCAAATTCATTTCCTACAATTTGTTTGAGGTCTGAAAGCGTTTCAAAATCATTTTTATTAACGACTTCTAATAATTTTGCTAATTTTTCATCAGGGATTAAAGCATTCGCTTCTATTTCACCCGTTGCCACAAAGGAAGAAAGATGGGTTAGAATGGTATTGACATTCAATTCTCGTTCATCGGCAATTTGTTGTGGCGTTTTGCCTGCTTGAAACATTTCGAGCGATATCAATTTGGTTTGTCCTTTGGGCGCTTTGATTATTTCGGGCGTTTTGTCATCTTCTTTCATCGGGATATTGTTGCTGATGCAATAAGCTTGAATAATTTCGAGGATACTATCGCCATATTTTTGCAATCGTACTTTGCCAATACCGTTGATTTTTTTGAGTTGTTTGGTTGTCGTGGGTAATTCCTTACACATACTATATAACGTCTCTTGCGTAAAAACTTGATATGGCGGCACATCTTCGTTATATGAAAATTCGGAGCGTAGATCGCGTA
>Ga0256843_1003519_pt1 | contig 10845 bp, 11 predicted proteins | sample AlvinellametaG_FD_191572 | JGI IMG/M metagenome (GOLD analysis project Ga0256843, IMG submission 191572) | Pompeii worm associated microbial communities from hydrothermal vent at the East Pacific Rise, Pacific Ocean - Alvinella | ecosystem: Host-associated > Annelida > Integument > Unclassified ... | reverse complement strand
TCCCAACTGGCCGGCTTATAAAAAGTATTTTATGCACGGCACTTCTCATCACATGGGTTTAGACACTCATGATTATGGTATTTTAGAAGAACCTATGAAAGCAGGAATGGTATTTACCGTTGAACCCGGAATATATATTCCGGAAGAAGGTATAGGAGTTCGTATAGAAGACGATTATGTCATACAAGAAAAAGGAGATCCTGTTAATTTGATGAAAAATATTCCTATTACGGTTGAAGAAATTGAAGAGCTGATGGCTAAGAAATAATTCTTAGTCAGGTTCTTCGCCTTTCATATATTTGTGAACAATTATCGAATAGCCGAGCAAGAGTAAGCCGACGGCTAAAATCCACCATTTTATAAAAAACCGTTCCGGGTTATCAAATCCGGCATTAAAGGCGGTTAATTCTGTCTGATCTAAGCTTAAAATAAATCGTGGATAAATGGAAATAATTATGCTAATCCATGAAAAAATAATTAAGTTAGTAGACAGGATAAAAGCTTTGTTTTCTCTTTGATAGGTTCGTATGCCCATAAGTCCGAACAGAGAAATAAAAACTAAAACCGGAAAAATAAATAAAAAAGGGAGTGTCCAGTAATTATGAAAGATATCAGGATGCAAAAAATACCATGTTACAATAAAAACAACAGTTAAGATCAGTTCTATAAAAGATAGTCGTTGAATAATTTTTTTAAGTTTGCGATTAAAAGCACCTCTGTTTTTTAAGATAATCCAACCTAATCCGTGAATCATAATACCTATAAAAATCATACTTCCGGCAAGTATGGTAAACCAATCGAATAATCCGGGTTTTTGTCCGAAAGGTGAAAAATATTGACTGACAAAACGGATATGCGATTCTGTTTTAGAAACAAAAATTCCTCTTAATATATTGGCAAAAATCAGGCTGATAAACACGACTAACATCATATTGATAAAGCCGAATATATATCCGAAAATATTTTTGAGTTTAGGACGATTTTTAAAGACAACCATTAGGTTAAAGGCAATGGTTTTAAATAATAGGAAAAGGAAAAACAGCATGATATATCCACCGAAATTGTTGAAGAGAACTTTGGCATATTTGGGAAAAACAATGAATACAATTCCGACAAAAGCCAGTAGCCATACTTCATTGGCATCCCATATAGAACGAATACTTTTTAAAGTTTTTTCTTTTTCCTCGTCTGTATCGGCAAAGAACAAATAGCTTGTTCCGGCTCCGAGATCATATCCGTCCAATAAAATATAGGTTCCTATTAAAATAGTCAGTATAATATACCAAATGGCTTCCATAAATTCGTTTTATTTTATTTTAATATCCTTTTTCCCAATTTTTATTTTTTCCGTTTTTGGTTTTGGAGTGGAATTGGGTTCCAAGCTGTCTAGTTTTTGTTTAAATTCTTTTTCTATTTCTGCATAAATTTCTTCTAAAATCTCAGGATGATTGCTATAATAATCAGTAGTTTTTTTAAAGCTTGTACTATCAATATTATATTTATTGTAAACCAAACTTAAAAAATTTTTATCCGATAAATTTTTTTTATCCGAGTCAGAGCTTAAAATATCGGCAAGGATAGCTTCTTTCAAAATTTTTTTATAAGTATTTTTATCTAATACATCTTCATTTTTTGAAGTAGAACAAGCAATATTCAGACTTAAAGCTATTAGTAAAAATATTTTTTTTATCATTTTTTTATCCTTTAAATCGCATTTTAATTACTCCCCAAATAGCTTCGGTTATAATACTTCCGTTCATTTTTGACTTTCCTTTTATTCGATCGGTAAAAATAATCGGAATTTCTTTAATGACAAATCCTTTTTTCCAAGTTTTGTATTTCATTTCAATTTGAAAGGCATATCCTACAAATTCAATTTTGTCAAAATCGATAGCTTCTAAAACCTTTTTCTTATATCCTACAAAACCGGCCGTTGTATCGTTAACCGGTATTCCGGTTATGATTCTAACATAAAGTGAGGCAAAATATGAAAGAAGAATTCTTTTTAAGTCCCAATTGATTACATTAATTTTTCCTTTTAAGTAACGTGAGCCGATACTCATATCCGCTTCATCGTTTTCTAATATACTAAGTAATTTTATCAAATCACCGGGTGGGTGCGAAAAATCAGCATCCATTTCAAAAATATAATCATAATCGTGAGTTAGAGCCCATTTAAATCCGGCGATGTATGCTTTTCCCAATCCTTCTTTTTTTTCTCTTTCGAGTAGAAACAACCGGTTGGGGTAAGTTTTTTGCATTTCTTTTACAATATTTGCTGTTCCGTCAGGAGAGTTATCGTCAACTATTAAAATGTCAAATTTTTTTTTCAAACCGAAAACATAAGAAATAATATCATGGATATTTTCTTTTTCATTATAGGTTGGTATGATAACTAATGAATTGGACATAACAAAAAATCAATAAGCTTTTTCTTCACCTCTAAAAATGTTAATCACTGTTAAGAAAATAATTTTAATATCGAGCCATAACGACCAGTTTTCAATGTAGTATAAGTCATATTTAACCCGGTTAATAATATCATCATCGGTTTTTACTTCACCCCGGTAGCCTTTTACTTGTGCTAATCCGGTAATGCCGGGTTTTACATAATGTCTGGCCATAAATTTATCAACCCGTTTTGAAAAACGTTCGTTTTCTTTTATCATGTGGGGACGAGGTCCTACGACAGACATTTCGCCTATAAATACATTGATAAATTGAGGAAGTTCGTCTGCACTTGTTTTTCTTAAAATTTTTCCGATGCGAGTCACCCTATTGTCTCCTTTTTTAACTTGTTGGGTATCGGCCAGTTTGTTAGGACGCATAGAACGAAATTTGTAACAATTAAAAGGGTGATAATTAATACCGTTTCGTGCCTGTTTAAAAAATATAGGGCCTTTGGATTCCAGTTTTATCAAAAGTCCCAGTAAGGGGGTTAACCAAGATAACAAGCCTACTATAACAAGAGATGAAAATAAGATATCAAAAACCCTTTTGACAAATTTGTTAGTAGGTTTGTCTAAAGGTGATTTGTTCATAGTGAGAACAGGGTAATAATCAAAATAGTCGATTTTAAGATTTTTACTCAATATTTCTTTGTTGTCGGGAATAAATTTGAGATCGATAAAATGATTATCCGTATAATCGATTAATTCTTTTATTTGTTCGTCCGAGCATTCTTTAAGAGAGCAAAATATAACATCGATTGCATATTTTTCTAAATAATCCTTTATATTACTGTAATCACCTTCTATTTCATCTGAATTACCTTTGCCGATAAAAGCATAAAAATGATATCCGTAATCTTTTCTTTTTTCAATAATTTCTCTTAATTGTTGAGTTTCTTTATTATAACCTACAATAATATAGTTTCTGATATTTCCGCCTTTGGCTCTGTAAAATTTTAAAAGTAAAAAAACAATCAGTTTAAAAAGTAAAAGAGAAAAGTTTAGGATTAGTAAATATTTCAATAGGGTTTTATGAGGAAATTGGATGGACAGAAAATGAAAAAAACTGATAACGGATAAATCAAAAATAATAACTTGTTTGATAGTTTTACTGATAATTTCAGCAGGTTTAGTATTTCTGTAAACTTCATAAAATTTAGTAAAGTAACTGATAAAAAACCAAAGAATTAATAAACTTCCTACATAAATATATTCTTTTTCAAAATGAAAATAGTGGGCAAAAAAGTATATTAAAACACTGTCAATTAAATAAATACCCGGCAGTATAAGAAATGAATATCTGTGTGTTGATTTTTTTTTCATTTTTATTTAGAAAAATTTTTAAAATTTTTATGTTCCGTTTGAAACAATTCTTCTTCGGAGAATTTTTTAAAATAATTAAAGGTTTTTAACATTCCTGTTTTTCGATCGATTTTGGGTTCCCAATTTAATAATTTTTTTGCTTTTGTAATATCCGGACAACGTTGAAGAGGATCATTTACCGGCAAATCTTTAAAAATTATTTTTGATTTTCCATGGGTTAACTTTATAATTTCTTTGGCAAATTCTAGTATTGAAATTTCTTCAGGATTTCCAATATTGACAGGCAGGTGGTAATCGGCAAATAACAGTTTGAAAATTCCATCAACTTGATCATCGACATAGCAAAACGATCGGGTTTGAGATCCGTCACCAAAGACAGTTAAGTTTTCTCCTCTTAAGATTTGTCCCATAAATGCCGGTATTACCCGTCCGTCATTAAGCCTCATCCGGGGGCCGTAAGTATTAAAAATTCTGACAATTCGTGTATCTATGCCGTGAAAGTTGTGGTAAGCCATTGTCATAGCTTCTTGAAATCGTTTGGCTTCGTCATAAACACCACGCGGCCCGATGGGATTGACATTACCGTAATATTCTTCATATTGAGGATGCACCAAAGGATCTCCGTAAACTTCAGAAGTAGAGGCTACCAAAACGCGTGATTTTTTAACCCGGGCTAATCCCAACACATTATGAGTACCTAAAGAACCAACCTTTAGAGTTTGAATAGGAATTCGTAAATAATCAATAGGACTGGCAGGTGAAGCAAAGTGAAGAATATAATCAAGTTTACCTTCAATATTTATAAATTTGGTAACATCGTGTTCGATAAATTTAAAATTAGGGTGTTGAGTTAAGTGTTCAATATTTTTGGGAGAACCTGTAATAAAATTGTCCATTCCAATCACTTCAAACCCTTCCGATAAGAATTTGTCTACTAAATGTGATCCTAAAAATCCGGCTGCTCCGGTTATTAAAACTCTCTCCATAATTTACGCGGAATATTCACACTTTTTCTACCAATTGAACTATATTTAAAACCTTTTTGTTTCATTCTATCAGGTTCATATAAGTTTCTTCCGTCAAAAATAAGCGGTTTTTTCAGTAATTTTTTTATTTTATCAAAATCAGGATTTCTAAACATGTTCCATTCGGTGCTGATGATTAAAGCATCGGCATCATTTAAAGCATCATACATTGATTCGGCATAATATAATTTATCGCCGTATTTTTTTCTTACATTATTCATGGCTTCGGGATCAAAAACTTGTAGTTTGGCTCCTTTTTTAAGTAATTCGTCAATCATATATAGTGCAGGTGCTTCTCTGATATCGTCGGTTTCAGGTTTAAAAGCCAAGCCCCAAACAGCAAATGTTTTATCTGTTAAGTCATTGTCAAAATAAGCGGATATTTTAGGAATTAATATTTTTTTCTGTTTATCGTTTATTTCAATTACCGATTTTAATAATTTGAACTCGTGTTGGTGATCTAAACCGGTTTTGTATAAAGCTTTGACATCTTTTGGAAAGCAAGAACCACCATAACCGATTCCGGGGAATAGAAATCGTTTCCCGATTCGAGAATCGGTTCCCATACCTATGCGTATTTTGTCAACATTGGCACCAACTTTTTCGGCAAAATTGGCTATTTCGTTCATAAAAGTAATTTTCATAGCCAAAAATGCATTGGAGGCGTATTTAGTGATTTCAGCCGAACGTTCATCCATCATGATTATAGGGTTGCCCGAACGTACAAAAGGCTCGTATAAAAGACGCATTTTTTCTTGAGCTTCCGGACTTGAAGTTCCGATAACTACTCTTTCGGGCTTCATAAAATCATCAACGGCAAAGCCTTCTCTTAAAAATTCCGGGTTAGAAACCACATCAAATTTTTTACCGGTTTTTTGTTTGATAATTTTTGATACTTTTTCAGCGGTGCCTACCGGAACCGTGCTTTTATTTACAATGATTTTATAATTATTTTCCGGATTTTTTTCTATCAAATCCCCAATTTTTTCAGCTACATCCATGACGTAGGATAAATCGGCAGAACCGTCTTCATCTTCGGGTGTGGGCAGTGCTAAAAAGATGATTTCGCCAAAATCAACACCTTTTTTTAAATCGGTGGAAAACCGCAATCTGTCGGCTTTGAGGTTTCTGTGAAAAAGTGTTTCCAAACCGGGTTCGTATATTGGAATTTGTCCGTTTTGCATTTTTTTCACTTTATCTGCATTGATATCAATACAAACGACATTATTTCCGGACTCGGCAAAACAAGTTCCGGTGACTAATCCTACATAGCCGGTTCCAACTACGGTTATATTCATAATTTGACGGGTTTAATTATTGTTTAATAAGTTCATTATTTCATCCAGTTTGGGAGTCAATATGACTTCTATACGTCTGTTTTTAGCTCTTCCTTCCGGAGTGCTGTTGTCGGCAACTGGCAGGTATTTACTGCGTCCGGCAGGTATGAGTCGTTTAGGATCAATGTGTTTGTTTTTCATGATTTGACGAACTACGGATGTGGCTCTTTTTACAGACAAATCCCAGTTATCGACAATAGCGCCTTTGCCTCTGTAAGGAACGTTGTCGGTATGTCCTTCAATCATAATTTCGATGTCCGGATTGATAGACAATATATTGGCAATGGTTTTGATGGCATCTTTACCGTTTTGTTTGATATTCCAACTTCCCGAATCAAAAAGAAGTTTGTTTTCCATTGAGATATATATTTTTCCGTTCTTTTCTTCTACTTTTAGTCCTTGATTTTCAAATCCGGTTAAAGCGCGTGTCAACGATGATTTGAGGTTTTGTAGTTTTTCGTCTTTTTGATGAAGAAGATTTTCCAATTGGTTAATTTTTTGAGAACGGGCTTCCAGTTCGGCTTTTTCTTTAGCCAGTTCTTTTTGTTTTTTTTCGAGTTCTTCTAACAGCTTTTTGCTTTTTTCGGCTTCGTATGCTAAGGTTTGACTACTACTTTTTGAAAGAGCTTCGTAGCTAGCTTGAAGTTTTTTGTAAGCATTTTCTTTAACGGTGTATAGTTTATCCAAGGTTTCATACTTGGTTTTCATGTTGTCAAATTTGATTTGTAAATTTTCAAGATCCGATTTACATTTCAAATTTTGGTTTGATAAGGTGTTGAATTTTTCTTTTAATTCGGCGTTTTCACTTCTGAGTTTGATATATTTATTATCTAAATCTTGATATTTTTTTGAGCTAACGCATGATGTAATGCTTAGTAAAACAAGCATGAATATTGCATATTTTTTCATTTAATAAATTTTTAAGGTTAATAAATTTTAAACTAAAAAGGAGTTATTTTGAGTAAACTTATAAACTCTTTTTAGAGATAAATATTGCATTTCAAAGATAAAAAAAATAATGGAACAAAATCAGGCAATTAGACAGGAAAAACAGGAAAAGCCGTTGCGCATTTTTTCAAGTCTACTTCGATCCAATTGATAGGATAATCACTTTTAAAATTTTGTTTAATATGAGTTAAATAAATATTGGAGTGATTGGGAAGCATCATCAAGTAATTCAGGGTTTTAAATTCGGGGAATAGATAAAAGGCTTCAAGTGTGTCAAAAAGTGTGTTAGGATGAGCGATGGGAATTTGGACTTCATTGTTTAAAAAATACATTTTTTGTCCGATGTTATTTTCTTTTGTTACATAATTTTCAAAGGCAATTTCTTTATTTTTTCTAATAACAATAATATCTTTATTGAGATAAAATCCGGTTGAAAAAATTTGATTGAAATCGAAAACTAATTTGTAAAGCGGTTGTTTGGTTTGTATGCCTATTAAGGAAAAGTCAAAATCTTCTGGCAGATCGTTGATTTTAAAAATGTGCTTTTTAATTTTTTGATTTTTTCGCTTTGCCATCTTTTCCGGGTTGTATAATATAATAAGCTCTTCTGGCTGCTATTTCTTCCGCTTTTTTCTTACTGATAGAGCGTCCTTGACTTATTTTTTTGTTGTTGAGTACAAAGTTAACTTTAAAATAGTTATTTTTTCCTTTATTGACATCTTTTTGGGCGACAAATTCAAAATCATGATGATTTTTTTGGGCCCATTCAATCATGTGACTTTTATAACTACTAATTTTTTTATCTAAACGTTCCAGATCTATATGTCTGTCAATCATGGTTTTAAAGATAAATTTTTTAGCACCTTCAAAACCTTTGTCCAGAAAAATGGCTCCCGCCAAAGCTTCATACAAATTTCCTGAAATATTATTCCCCAGTTGTTTAGGTGAGAGTTTTACATTGAGTAATTCGGTTATTTTAAAACTTTTTCCCAGTTCGTTCAGGTTTTTACGGCTTACCAATTTTGAACGCATAACGGTTAATTCGCCTTCGGTAGCCAGAGGTAATTCTTTATATAGATATTCGGAAACGACTATTTCTATGATAGCATCGCCTAAGAACTCAAGGCGTTCGAAGCTTATTTTGTGGCCGTTTTTATTTTTTATATTTTTAGCTTTATGGGTTAAAGCTTCTTTATAAAGATCTAAGTTTTGTGGTTTAAAGGGTAAGATTAATTTGAGTTTATCCTGTAAAACTTTGTTTTCAGGTTTTTTTTGTAACCGGAATATTTGTGACAGAATCCTCAAATAATAAAGTTTTAAAATTTACCGAAAATAATAGAAGCATTGTGTCCTCCAAAACCGAATGTGTTGCTGATTACAGTATTTAATTCCCGTTTTTGGGCTTTGTTAAAAGTTAGATTGATTTTAGAATCTATTTCCGGATCATCGGTAAAATGGTTAATAGTTGGAGGAACGATATTTTCATTTAAAGCCAACACGGAAGCAATAGCTTCAACAGCTCCGGCAGCTCCTAACAGGTGTCCGGTCATTGATTTGGTACTGCTGACATTTAATTTGTAAGCATGGTCTCCAAACACTTCTTTAATGGCTCTGATTTCAGAGAGATCGCCAAGTGGTGTGGCTGTTCCGTGCACATTTATATAGTCAATGGCTTTGGGTTGAAGGTTGGCGTCTTTAAGAGCATTTTTCATTACCAATGCGGCTCCTTTTCCATCGGGATGAGGGGCTGTCATATGGTAGGCATCGGCAGACATTCCTGCACCTAAAATTTCGGCATAAATTTTAGCTCCTCTAGCTTGAGCGTGCTCTAAGGTTTCTAAAATTAAAGCTCCTCCGCCTTCTCCTATTACAAATCCGTCACGATCTTTATCAAAAGGGCGAGAGGCTGTTTCGGGTTCATCATTACGGGTTGACAAGGCTCTAAGCGCATTAAAACCTCCCACTCCGGCATTGGTAATAGCTGCTTCAGCACCTCCGGTTACCATTACGTCCGCCATTCCTAAACGAAGAATATTATAGGCGTCTATAATAGCGTTTGACGAAGTAGCACAAGCCGATACGGTAGCATAGTTTGGACCGTAAAATTTATTTTCAATAGAAATCAGTCCGGCAGCCATATCTGAAATCATTTTCGGAATAAAAAAAGGATTAAAACGGGGGATCCCGTTTCCTAAAACAAAGTTTCTAACTTCGTCTTCATAGGTTTTTAATCCGCCTATCCCTGATCCAAAAATAACGCCTGTTCTTTCTCTGTCGAGTTTTTCATCGTCAAAATTTGCGTCATTAATGGCTTCTCTTGCCGCTACAAGTGCAAACTGGGTATATAAATCCATTTTTCTGACTTCTTTTCTGTCAAAGTAGTCGGTTGCATTGTAGTTTTTAACTTCACAGGCAAAACGAGTTTTGAATTTAGAAGCATCAATACGCGTAATAGGTGCGGCACCACTGACACCGTTTATTAAACCTTGCCAGTATTCTTGCACATTATTACCTATAGGCGTTAATGCTCCTAAACCCGTTACAACAACTCGTTTTAGTTCCATTTTAATTTACTAAAAGATTATAAATTTTCTTCAATGTATTTGATCGCTTGGCCTACAGTTTGAATTTGTTCAGCTTGATCATCAGGGATTTGAATATCGAATTCTTTTTCAAATTCCATAATTAATTCAACTGTGTCAAGTGAATCGGCCCCTAGATCAGTTGTGAAGTTAGCTTCAGGGGTTACATCGTTTTCGTCAACTCCTAATTTGTCAACGATAATTGCTTTTACTCTTGATGCAATGTCAGACATAATATTTATTTTTTATTGATTAATGTTCGGCAAAAATAAAAAACTTTGTAAATATACAAGTTTTTTTTATTCATTTTTTTCTACAAAAGGCTAAAATCGTGCCAATTATTTAATTTTATACATTATATATATTATACTTTTCAAAAAATTTACGATTTATTTGCAACTAAAAAGCTTTTTTTACCAAATATATGATAAAGCTATTTTAAATTCACCGTTGCTAAAGTCGTTTTTCATTTCTTTTTCGTTCCATGGAAACCGATTTGCAATCCAATTTCCATAGGCCATATTTATTTTAAAGCTTTTCCAATCAAAGACTCCAAAACCGTAGGTAAAGTCCGGATCCCAAGGTAGTTTAGACTCTGATTTGGGATAAAAATACACGGCTCCTTCAACATAGATATTATGGAAAATAACATAACGCACGGAACTTCCCATTACAAACTTGTGATTGCCTAAAATTTCGACACCGTATCTGTCGGTATATTCCGGTTGATAACGGATAAAGGGAGAAATAAATATTTGTGAGGTCCCGTCTATTTTTAACTTACTATTGTCGGTTAAGGCATAATAATTAAAGTTGAGGAAGAAAAATCCGCGTTTCATATTCTCTAACAAATCATAACTACCGTCAAAACGGTTGGGTTGGTAGTTTTCATATCCGTAAGAGAAAGTTTTATTTTGCCAATTATAGTTTCCTATTGAATAATAAAAATTTGATAACCATTCAGGTTTATTTTCTTCATTATTTAAATCGGCATATAGTGATAATCTCAATTGAAATTCTTTATAAAATTTAGCATTGACATTAAAATTAAACCCGTACCGGTTATAATCGATATATTTACTGTCGGCATCTTGATAGGTTATTTTGTTAAAAAAGCTTCCAATGGAACCGGATATTTTGTATTGTCCCAACAGACAACAATCTGCTTTTATAATATCTT
>Ga0256843_1003518_pt1 | contig 10847 bp, 10 predicted proteins | sample AlvinellametaG_FD_191572 | JGI IMG/M metagenome (GOLD analysis project Ga0256843, IMG submission 191572) | Pompeii worm associated microbial communities from hydrothermal vent at the East Pacific Rise, Pacific Ocean - Alvinella | ecosystem: Host-associated > Annelida > Integument > Unclassified ... | reverse complement strand
CCGCGCGGCGCCGATGAAAACGGGATCGTCGCCTACGGCGGGGACCTTTCCCCTTCGCGGCTGCTGCTGGCGTACCGCAGCGGCATTTTTCCGTGGTACGGCGAGGGCGATCCCATCCTGTGGTGGTCGCCCGATCCGCGTCTGGTCCTCGAACTCGACGATTTCCGGTTGCGGCGTTCCCTGAAAAAGCGGATGAAACGTTTCGAGATCACCTTCGATACCGCTTTCAAAAAGGTGATGCAAAACTGCGCGGCGATTCCGCGCCCGGGCCAGGAAGCGACGTGGATTCTGCCGGAAATCGTCGAGGCGTATACGGTGCTGCATGAAATGGGACATGCGCACTCCGTCGAAGCGTGGCAGGACGGAGAGCTGGTCGGCGGGCTGTACGGCGTTGCGGTCGGAGGGATGTTCTGCGGAGAGTCGATGTTCTCCCGTGTATCCGACGCTTCGAAGTCGGCCCTGGCGGTTCTGGTGGAACACCTGAAGGCGCGGGGGTTCGAGATGATCGACGCCCAGGTGCCGACGGAGCACCTCAAAAGCCTCGGAGCGCAGGAAGTGTCGCGGGAGCGGTTTCTGCGCCGGCTCGCGACGCTGAGAGAAAAAGAGTGTTCCTTTCTCTGAAGTCCGCCGGTCACAGTAATTTCCCTTTAAGCAAACTGTTTTTATACTGCCCTATCGTCAATCACGATGAAGGAGTCAAAATGAAAAAAGTACTTGTAAGCATGGCTGCGGTTGCAGCACTCAGCACCGCGATGTTCGCGACCGTCAACGACCAGACCGGTTGCGGGCTCGGCGCGATGATCATCAAGGACAACGACAGCGCGATCATGCTCGCGCTTCAGGCGACGACGAACGGGACCTCCGGGAACCAGACGTTCGGCATCACTTCGGGAACTTCCGGCTGTAAAAAAGTCAAGTTCGCGATGAACGAGCGTGCCGAAGAGTTTGTCGCCGCCAACATGGACCAGCTCGCCAAAGAAGCGGCGATGGGCCGCGGTGAGACGGTCGACACCCTGGCCGAACTGCTCAACGTCGAAGACAAGGCGGCGTTCGCTGCGGCGCTCCAGGAAAACTACAACGCCATCTACACGTCCAAAGACGTCAAAATGGCGGACGTTCTCGACAACATCGTCACCGTCGAGGGCTGACCCCTCTTTCGGCGGTCCCGGGATTTCCGGACCGCCTTTTTTCTTCCCGATTTCCGTTTTTCCAAAGGCTTCCCGATGTTCCGCTTTTTTGCCGTTTTCCTGTCGCTGCTTTCCTGTGCCGTATCCCTGCAGGCGAACGGGACGGAAGAAGCCCTTGCAAAAGCGCAGAAACTGGGACTGGCGCAAAGCCGGTACTGGCACCTGCTGCTTCACATGCCCGACGGGGTCAGCGAGATCGACGACCCCGCCTTTTTTCTCGCTCCCGACGGCAAAACGAACGCGGAAGCGGAGCTCAACGCCACGATCTCGGCTCTGCTGAACGAAACCCGTTTCGACGACAACGCGACGGGCTGTCTGTATCCCGCGAGACGGTACTGGCTGCGGGAGAAGCTGTCGCTGTCTCTGCCGCACCTGCAATGCCGCCAGTACGACCGTCTGGCGGCGCAGGTCGATCCCCGGGCGGTGACCCTCGTTTTTTCGGCGGCGCATATCAACTCTCCCGCCTCGATGTTCGGCCACACTTTTCTCAGGATCGATTCCTCCTACCGTTCCAAAATGCTTTCGCACGCCGTCAACTATGCCGCCGGTGCCGATCCCGACAGGGAGAACGGTGTGGTTTTCGCGATCAAGGGGCTGTTCGGAGGCTACCCCGGGCTCTATTCGATGCTGCCGTATTACGAGAAGCTCAAGGAGTATCGTGACAGCGAGCAGCGCGACATGTGGGAGTATGACCTCGATTTCACCCGTGACGAAGTCATGATGATGATGCGCCATATCTGGGAACTCAAGCGTGTTTACAACTGGTACTATTTTTTCGACGAGAACTGTTCGTACAACATGTTCTGGCTGATGGAAGTGGCCCGGCCGTCGGTGCATCTGCGCGAACACTTCGTCTATCATGTGATTCCGATGGAAACGGTGCACGCGACCGAAGAGGAAGGCCTGGTGCGGGCGAAACACTTCCGGCCTTCCAAACGGACGATCCTGCTGGCGTACGAAGCGGTGCTCGATGCGAATGGCGAACGCACCGCCATGGCGTTGGCAGACGGCAGCACCCAACCGGAAACGGTGTTGGCGGATGCCGGTCTGACTGCTCAGCAGAAACGTTACATTCTCGAAGCGGCTTCGGAACTGGCACAGTACCGGCTGATGAAGGGGACACTCGACAAACCGACCTATCTGGAACGTTATCATGCGATTCTGTCGGCCCGGGCGTCGCTGGGACGCGGCGAAAAAGTTCCGGTGGCACGGCCTGCCAACCCCGACGAGGGGCATCGGGCGACACGGGCGCAGGCGGGCAGCGGATGGCGCGACGGCAGCCCGGTGCAGACGCTCGGCATCCGTCCCGCCTATCACGATCTCGGCGACAGCGATGTCGGGTTTCTGCGCGGAACGCAGATCGAATTTTTCGACCTGCTGGCCCGTTACGACCGGGACGGACTTGTCGTCGAAAAAGCGACGATTCTCTCGATCGTTTCCATCGCGCCTGTGAGCGCTTTTTTTCATCCTTTTTCCTGGCGGACCAGGGTGGGCTGGGACCAGGAAGGGACGGACCGCCGTGCGACGTTCAGCGCCTCCGTCGGTGCGGGCTACAGCACGGGGAATGAAAAAAGCTACGCCTATTTCATGATCGACCCGGAGCTTTTCGTCACGGACGAAGCGGTCGCCGCCGTCAGAGGGTCGCTCGGCGCGGTCCTTTACACGGGCGGGGGATCGAAACTGTACGCCGAAGGCGGGCGGCGCCTGTACGCCGACGGCAGCCGGCAGTGGACCGCCCACGCCGTGCAGACGTTCCGCCTTTCACAGAACAACGCCCTGAAATTCTCTTTCGACTATGTCGACAAGACCGACGCGCCCCAGCGCACGTTCATGATCGGGCTGCACCACTATTACTGAGTTTCTTATCTGCTTTGGGTTATAATCTACCCCATATCAAAAAAACGAGGTGGCCATGTTCCTTCCGGACCTGAAGTTTTCGCTGTGGGCGGATTTTATCGAACGGGATTTCATCGAGGGCGAGCTGAAGGTGTTGATCCGTAACGGGATCGTCAACGGCGCGACATCGAACCCGGCGATTTTCAAAAACGCGATTCTGACGTCGAAAGCGTATTCGCTGCAGCTTGACGAGCTGAAAAACCATGAACCGAAAGTGAAATACGAAGCGCTGGCGGTGTACGACATTCAGAAGGCGGCGGACGTGCTGCGTCCCCTGTACGACGCCGGCGACGACGGTTATGTCAGTATCGAGGTCGATCCGTTTCTCTGCGACGACGCGATCGCGACGATCGAAGAGGGCCGGCGGCTGTACCGGACGATCGACCGTCCCAACGTGATGATCAAGGTGCCGGCGACGTCGGCCGGATACCAGGCGATGGAAGCGCTGATCTGCGAAGGGATTCCCGTCAACGCGACGCTGGTGTTTTCCAAAGCGCAGGCGCTCGCCTGTGTGAAAGCGGTCCGCAACGGCCTGGAGCAGGGCTCGAAAAAGGTCGAGACCGTCATCAGCGTTTTCGTCAGCCGGCTGGACCGAGCGCTGGACGCGGAGCTCGAAAGGAAAGGCATTCAGCCGGCATTGACGGGTATCTACAACGCCGCGGACATCTACGCCGCGGTCGAAGAGGAGGCCGTGCCGGGCCTTCGGACCCTTTTCGCGTCGACCGGGGTCAAGGGCGGCGGGCTCCGTCCGTCGTACTACGTCGACGAACTGCTGGCGTACCACAGCGTCAACACGGCGCCGATCACGACGATCGAAGCGTTTGTCGAGGGCGGCGAGAGCGAAGCGAAACTGCCGATCGATCCGGCACGCATCGAAGCGCATTTCGCCCGGATCGCCGAAGCGGGGATCGATCTGGACGCGGTCATCGCCCGGTTGATGACGGAAGGGCTTGATGCTTTCAAAACGGCTTTCGCCGAAATTCTGAGTGAACTGGGATAAACAAATGCAAACACAGAAAGAAGGGGTGAAATTGAATGTAGAAGATCTGACGTTCGAGACGCTTGGGAAAATTCGCGGATATCTCAAAAGGATGATGGACGCCGGCGGATCCGACCTGCACGTCAAGGCGAATTCCGTCGTCCGTGCCCGTATCAACGGCGATATCACTCCGCTGAGCGGCGAGATCCTTTCCCGGGAAGAGGCCCTGGTTTTCGCCAAGGAACTGCTGAGGACCCGTTTTCCGGAGTTCGTCAAGGAAAAAGAGCTCGACCTGGTCTACACCTATGACGAAAATACCCGTTTCCGGGTCAACATCTTTTTCCAGATGGACGGAGTTTCGGCGGTGTTCCGGGTGATCCCCGTCAAGATCCAGTCGATCGAAGAGCTGGGGCTGCCGCCGATCATACACAAGTTTACCCGGATGGAGCGGGGGATCGTGCTCGTGACCGGGGTGACCGGTTCGGGGAAATCGACGACGCTCGCCGCGATCATCAACGAGATCAACTGGAGCCGGCGGAAGCACGTCGTGACGATCGAAGACCCGATCGAATTCGTCCACAAAGACCGCAAGTGCATCGTCAACCAGCGCAGCGTCGGGCAGGACACGAAGAGTTTCGCCCGGGCGCTGCGGGCGGTCCTGCGCGAAGACCCCGACATCATTCTGGTCGGGGAGATGCGGGACATCGAGACCGTGGAAACGGCCCTGCACGCCGCGGATTCGGGACACCTCGTCTTTTCGACGCTGCACACGCTCGATGCGAAAGAGACGATCAACCGGATCATTTCGATTTTCCCGACGGAAGAACAGAACCGGGTGCGCATGACGCTCGCCGCCGTGTTGCAGGGGGTCATTTCCCAGCGCCTGATTCCGACCGTGGACGGACGGCGGACGGCGGCGCTGGAAGTGCTGATTAAGACACCGAGGATCGAGCAGCTGATCATGGAAGACCGTGACATGGAGATCATCGACGCGATCGAGGAAGGCAAGGAGGTGTACGGTTCGCAGAGTTTCGACCAGGGGATTCTCGATCTGTGGAAAGCGAAAATCATTTCGACCGAGGAGGCGTTCAAGTTCGCCACTTCGCCGGCGGACATGAAACTGCGGATGCAGGGTCTGACGGACCGTGTCACGACCAAGGACGGGGCATCGACGATGAAAAAGGTTGCGGAGGACGGCGAAGAAGAAAAATCCCGTTTTTCCGATGACGAAATTTTCGAGCTCAAGGGATAGAAGAATATTCGTCAGCTGAAATTCAATAAACTTTAAGTACAATTTCGCCCTATTTTTATCCAAAGGACACACCTATGTTAGAAGGTATTGTTAGAGAGAGTACCGGCAAGCGCGGTACGAAAGCGCTGCGCCGGGATGGTTATCTGATTGCCAACATCTACGGAAAGGGGCTGGAAAACATTCACGCCGCATTCAAAATGAACGAGTTCATCCGTACGGTTCGCAACAAAGAGACCCTTGCGTTCCCGATCAAGGTCGCAGACAAAGAGATGAACGTCGTCGTTCAGGCGTACGAGTCCCATCCGGTGTCCGGAAACCTCCTGCACGTCGACCTGATGGTCGCGCAGCCGGGTGTCGTGACGCATTATCACGTTCCGGTCAAGCCGGTCGGTTCGCCGGTCGGTCTGAAAAACAAGGGCATGCTGTACGTCGCGAAGAAGCGTCTGCGCGTCAAAGGCGCGATCGAGAACGTTCCGAACAAAATCGAGCTCGACGTCGCTCCGCTGGATCTCGGCGACTCCATCCTGATCCGTGACATCGAAAAGAGCGATGGGTTCAGTTTCACCGATGCCGACCGCGTATCGGTACTGAGTATCATCAAAGCGAAGTAATCTTGCTCGTCGTCGGACTGGGAAACCCGGGTTCGGCGTATGCGCACACCCGGCACAATGTCGGGTTTATGGTGGCGGACGAACTGCTTCGCCGTCACCGCTGTTCCACCCTCGGCAAAGCCTCGTTCGAAGGCGAACTTCACAAATGCCCCTCTTTTTTTCTGCTCAAACCCATGACCTACATGAACCATTCCGGGCGTTCCGTACAGGCGGTCAGGCATTTTTACAAGATCGACGAGGTGATCGTGGTCCACGACGACCTGGACCTGCCGTTCGGCACGCTGCGCTTCAAGCGCGGCGGCGGCCACGGCGGCCACAACGGACTGAAGTCGGTCGATGCGGCGATCGGAAAGGACTATATCCGGGTCCGCATGGGCATCGGGCATCCGGGGGACCGCAGCCGGGTCGCGGACTACGTTCTCAGCCCGTTCGACGAAAAGGAACGGCCGTTTCTGCCGGAGTGGATTTCCCGTACGGCGGAGGCCGTCGAAGCGCTGCTGACGCAGCCGCTCGAACGGGTCGCTTCTAACTGTACGATCAGAAAAAGTCCGCTACAATAGCCCCTGACTCTTCCAAAGGCCCGGGATGCTGATTTTCCGCTATATCGCGTATCATTACCTGAAATACATCGGCGTCATTCTTTTCGCGCTGGTGCTGTTCATGGTGGGCTTCGACTACATGGATCACGCCGACGACCTGAAGTCGGCGAACCTGATCGTCATCTACCTGATGTACAAGGCTTTTTTCGCCATCGACATGATGCTGCCGCTGTCGCTGATCTTCGCGATGATCGCCACGAAAATCGTACTGATCCGTTCCAACGCCCTGGTGGCGATCTATTCGCTCGGCTACAGCAAGACGGACGTGATCCGGCCGTTCGTCGTCGTTTCCACGGCCATCGTGATGATTTACATCGCCCTGCACGCGACATCGTTCGCCCGGGCGGACGAATATTCGAACAATATCCGGCGTTCGTCGCAGTTTCTTCAGCCGACCTCCAATCTCTTTTTCACTTTCCGGGACCGTTACGTCTATTTCGGCAAACTCTACCCGCTGCAGGAGCGTGCCGACGATATCCGTATTTTCAAGACGAAAAAGGGAGAACTGCGGGAGATTCTCGTCGCCGACAGCGCCTACTATGCCGACGACGCCTGGCATCTTGAAAAGGCCCGGGTGATCACCAAGCCGCAGAAACTGACCCTGACGGGCAGGGGGATCACCGTTTCGCAGGCGAAGGACCTGACGCTGCTCGAAGGCTTCCGGCCCAAGATTCTCGATCAGGTGTACGAGGGGAAAGTGAACTACACGATCGTCGACGCCGTCGACGCCCTGCTGCTGCTGGGCAGCCAGAACCTCAACGTCGACAAGATCAAGAGCGCGCTCTACCGGATCTTCATCAGCCCGCTTTTCGTGCCGAGCCTGATCATCATCATCTTTTTCTTCGTGCCCGTCAGTCCCCGGTTTCTCAATATCACGCTGTTCAGTTTCGGGGCGATTCTCGCGACGATGGTGGTCTGGTCCGTGCTGTTCATGCTGACGGAACTGTCGAACAACAAGACCATTCCCAGCGAGATCGGCATTATTCTCCCGGTGGCGGCGCTCTTCGTCACCTCCATCGTGATCTGGCGGCGAAACCGTCTCAGGACCTAGGGCGCCCCGGGTTTTAATCGCTTTTTTGTTATCATCGCGCCACTGAATTTCCCTGACAAAGAGAGGTGCCTACATGGATTTCAACGCACTGGCACAGACGTACGGTACGCCGCTGTACGTGTACGACTTCGACGCGATGCGCGAACAGTACGAAAAGCTCAAAGAGGCGTTTCGCGGACGCAAGTCGCTGCTGGCCTACGCGGTCAAGGCCAACTCGAACCTCAGCGTCGTCAGACACTTCGCGTCGCTCGGCGCCGGTGCGGACTGCGTCTCCATCGGCGAGGTGCGGCGGGCGATGCTCGCGGGCGTTCCGAAGTACAAAGTCATCTTCAGCGGCGTCGGCAAACGCGACGACGAGATCCGCGAAGCGATCGAGCGCGACATCCTCTACATCAACGTCGAGAGCGACGCCGAGCTGGGGCGGGTAGAGAAGATCGCCGCGGAACTGGGACGGACTGCCCGCATCAGCATCCGGGTCAACCCCAACATCGACCCCAAAACCCATCCCTACATTTCGACCGGCCTGCACGCCAACAAGTTCGGGGTCGACATCGACACGGCCAAGCGGATGTACATCCGGGCCAACGCTTCGGAGCATCTCGACCCCGTCGGGATTCATTTTCATATCGGCAGCCAGCTGACCGAACTCGATCCCATCCGCGAGGCGAGCGAGATCGTCGCGGACCTGGTGCGTTCGCTCGACGCGGCCATCGGGCTGGAGCTGAAGTTTTTCGACGTGGGCGGCGGCCTGGGGATTCGTTACGACGACGAGACGACGATCGAACCCTACGACTACGCGCAGGCGATTCTGTCGACCCTGACGGGCATGGATCTGACGGTGGTCTGCGAACCGGGACGTTTCCTGACGGCGAACGCCGGGTATTTCCTGACGCGGGTGCTGTACGAAAAGCGCAACGGCGACAAGCGTTTCGTCGTCGTCGACGGGGCGATGAACGACCTGCTGCGCCCGAGTCTGTACAACGCCTACCACCGGATCGAACCGGTCAACGAACATTCCGAAGAAAAAACCCCGGCGGACGTGGTCGGACCGGTCTGCGAAAGCGGGGACTTTCTGGCGAAAGCGTGCCCGCTGCCGCCGCTGGAGCACGATGAGGTGCTGGTCGTTCACAGCGCCGGGGCCTACGGCTTCGGCATGGGCAGCAACTACAACAGCCGCGGCCGCGCCGCCGAAGTCGCCGTCGAAAACGGCGAAGCCCGCCTGATCCGCGACCGCGAATCTTTCGACGATCTGGTCGCTTCGGAGCTCAAGTACCTCGACTGATGTATTTCATCGACGTCCAGGGCACGCTGATCGACGACAGGGACAAAGTCCCCATCCCCGGAGCCGTCGAATGGCTCGCCCGGCTTCAGGCGGCGCAGATCCCCTATCTCGTCGTAACCAACAACACCAAACGTTCCAGCCGCGATTTTCTTTCCTATCTCAATTCCCTCGGTTTTCCGATCCCGGACTCCCGGTATCTCGACGCGCTCATGATGGTGGAGAAAACCGTCCCGAAAGCGGGCGGGGTCGCCGTGTACGGGACCGACGCCTTCGCGGCGCAGGTCGAAGCGCTGGGCTACCGCCTCGACTACGACACGCCGCGGACCGTGCTGGTGTCGGTCCGTCCCGACTACGGCAGCGGCGAATTCGCGCAGATGATCGATTTTCTGATGCGGGGGGCGGAACTGGTCGGGATGCACGAAACGACGCTGTACGTTCACGAAGGCCGGCGCTATCCCGGCGTGGGCGCGCTGCTGAAGATGCTCTCTTTCGCCGCGTCGGTGCCGTACCGGGTGGTCGGCAAGCCTTCGAAACTCTTTTACGAAGAGGCGTTGCGGCGGCTGCGGAAGGCCGCGCCGGAGGCGGCGTTTGAAAACATCACGATGATCAGCGACGATTATGCGGGCGATCTCAGCGGCGCGGCGGAGAGGGGGATGCGTACGGCGCTGGTGCTCAGCGGAAAGGTCCGTCCCGATGACGGCATCGTCCGCCGTCTGCGAAGCGAAGGCGGCGGAACGATGGTGTATAATGACATCACACAGATTGGGAAGAGTCAAACGTGAAACACGACAAAAAAGAAGAACTGAAGACACTGGAGGCGTGCCGGGAGGCGATCGACGTGATCGACGACCGGCTGCTGGAGCTGATCAACGAGCGGATGAAAGTGGTCGAACGTGTCGGCGAGATCAAGAACGAAAGCGGGGCGCCCATCTACCGTCCCGAGCGGGAAAAGGCGATTCTCGAACGGCTCGAAAAACGCAACGAGGAGCAGGGCGGACTGCTCAACGCCGCGGCGATCGAGGCGATTTTTCTCGAAATCTTCGCCGTCGCGCGCAACCTCGAACTGCCCGAGCGTATCGCCTATCTGGGGCCGGAGGGCACGTTCACGCATCAGGCGGCGGAGAGCCGGTTCGGGGCGATGAGCGAGTACCTGCCGATGAGCACGATCAGCGGCGTGTTCCGCGCACTCGAAAGCGGCCGCGCGAAATTCGGCGTCGTGCCCATCGAGAGCCGCCAGGACGGTGTCGTCGGCGAGACGCTCGACCTGCTCGCCGCCAGCCCGATGAAGATCGTCGCGGAGCTCTACATGCCGATCCACATGACGTTCGCGACCAAGGCGGCGCATCTGGAAGACGTCAAACGCATCTACTCCAAGGACAAGGGTTTCGGCCAGTGCCGCGAATTTCTCAACGAACACAACCTGCACACCGTCGAGCAGATTCCGGTCGAGTCGACGGCGAAAGCGGCCATTCTCGCCGCGCAGGATCCGGAAGCCGCGGCGATCTGCAGCCATATCGCCGCGAAACTCTACGGGGTGCCGATGATGTTCGAAAACATCGAGGACGTGGCGGACAACACGACGCGCTTCGTCATCCTGAGCGATTTCAAGAACCAGCCCAGCGGGCAGGACAAGACTTCGATCCTCGCGCGGCTGAAAAACGCGAAAGAGGCCGGGGCGCTGGTGCATTTCCTTCAGGATTTCGACGCGCACAGCATCAACCTCAGCAAGATCGAAAGCCGGCCCTCGCGGGGCAACGACGGGTTCGGATACTGGTTTTTCATCGACTTCTACGGCCACATCGACGACGAAAACGTGCAGAGCGTCCTCCGGAAACATACGGACGAAATTTCGTGGCTGGGCAGCTACGTCAAAGGGGAAATATGAAGTTCAATCCGGTGATCGAGAAGATTCACACCTACGAGGCGGGCAAACCGATCGAGCTGGTCGTGCGCGAATTCGGCATCGCGCCCGAACAGATCGTCAAGCTCG
>Ga0256843_1003517_pt1 | contig 10848 bp, 11 predicted proteins | sample AlvinellametaG_FD_191572 | JGI IMG/M metagenome (GOLD analysis project Ga0256843, IMG submission 191572) | Pompeii worm associated microbial communities from hydrothermal vent at the East Pacific Rise, Pacific Ocean - Alvinella | ecosystem: Host-associated > Annelida > Integument > Unclassified ... | reverse complement strand
TGGACGATACCATATTGAGTTACGTAAGTTAGTACATGAAATTAAAAAGTATTTGCACATTTAAAAAGTAAGGTTTGACTCACCTTAAACTCCTTACGATAAAATGTTAAGATTAATTTATCTATAAAAAGGACGACAATGTCAATCAAATGTGCATTTTTATTTCCAGGACAAGGTTCTCAAGCTACTGGCATGGGACAAGACTTTTTTAACCACTCTGAAGTGGCAAAGCAAATGATGGCTGATGCCTCAGCTAAAACGGGAATTGATTTTGAAAATCTTCTTTTTGAAGAAAATGATAAACTCGGACTTACAGAATATACACAACCTGCTATTTTACTTGTAGGTGCAATTGCTCATAAACTCTTTACCGATGCCATGCCAATGACACCAACAGTTACAATGGGACACTCATTGGGTGAGTTTACAGCACTTGTGGCTGCTGGTGGATTGGATGCTATAGATGCAGTAGCACTTGTAAACCTTCGTGGTAAACTTATGGCTGAAGCATGTTCTAAACAAGAAGTAGGAATGATGGTTTCACTAGGGCTTGCTGATGAAGCAGTGGAAACACTTTGTGCAGAACAAAGAGAAGCAGGGTTACAAGTATGGGCTGTAAATTACAATGCTGATGGTCAAATTGTCATTGCTGGGATTAAAAAAGATTTAGAAATACTTGCACCACTTGTCAAAGAAGCAGGAGCAAAAAGAGCCATGTTGCTTGACATGTCTGTAGCGTCTCATTGTCCTTTACTGGAGTCTGCATCTGCACCACTTGAAGCAAAACTCCAAGAGATGCTTAATGAGGAGTTTATAGCACCTGTAATTTCAAATGTAACAGCAAAATCTTACAACACAAAAGCCCAAGCACTTGAGCTTCTTCCTCAACAACTTGTAAAACCAGTACTTTACAAACACTCTATGGCAAATATTGACGATGAGGTAGATTGTTATATTGAGTTTGGACATGGAAACGTACTTAAAGGGCTTAACCGTAAAGCAACAAAAAAACCACATTTTAACGTAAGTGATATGGCATCATTAGAAGCTACAATCGCAGCGATAAAAGAGCTTTAATGTCTAAAATCGCTATTATGGGTGCAATGCCCGAAGAGGTAGAGCCGATTGTTGCAAAGCTTGACAATTTACAAACTATGACTTATGGATCAAATACTTACTACGAAGGTCAATACAATGGACAAGATGTTGTTGTAGCGTACTCTAAAATAGGGAAAGTGTTTGCCACATTAACAGCAACAATGCTCATAGAAAAGTTTGGGTGTGATACCCTACTTTTTTCTGGTGTTGCAGGGGCAATTTCAGATGAACTTAAAATTGGTGATCTTATTATTGCTGATGGATTGTGTCAGCATGATTTAGATATTACAGCGTTTGGACACCCCCATGGGTATGTACCAGAGGGAGAAGTGTGTATTCCTACCGATGTAAACCTTCGTACTATTGCGAAAGAAGTGGCAAAAACCAAAGGCTTAACACTCAAAGAGGGTGTGATTGCTACGGGTGACCAGTTTGTACACAACAGTGAGCGTAAAGATTGGATTGGAACGACGTTTGATGCCCATGCTTTAGAGATGGAGGGGGCAAGTGTTGCGGTGGTTTGTTCTTCACTCGATATACCATTTTTCATTTTACGAGCCATTAGTGACAGTGCCGATATGGACGCAAGTTTCAATTTTGATGAATTTTTAGAGAGTTCAGCCAAAATTTCTGCTGATTTTATTCTCTCTATGGTAGATGCCATCCAAGCAGCTTAATATGAATTCAGAACAAGAAAATCTAAGACGTTCTAAGGTAAAAACCATTCCTATGAGCAAAAAACTCTTAAAAGTCATTGGGAAAACCAATGCAGAGTTTAAACTTGTAGGTGAGGGTGATAAAATATTGGTAGGTTTGAGTGGAGGGAAAGATTCACTCTCTCTCATTCATGCACTCAAGCATATGCAACGTCATGCTCCTTTTGTATTTGAATTTGAAGCATGTACCATTAAGTATGGTATGCCAGATGAACACTATGAATTTCTTACCAAACATTGTGAAGAGTACGAGATAAAACATACGGTGTACGATACCAATATTTTTGATGTCTCACAAGATACCATACGTGAAAACTCTTCATTTTGTAGTTATTTTTCTCGTATGCGTAGAGGAGCATTGTACTCGTTTGCCGAGGAACATGGTTTTAACAAAATAGCACTAGGTCACCACTTTGATGACACAGTAGAGAGTTTTTTTATGAATATGTTTTACAACGGAAGTATGAGAGCCTTAGCCCCTATCTACAAAACCAGTAGAGGGGTGCATCTTATTCGTCCACTTATTCAAGTACGTGAACGTCAGTTACGTGATTTTGCATTAGACAATAACTTACAAATTATAGGTGATGAGGCATGTCCTGCCATGATGAAAGATGTAAAAATGCCACATGCAAGAGCCGCTACCAAAGCATGGCTTTCTGAGATAGAAAGTAAAAATAAAAATGCCTTCAAAATGTTTAAAGCCTCATTCAAGCATATTCATGACGATACATTTTTAGACCCCATACGTTGGGATAGGGATGATATAGAATGAAAAAATTTGAAACCAAAACCTCAGGAAGAATAGACAAGATATTAGCTCAAGAGCTAGATGTTAGCCGTAATCAAGTCGAAAAGCTTGTAAAAGATGGGCTTGTGTCTGTGAATGGAAAAAGCATTACAAAGACAAGTTTTAAAGTCGTTGAGGGCGATGAGGTAAGCTACACGTTTAAAGAAGCCCAAAAGCGTGTGGTACCTCCCATAGACTTTGATGTTGAAGTGTTGTATGAAGATGACTACTTGTTGGTGGTCAATAAGCCTTCTGGGCTTGTGGTGCATCCTGCGCCTTCGGTGAAAGAGCCTACACTTGTAGATTGGCTCATTCATAAGGGGGTTTCTCTTTCTACCATTAGTGGAGAGGAGCGTCATGGGATTGTGCATCGTATTGACAAAGAGACTACAGGGGCTTTGGTGGTGGCTAAAGACAACAAAACCCATGAAAAACTGAGTGAACAACTCCAAGACAAGAGTATGGGACGTTACTACCTTGCATTAATTGATTGTCCGTTAAAAGAAGATACGGCTGTGGATAAACCCATAGGACGTAACCCCAAAAATAGACTTAAAATGGATGTAGTGCCTCAAGGTAAAGTTGCAAAAACAGCATTTGTAAAGTTAGCCCAGAGTGTTTATGATGTTGAGTTAATTGCTGCAAAACTCTTTACAGGGCGTACACATCAGATACGTGTACACCTCAATACCTTAGGTCGTCATATTTTAGGAGACGATTTATATGGTTTTAAGACCAAAAGAGATAAAATATTGCGAGTCAATCTACATGCATATCTACTATATTTAGTCCATCCGCATACGGGTGAAAAAATGGAGTTCTTAGCCCCACTTTTTGATGATATGTCAGGTTATATAACAAAATATTTTGATCAAGAATTAGTCGATAATAAAATCAATCCTAAAACTATGGGAACACTTTTTACACACATTTAATCGCTATTCTTGCTATACACTATCAATAGAAGTAGGGAAAATGCCACATTTAAAAGTTAAACCATTTGATATAAATATTATTGAAAAGATAATATTAAACTCTTCCACCATAAAGCACGTTGCAAAGTCACTTAGTGGAGAGGATATGATTCTCTCTGTTGAACATAAAGATGAAGAATTTTTACTGCAATTAAAGCCAGATACTAAAGCCTATCTTTTAAAATATGATAAAGTCACGAGACCTTTAAAAGTTAATATTTTAAAAGAGGCAATTGGGATTGTTGCAAAAGAATTAGATTTAGAAATTCTCTCTTCAAATATTGCAATATCTAACACAAAAGTTGCACTTTCGTCACAATTTTTTAAAAAAATAGATGATTTTGAAAATATTGAATATCCAAAAGAAAAAGTTTCTGTAGAAGTGGGTTTTGGTTCAGGAAGACACTTGATTTATCAAGCATTGAAAAATCCTGATACACTTTTTATCGGGTTGGAAATTCATACCCCTTCTGCACAGCAGGTATTGAAGCAAATAGAATTACAAAATATTGAAAATATTTGGGTTGTAAACTATGATGCTAGACTTTTCTTAGAAATGTTACCTTCAAATATTTGTCATCAAATTTTTGTTCATTTTCCTGTACCTTGGGACAAAAAACCCCAAAGAAGAGTGATTAGTAAGAGTTTTTTATCTGAATCTATGCGTGTTTTAGAGAAAGATGGTCGTTTAGAATTACGTACAGACAGTAACAATTATTTTTGGTATGCACTTGAAACATTCTTTTCTTTGCCAAAAGTTGAAGTAGAAATACGTAAAAATGAAGCCTTAGAAGTCACAAGTAAATATGAAGCCAGATGGTTAAGACAAGAGAAAGATATTTATGATGTATATGTAAAATGTAAAGTAGCGTCTGAAGAGAAAAAAACAAACATTGCTTTTAGTTTTGAAAATATAAAATATCTTCCTAATTTAGAATCATTTTTACCTAAAAAAGCATTTGTCTCAGATGAATACTTTGTGCATTTTGAAAGAGTATTTAAAGTTTCAGAGACGATGCTTTTCATAAAATGTGCATTTGGTAGTTTTGATAGACCGGAGCATAAATATATTTTAATTGATGAAAATGGGTGCCGTTATTTTGTATCTGAGCCTGTGAAAACCAAGGTAAACTTGTTAGCACATCAAAAGTTAACACATATTTTAATGTCAAAGGAAGGCTAATTCATGTCAAATGTAATACAAGCATCTAAATTGACACTTACGTATAATAGTGGTGAAAAAGAGATTATTAAAAATGCAAATTTTAGTATAAAAAAAGGTGATTTTGTTTTTATTACAGGACCTAGTGGTTCAGGTAAATCAACATTATTAAAATCACTTTATGGACAAATTAAACCTAGCTCTGGTAGTTTGGTTGTAGGTGGCAATAATCTTTCAAATATTAGTAGAAGTAAACTGCAAGAGTTACGTAGTCATTTAGGTATTATTTTTCAAGACTATAAATTAGTAAACGAATGGAATGTAACTAAAAACATTGTCTTACCCTTGATGATAGCAGGGTATTCTCAGGAAATACAAGAAACACAAGCCCAAAGACTTTTAGGACATGTAAAACTAAATAACTATGGGGATAAATACCCTATGGAACTTTCAGGTGGTGAACAACAACGTGTAGGTGTTGCAAGAGCACTTTCTAAAAATCCAGTGGTTATTTTAGCAGATGAACCAACAGGTAACCTTGATGATTATTCTTCTAATGTAATTTGGGATTTAATGGAAAATGCATGTCAACAATTGGAGACAACAGTACTTGTGGTAACACATAAGATTCCAAGTATTTTTTCTATACCTTATAGACATTTTATCATAGAAAATAAGGGTGTATATGAAGTTCATTAAAAATCATCTTATGTTTATATTGCCACTAATGGCAATACTTTTTAGTATTGAATTTTATCTTGTGTTTGAACGAACAACCAAAAGTTACGAAAAAATACTTACTGAGGGGTACAGTATGCTTGTGGTGACAAAACGTCCTATGACATTAAAAAAATTCCAACGATTAAATCATCAAATTCGTTCCTTAAAAGAGGTAGAACGTAGCAATATTATTTCACAAGTTTCAAAGGGCATGACTGAAGAGAATGCTAAAAAGATTTTAGCTGTATTACCTTATTTTTATAACCTTGGTTTGCAGAGTTATGTCCATACGGAAGAGTTAGCATTCATTAAAAAAGATTTACAAAAGAGTTCAAACATTAAAAAAGTAGAAACTTTTGATTCTGCCTATGAAGATAGTTATCGTCTCTTTTCATTTATTAAATTCATGTTGAAGGTTTTTATTGTTTTTATGGCAATAGTGAGTCTTTTTCTTATTTTAAAACAGATGCAAATATGGAAATATGCACACAAAGAACGTATGCAAGTGATGGAAATATTTGGGGCACCTTTAATGTTACGTTCAGGGGTATTGTTTAGAATGGCATTGATAGATGCAATTATTTCAGCATTGTTTATCTCAAGTATATTTTATGCTATTCAGACACAATGGGCATTGGAAAGCCATATTGATATTATTACGCAAAACTACCAAGCACTTTTTAAACTAAATGACATAGGAATATTAATGATCAGTGCCATTACCATTGTGGTTGTATCGGTTTATTTAGTTGTCCATTCAAGTAAGGGAGAACAAGAGTGAAAAAATTAATTCTTCTTTTTATTTTTCTAAGTAATTTTATTTTTGCTTCATCTACTTCTGTTAAGATTAAAGATTCTAAAAAAACATTATCTGTGACTGTGAAGGCTAAGAAAAAAACAAATAGACAATTGGGTAAAATTGCAAAAGATATACAATCCGCAGAGGCTGATATTATTTATCTTGAGAAAAAGATTGATACGCTAGAACGTACACGAGTACAAAGTGAAATTAAATATAAAAAATTACAAGCTGAGTTGGCTTTTTTTGAAAAAGAGTATGCCCGTACAAATAAGCAACTTGAAATAAAAAATAAAGAGTTTATTACCCTATTATCAGAACAACTTTCTATTGCATTTGCTATGGAACAAGCACATGAACCGACAGCAAAATCTATTCTTCAATATGAAGCATATCAAGCGTACAAAGATTTAAATACAAAATCATTGAAGGAACTTCGTTCTGATATTGCCACTTTAAACAAATCTAAAAAATCTAATTTATATTTGCGCAATAAGATAAAAAAAGATATTGATTATCTTAATGTACGTAAAAATCAGTATAGTAAAAAGAAAAAGGAAAAAGAAGCATTACTTAAACGTTTAAGCCAAGATGAGGAGAAGTATAATACAAAATTAGAAAAGATTGTAGACAAACAGAACTCATTAAGAGCTACATTGGCAAAATTAAATATTTTACGTTCAAAAGAAGTGGAAAAGGCACGTAGATTAGCTGCGGCTAAAAAAGAAGCTATGCGACTTGAAAAACAAAGACAAAGAAAAATTCGTAAAGCAAAAGCATTGGCACGATTAAAAGCAAGAAAAGCAAAAGAAGCATTACTCAAAGCTACTACAGAAGCAGAAAGAGCAAGTGCAAGGAAAGCTGCAAGAGAGGCTGAGGCAGAAAAGAAAAAAGTCTATAAAGAGAGTGAAAAGATTCGTCAAGTGAACTCTTCTTATACAAAATCAAAAACCTATAAATATAGGGGAAGAAAAACCATTTCTCCTTTAGTAAAAGCAAAAGTTATCAAAAAATTTGGTACTTATGTAGACCCTATATATAAAATAAAGATTTTTAATGAATCTGTGACATTAAAGTCAAGTATTGCAAATGCTAAAGTGAGAAATGTACTTAATGGTAAAATTGTCTATGCTGGTAAGAGTTCAATGTTAGGCAATGTAGTGGTGGTTTCGCATAGTAAAAGAATTCATACAGTGTATGCAGGTTTGTCGAAAATAGCTCCTACTATTAAGCAAGGTAAAAAGATAAAAAAAGGTTATATTGTAGGGCGTATAAATGAAAAACTTATTTTTCAAGCCACAAAAAACTCCAAGCATATTAATCCATTAAGATTGATTAGACTTTAGCTTTAAACCCCTCCTAACCAACCTTTAGATATAATCGCGAAATTATATATAAAGGCTTTTGGTGATTAAACGTGTATTAGTAAAATTCTCTGGTGAAGCTTTGGCTGGTGAAGAAGGTTATGGAATTGATACAAAAATTCTTAATTTTATTGCTGGTGAAATTAAAGAACTTGTAGACAATGGTATAGAAGTAGGTATTGTTGTTGGTGGTGGTAATATCATTCGTGGTGTATCTGCAGCGGCAGATGGAATCATCAAAAGAACATCTGGTGACTATATGGGAATGTTGGCTACAGTGATTAATGGTGTTGCTATTCAAGAAGCATGTGAACATTGTGGACTTGATGCAAGACTACAGTCAGCGATTGACATGCAAGAGATAGGAGAATCTTTTATTGTGCGTCGGGCTAGAAGACACTTAGATAAAGGAAGGGTAGTCGTTTTTGCTGGAGGTACCGGTAACCCCTATTTTACAACAGATACCGCTGCTACATTAAGAGCCTCTGAAATTGAAGCAGAACTTTTAATTAAAGCAACAAAGGTTGATGGTGTTTATGATAAAGATCCTAATAAATTTGATGATGCTGTGAAACTTGATACTTTAACATATGATCAAGCATTAACAGAACACATTAAAGTAATGGATGACACCTCTATTGCTTTGGCAAAAGAAAATGCTTTGCCAATTGCAGTATGTAACATGTTTGAAAAAGGCAATTTATTGGCTATTATCAAAGGCAATATGAGTCTTTGTTCAATTGTTAAATAATCTATCGATAAAAAAACGCTAAAGGAAATTATATGAGAACAGAAGAATTAACAGCACAAGCATTAGAACAAGTAGATTATGACAAATACCTGCTTGCAAATGCAGTTGGGAAAAGAGCAGAAGCAATTGCAAATGGCGCTCCTACAGTTTTAGATATTGATACTGCTGAAATGAAATATGCAGATATTGCCCTTCAAGAAATTGCTGAGGGTAAAATTCTTGTAAGTTTAGAAGGCTAAATAGTCTTGGATGCTTTGCTTGATAAAGCTAAAAATATACATACCGTAGAAGAGGCAAAAGCACTTCTTTGGGATGTAATGCCATCTCCTACACCTGCAACATTAAAAGCATTTGATCTTTCCAATCTTGCACATGATGGACAGAAACGTAAAAGTGGTGAGCCTTATATTGTTCATCCTATTCTTGTTGCTGCAATTACTGCTAAAATTGCGAATGATGAAACTATGGTTCAAGCAGCACTTTTACATGATGTGGTTGAAGACACTAGCTACACAATAGATGATTTAGAAACACAATTTGGTGCAGATGTAGCACATATGGTTGAGGGACTTACTAAAATCATAGAAATTCGTGATGAAGAACTACAATTATCAGGTTCTGAAGAACGTCTTATTAATTCAGCACTTACATTTCGTAAAATGCTTATTGCTTCTATAAAAGATGTACGAGTACTGGTGATTAAATTATGTGATAGACTTCATAATATGTTAACACTTGATGCATTAACCCAAGAAAAGCAAAAGCGTATTGCAGAAGAGACGATTGTTGTATATGCTCCTATTTCCCATAGGTTGGGTATCTCAAAACTAAAAAATTATTTAGAAGATTTAAGTTTTAAGTATATCTATTCTGAAGATTATCACAAAATAGATACTTATATTCAATCTAATGCACAGAATTTGCAATTTAAGCTTAATGCTTTTATACAAAATGTAGAAGAAACAATGGAAAAAGATGGCTTTCAAAAGGGCAGTTTTGAAATTGTAGGAAGAGTAAAACATTATTATTCTATTTATATGAAAATGCATCGTAAGGGTGTGAGTATTGAAGAAGTATTAGATCTCTTAGCTATTCGTATTATCGTACATAATCCTATTGAGTGTTATAGGGTATTAGGATTGATGCATTTACACTTTACACCGCTTGTTTCAAGATTTAGAGATTATATTGCTGTACCAAAAGAGAATGGATATAAGACCATTCATACAACACTTTTTTCTGAAGAAGGCATAGTAGAAGCACAAATTCGTACCGTGCAAATGCATAAAATGGCAGAGTATGGTATTGCAGCACATTGGAAATATAAGGGTGAAGAGAATGATAGTGTGAACCTTGCATGGTTAGAGTCTTTGCACTATCAAAATGAATCTATTGAAGAGTTTTATGAGTTAGCAAAATCTGATTTATTTTCTGAAGACATTACAGTCTTTTCACCTAAAGGTGACTACTATACTTTACCTAAAGATTCAGTTGTTTTAGATTTTGCATATGCCGTACATTCGGAAATTGGTGCAAATGCTGCTGGAGCCTTAGTCAATAAGCAAAAAACATCACTTTTAACTGTTTTAAAAAATGGAGATATTGTTAAAATTATTAAAGATGGTGAAGCGCATTTATATTGTTCTTGGTTAGATGCCGTAAAAACATCAAAAGCACAAGATGGTATTCGATCGGCATGTCGAACACGCATCAAAGAATCCAATACACGAAGTGCATACAATATATTGGCTACATTGTTTACTCAAGAGAGTGATGACATAAAGCGTTTGTGTTCTAATTTAGGGTTAGATGAGAGTATTAGTAAACTTCCTATGCAACTAGATTATACTAAAGATGTGATACGTAAAGTGGCTGAATATATGGGAACAAAAGAGGTTCGATTTTGGGAATTATTGAAAAAAGGCTATAAAAAACCTAAATTAAAGCAGATTGAGCATTTCAAATTCTATACCAATAAGCCTTTAGATAATGTGATTTTTGATTACTGTTGTCACCCTAAAGTGGGTGATGAAATTGTTGCTTTTTACAAAGATGGAAAAGCAATAATACATCATAAATTATGTAAGAAAGCCTATGCTAAAATATTGGCACATGAAGAGATGCTATTTGTAAGTTGGAACAGTAAAAGACTTTCAAGATATAGATTAACGATAGGTCTACAAAATCAAAAAGGTATCCTTGCAGACCTTTTGGCTAAGCTTTCAGAGATGGATCTTAATATCTTGAGCATAGAGTTGGGAATAAGACGTTCTGAACAAGCAGAGTTTTGTCAGATTGATATAGAAAGTTCAGAGTCAAAAAAACAAAATTTAGCACTTAAAATAGGAAAAAAGTTTAAACTGATTGAAATAATTAGTTTAGATGATGCGTATAATAAATAGTTGGAGAGAAAATGTCGGTTAAACAAGCATTAGAAGAGATAGCAAGAGGAACAGCAGAAATCATTGATATGG
>Ga0256843_1003516_pt1 | contig 10852 bp, 10 predicted proteins | sample AlvinellametaG_FD_191572 | JGI IMG/M metagenome (GOLD analysis project Ga0256843, IMG submission 191572) | Pompeii worm associated microbial communities from hydrothermal vent at the East Pacific Rise, Pacific Ocean - Alvinella | ecosystem: Host-associated > Annelida > Integument > Unclassified ... | reverse complement strand
TTCACCCAGACGGTTACTTACTAGTCTCAATTATAAAAGTAAATGACAAAGGCATCTACGAAAAACACGGCTTAGTCAAAGTGCCACTAGCCAACCCAAGTGCCTCTACCAATGTAGCCATAAATGATACAACTTTCGGAGGATTTGATGGTATGGTCATCACTCCAAAAGGAGATGTCATAGGTGTCACAAACAACGGCAAAACCGGTGGAGGGAACACCCTCATAGAGCTTACAAGTAACGATAACTGGAAATCAGCCCAAGTCACACAAGCCAAAGCCATGACCCCTAGTACCACCGTAGCACTCACCCCAGAAAATGAATCTTACGTAATCAATCAAGATTTTTCGGATAATTTAAAAAAGAAATGGACGATAGAACGTATAACATTTTAGAATATATTCTTGTAGGGTTGGCTTGCCTCTAGGAAATACCCTTGGGGTGCAGCCGACCATAAGTAGTGATTATTATAAATCTAACTAAAGTTATCCTTATCCACTCTTCCACGTAACTTTTTCTTATTACTCTGCTTCTTCTTAGAGTCAAGTCGTCTACCTACTGAGCCTTTGGTTGGCTTGGTAGGTACTCGCTTTTTCTGCACGACATTCACACTCTTGATGAGCTCTACCAAACGCTCCAGAGCTTCGTCTCTGTTTTGTTCTTGACTCCTGTGCTGTTGGGACTTTATGACGACTATGCCCTCTTTTGTGATACGTTTGTCTTTGAGGGAAAGTAACTTTTCTTTGTAGTAGTCAGGCAAAGATGAAGCCTCTATGTCAAAACGTAAGTGAATCGCTGCAGATACCTTGTTCAGCTTCTGACCACCAGAACCACTTGCACGTATGGCAGAGACTTCCACTTCGTTTTCGTCTAGGGTTACGGTGTTTGATATTTTTAACAATGACATATTACTTATCCATCCTCTTGACTATCTCATTGTAAACAGCATTACCTTCTCTCTTACCCACAGACAAGACCATGACTACAATTTTCTCATCTATCACTTCATACGCAAGTCTAAATCCAGAACTTCGTAGCTTAATCTTATAGACATTTTGAAAGCCACTTAGTTTCGAATGTGCTACACGAGGTGTGACAAGTCTCTCTCCTAGTTTTTTATGAAACTGTAGCTTGATGCTATGGTCAAGCTTTTTCCACTCCTTTAGAGCTTTGGGTTTAAACTCAAGAGAGTAGCTCATCTAACTCTACCTTGATACCCTCTTCACCGTCGTTAAGTCTCTCTCTCACTTGCTGCGCCAAATAATAGTCATCTATAATGTCCATCATACTCTCATACAATGCACTTGGCACTAGATACGCACTAGGCTTGTTGTGGTTGAGTATCGCCACAGCTTCCCCTCCTGCCTCTTCTATGAGAGAAGAAGGACTCTTTTTAAGCTCAGAGATACTAGCCGAATAGTTTGCTAAAATCTGTGTCATAATACATATCCTTTTTAGTACTCAATTTAGTACTATATTAGCTACTTTTTGTTATTTTGTCAAATCCATTGGTATGACATACTTCCTAATTCTCAGGCTTTATAAACCCCATTATCTTCGCATCTGTCTCTTGGGTATCTGTTACCAAACTATCTAATCTTTTAAATACTTCTTTAAACTGCTTATCATTTTTACGTTCAAGTTCCATTATTTTCTTAGCAAGTGCATTATAATGTTTACTAAATTCTCTGAGTTTTGCAAAGGTTCTCATAATGGCTATATTGACATCTATCGCCACATCTGACTTCAAAACTGTTGCTAACATATAGACACCACGCTCTGTAAAAGCCTGAGGATTGACACTTGCATGTTTGAGTTTTTCGAACCGGTCACAATTTGTGACCAGTTCTTGTTTTTCACTGTCATTCAGTCTAAACATAAAATCTTCTGGAAATCTTTTTATGTTTCTTTTAACTGCTTGGTTCAATACTTTTGTCTCTACTTGATACAGTTCAGCCAAATCTCTATCGAGCATCACTTCCCTACCTCTAAACGTAAAAATACGACTTCCCACTTCACTTTCTACCAGCAACTCATTCACTATAAACTCCTCAAAATTATGAAGTATTTTAATATATAAAATGAATTTTAGGTAAAAATATGGCATATTGACATATTTTAAGTCATGGTAGCTTATCTACTCTTCATCATCCACCAACCCATCAGGCAATTCCAACGCCTCTATATGTCCCAATGCAGCTGCTCCTGCTATGCCTTGGAGTGAGCCGTACATCTCTGTGGTGTTTTGTAGCACGCCATCTATGAGCTTTTGTCTGCGTTTCCAACTTGCCATGAGAGAACGTCTTTCTTTGTCTAGCTCAGTTTGCATGGTCATGAAGCCCTCTACTATGGCGTTTAGTTGCATGCTAAACTCGTTACCTGTGAGATAGTTATAGAGTAGAGACATCTTGTCTGACTTGTTGTCTTCACGTTGTACGGTTTTGTGTACACGTATGAGGCTCTCACGCAAGAGACTTACTGAACCTTTGAACTCATCTAGGCTACATACCCAGATGCCATCTACAAAGCCCATGCGGTCCATATCGTTAGGGTATACAGAAGTCACTAGTACACCTAAGTCTGCGTTGACTTTAAGCATATCTTGTTTGAGTTTAGCTATCCAGCCGTCACTCCATGCTTTTGTGTTCTTAGACTCATAACAGATGACCCCACAGTTTTGTAGCTCTCTGGTATGGATGGTCTGTATGCAGTCTGCCCCAAAGGCACCTTTTTTTACCTCTTCTACAGAGTCAAAAGGAAACTGCGTTGCCAACCATGACTCTATGATAGTCTCTAACGACTCACCCTGCACTTGCATAGAGCCTTGCTCTGACTTTCGTTTGGCATCTTCTATACTTTTTGCCATTTGGGCTATCTGCTCATCTTTGGCTTTGAGTTCTAGTTCAGTAGCTTCACGTATCTCTTTTAAAGCTTGTGCTTTAAGTTCTTCTGCTTGTTTAGAAAGCTTCTCTTTCTCTGCTTGGAGCTGTGCATTAAGTGCCACTTGTGCATCAGCTTTTGCTTTAGACTCTACCTCAGTCATGTCACGTTTGAGTTTTTCTATCTCTGCTTTACTTTTGTTCAGCTCTTGCACCTGCTTAGACTTCTCTTCAAGCTCTTTTTGCAAGAGTGCCATAGACTCACTCTGCTCTGCTACAAGCTCTTTTTTGAGCTCATCTTGAAGCTTGGCACGTTCTATGCGTAACTGCTCTTTGGTAGCCTTGCGTAGCTCTTCATCAAACTTCTCTTTCTCTTCTTTTAGTGCATCTTCTTTGGTTTTAAGGGCATCAAGGTATGTTTTATACTGTTTTCGTGCATCATCTATTTCAGCTTGAAGTTTCTTTTTTTCTTCAAGCTGTTGTGACTTAAACTTCTCTTCTATCTGATGGTAAAATATTTCATCTATATCTATCTCAGTAGCACAGTTAGGGCATTTTATGGTGTTTATAGTGGACATATTATTTCCTAGGTTTGTATTGGGTATATTTTATCGTAATAAATCTAGGAGAGGTAAAAAAGTTGCAAATTGACATGTTTTTAGGAATGTATTTTTAGTTTATAGATACGATTACATTCACCTGACCCATGTGTTTATAACTATAATTTTCAATCTATGTTAATATTTCACTTTTTATGTTTAATATGGTGCGCTCCACTTGAAGTAATTGGAACTTATAATCTGGGTTGGGGGTTTCTTCATCTGTTAATAGAATTTCAAGACTTATTACTTGATTTTTTAATTTTTCATTTGAATGATTATCTATAAATTTGTATTTCTCAATTAGTGCAGATTGTAATATAAGTAAAGATGTATACCTATTAAGTATATCTTCTTGTAAAGCTTCATTTTCTGTAATTTCAGTATTATTCAAATTACTTCTGAGCTCCTCAATAAGTTGCAAAAGGTAGTCAAGTTCTGTAAAACAACTGCTAACTAAAAGTTCTTCATTTTTATTTTTTTTACTGAGGATTGAAGTTATATAGTAGGCGATTAAGAAATTTCCAAAGATTAGTATAAATGAATCTAGTTTTATGGAGTGTTGGATTGATATATTGCTACTTATAAAAAATAAAATAGGTACGAGTAATATAATAAAAATTTGATATATTACTAATCGTTTTTCTAATATTTTTTCTTCTTTTATCATTTCTTTTTATTAGCTTTTTTAATATCATCAGTAATCATATCAATTAGAGGTGGTTGATCTGTACAGATAAATTTTAATTTTGCCAATACATTATCTGAACCAAATATTCTAGCTAGACCACCAAAACTTTCTTCTCTAAATGATGAAGGACAAGCATATATATTATCTAAATCAACGATGATTTCATCATACTCATTAAATATAGGTGTTAAGTATGTGTCTCTAAATTCTTCTCCTGTATGTTTTTTACCTAGCTTTTTTTCTCTACCTTTAGGTGTTTTTGAAAAATCTGACACCTTAATTGTTATTGATTTTTTTGTGTGTGTATCGTTCATTATATCTCCTATTATTCTATTACCCATAAGAAGAATGTTCCTTGAAAGTTATTTTTTAATTTCTCACTAGAAATGACATCATTTAGTTTTGAATATATAACATTATTTGTTAAAACCATAAATGCAACTATATCTTCATTTTCTAAATAATGATTAATATCCATTAATCCTTTACCCCTATAGGGTAAGTTAGTGTTACTACGTAACTCACCATTGAATGCAGAGGCAAGTAATTTTTCTTCTTTAGTATACCCAATTTTTTTTAATGCATCTTCCATTTTTGTAGTTCTGATGGTGTTAATTATACCTTCACCATTATCAAAATAATAGAATATTACTCTGTCTTCTATTTTATTTGCATAAAGATACCAATCATTTAAACAATCTTTTTTATTGATATAGGCATGGTCTTCTGTATTTTCCATGAGTTCAGCTAGAGCTATATATAAATCTCTTAAATGTTGTTTCTTTTTTGGATCATTGTTAAAACTTTCTTTTGTGAAGTCTATAGCTAAACCGCAATTTTCAGCATCATCAACATAGTCCTCATTATTAGTGCCACTCCCTGCTTTTATAGGGAAAAAACCCTGATCAGGTATAGGAAATTTTTCTCCATTTCCTTTAAAATATTCTTGTATACCAGAAGTAAATATTCTATACTTCAAAACTTTATCTTGTGGTATCCGTATCGTCAGTGATATGTCACCATATTTTTTCTTAAAAATTCTATCCATAGAAACAATATAAAGTAGGACATCAACTGTTAAATCTTCTACCTCTTTCATATTTATAAATAATGCTTTAATACCATTTTCTACATAGTTATTAATACCATTTACAAAAGCTATAGACTCTTCTGGATTATGAATAAAACTAAAGATATTTGGTGCAATAAGTATCTTTTTTAAGGGGTTCATAGCTTCAATGCCTCTAGCTATAATATTTTGTCTTGACATAGGGGCATACTTTTTATGGTGTTTTAAATTATCTCTAGCTATATTATGACTATGATGTTTTACTGAATATGAATCATGATATTGTTTGTTTTTCTGTTTTTTCATATATTAATTTCTTTATAAGAATTAGTTTCTAAAATATCGGGGCATATGATAACGGTAACCTACCCCAGACCTCTAAATATTCCAACAAACATTATACTCTAAACTTCATGCTTCTCCAACCCTTGCGGAGAAAGTGTGTCCGTAGTATATATCTTCCTACGTGGTGGGTTAAAAACCCACCCTACGAAACTCTTATATAAACAAGAGGATAATTTATCTACACCCCCTTCAAACTCAACCCTACTTTATTTTTCTCAAAGTCAATACTTATCACCTCAACCCTAGCCAAATACTGATTCACACTCAACACCTCCAACGGATGCTTGATGCGTTTTTCGCTCATCTGGGAGATGTGTATCATCCCATCATTTTTAAGCCCTATGTCCACGAATGCACCAAAGTCAGCGATGTTACGCACCACACCTGAGACGATGCTTCCTTCACGTAAGACATTGATGTCTGTAAGCCCTTGTTTAAAAGGGATACGTGGTAGCTCTTCACGTGGGTCAAACCCTGGTTTGGCTAGCTCTTTGATGATGTCTTTAAGAGTGGGTTCTCCTATGCCAAGTTCTGAAGCGATGGCTTTGGTGTCACTGAGGTCACTGTACTTCTCTAACGCCTTGGCTACAGCATAACTCTCTGGGTGTATGCCTGTGTTGTCGAAGATACTCAACCCATCACGTATACGCATAAATCCTGCGGCTTGCTCGTAAGCTTTGGCGCCTAAGCCTTTGACTTTGAGTAGTGCTTTTTTAGAGTTAAAAGTACCCTCACTCTCACGATGCTTGACAATGTTCTCTGCCACCTTTGCACCTACACCTGCCACATAAGCCAAGAGTGAAGCCGAAGCAGAGTTTACGTCTACTCCCACAGCATTGACCAGACTCTCTACACCTTCATGAAGTTTACGCTCTAGTAACTTTTGGTCTACATCGTGTTGGTACTGTCCTATGCCTAGAGACTTTGGGTCTATCTTCACCAGTGTTGCCATAGGGTCACGTAAACGCCCTGCGATGGAGATGGCACCACGTATGGTGACGTCCAAGTCTGGATACTCACGTGCTGCGATGCTTGAAGCAGAGTAGACCGAAGCCCCTGCTTCTGAGACTACGGTGTAAGGGATGGTCACACCATCGCTGTTGAGCTTGGCAAAGAAAGCTTGGGTTTCGTTGCTTGCTGTACCATTTCCTATGGCTGCACCTTGGATGTTATACTTCTTTACTAACTTTGCTACCACATCACGTGACTTGTCATACTCCTCTCGTGGAGCTACTGGGTAGATGACGGCATGGTCTAGGTACATACCGTTTTCATCGATGACTGCTAGTTTACACCCTGTACGGTAGGCTGGGTCAACACCAAGTAGGACTTTTCCCGTGACAGGTGGTGTCATAAAGAGTTGTGTCATGTTCTTACCAAAGACACCTATGGCAGCTTTGTCAGCACGCTCTTTAAGCAGTGCAAAGACCTCACGTTCTATGGAGGGGTAGAGCAAACGCTTAAAGCCATCTTTGTAAGCCTCTAACAGTAGAGTCTTGGAGCTTCCCATGTAGTCACGGAGCTTGTAACGTTTAAGTGTATCTAAGTAACGTACTGTGTCTATGGTGAGTTTAACACTCAACTCCTTCTCTTTCTCTCCACGTTTGATGGCAAGGTAACGGTGTGAGGGGATGTAGGCTACTTTTTCAGAGTGAGCCTTGTAGTTTTTAAAACTACCATTCTCTACAAACTTCTTTGTCCCCTTCACCTCTATAGTCCCATGACGTTGTACCATCTCACGTAGTACCTCACGCTCTTTGGGTTGCTCTGCATAACGCTCTGCGATGATGTCTTGCGCCCCTTTAATGGCATGTGCTACATCCTTCACCTCACCTCGTACGAACTGCTTTGATTTACCGGTAAACTCTTCTTTACTTAGCTTGGCAGACTGAAGCATATTAGCTAGGGGTTCTAGCCCTTGTTTGATGGCAGTGAGGGCTCTGGTATTCTTCTTCTCTTTGTAGGGACGGTAGATGTCCTCTAGGGCTGTCATGGTCTCTGCCTCTTCTACCGCAGAGCGTAACTTAGCATCTAGCTGTTCACGCTCTTTTAAGATGTTCAGTATCTCCTCTTTACGCTCTAACAAACGCTTGGCAGAGAGATAGACATCATGAAACAAACGTAACTGCTCATCATCTGCCCCACCGGTAAGCTCTTTACGGTAACGTGCGAGGAAAGGAATGGTATCGCCTTTATCTAGCAGGGTTAAAATGTTTTTGATTTGGTTTTGGTTAAGGGTGGTTTTTTTAGCTAAAAGTGCCGTGAGGTTTTGCATGTACATCGTTCCTTGATATTAAAGGAACGATTATAGCAGATATAGTTTATTTCTTTTACTTTAATACTTTTGTATTGTAAACCTCTTGTACCATCGCTTCCCAATCTGGGTTTAACCCATAGGGAGTATCATCATCTGCCAATGTGGCAGGGTCATTTAGCCAGTCAAGCTGTATGAGCCCTCCTTTATCATCCGAAGAAGATGCTGAGTAGAAAGTAACGTATTTATCTGACTTTGCTAGTGAACGTTCCAGTGTTGTTTGCATATCCGAAAGCCCAACCCTGTTCGTTGTGTCAAATTCAGGATAATCTGCACTTGCAAGTGGTTCATTAGATACCATAAAGTTTGCATAGATTGTTTCTGCCCAAGTGGCACGTTCTGCTTGTGGAAGTATCCAATGTTGGGTGGCATCTACCACATCATTGGTAGCATCTGCAGCGATGGTGTATTTACGCCATGCATAAGCATCATCAAAATGTTGTTGTGTACGGAGTCTGTAGTCCTCTCCCATGTCATGCAGTGTTGCCAGTGGTGAGAGACCTTGCTTAAGCCCTAAGAACATAGCACCCATCATCTCATGCTGACGCTCCAAGCCTACATGTACCACTACAGGATGCCCATTTATACCATCGTTTGCTTCTATGTGTCCTTCTACTGGGGAATGATAATAGAGTACATCTATGGCAGGATACTCCGTAACCATTGCTTCCATGATTTGCTTAAAGCGTGCAGTTATTTTAGCTGTGTGTTCAGGAAAGGTATAGTTTGGATTTTTATAGGCATCATCATCGTACCATTCATTGCCATGTTTATAGTTAATCATTTTATGACTCTCTACATCATACGCTTCATCATCATAGAGGATCCCCCTGAACCCTAACTCTTTTGCCACTTTAGCCAATGTTTGGAAGTTGGCTATGACCTTGTTCCATACGACATCATCCCAAAAATCAGCAGGGTAATGCATATGCACTGCTAAGAAGTTTGACTTGGTTGGATATAAATCTTTAACATCTTTTACCTCATCCCAAATATAGCTATAGGGTAAGAGTGTGGTATTGGACTCCATGACTCTGTCTGTATAGGAGTTACCAACCATAGTAAAGCCTGAAAAAGGCAAGCTATTGATGTAGTCTGCCCTTGATGAAAAGTTACCTGCCATACTTGGTAGCCAGTGCCCTTTTTGATGTAAGATGAGTTGTTTATTACTATACCACTGTGCCATGTCACAATAGTCTATCAAAACATTGGGGTCTGCATCACATTTATATTTGTAGTCCGATGTAGGATTTACAACTTGTATACCATTACCATGGTTATAAGGGTCATCATTGCCTTGTTCTAATGCTATAGCATGTGCAGAAGGTGTCCCCTTAAAGGTGTATTCCATAAGTGCATCAAGTGGTTTCAATATTCCTTGCATTGTACTGTATGCCCCACTACCATAAGGATAACGATGGTCAGCCCTTTCTACTATCTGCCAATCTTTTTTACTTTTAGCTATAGAGTCTAACATATAATACTCTGTCAAAGTAATGCGAGGATCAGTATTATTTACACTGTTGTTGCCTCCTATACCATATTGTTGCATGACAACATTGGTATTAGATGGTAAATGTTGCATTTCATTTTGAGTAAGATTATAGGCAAAGTACCCCTCTAGTACCATCACAAATCGTCCATTTTCCCCATAACCCAAATCTGAAAAATGTTTTAGAATATTAAAAGTATATCCTCCCCCTAAGGAGTGTCCTACCACACCAATACGTGTAGTGTCTAATTTGGAAAGTATGCCATTGCTAGCATCAAGCATCTTATCCATATTGGCAAAGACATTATCCCATGCGTGTTTTGCATAAATGACGTAGTACCCATGACTGGCTATAAATGTTAAAAGCGTTTCATAATCTTTGGCATCATCAGACCCATAGCCTGAAGCAAAGAAAACAACAGGTACCTTTTCTCCGTCTGGTATATCTGTAGGATAATATACTGTTGTCATATTGGCATCTACTTCATCATGATATGTGGTAGGATGTCCTCCATCAACACCATAAGTTCTAACTTCAGATACCACGGTAAAACGATAAGTAGCCTCCACATTAAAAGAGTTATGGAAAAAGAGTCGTACTTCATACTCCCCTGCTGGCATAGGTTTTTGATCTCTATTTAAAAGTGTGATACCCTGATCTACCCAGTTCCAAGCAATCACATTTTCCCAATCATTTGATGCACCTACTGCATAAATGCCTACCCAGTCTTGATCTCCTGTGAGAGGTGTATTTACAGTGACAGAGACAGTTTCATTATTTAGATAAGTCATTTTATTGGTTTTCACTATAATTAAATCTACCGTACACTCATCTGTCCCTTGTGCAAGTGCCTTTCCTATGGGACAATCTGTCTTAGGTGGTAATGAAATGATTTCACTTATTTCTTCACCATCCATACATATATCTGCACTTCCCTGAACTGGTCTTAAAGGGGAATTACAATTAGTTTTATCAGGATACGGTTGTACTATTGTTTCGACACATACTCCCCCAATGGGAATACCAGTACCTTGTTCAATACGATCTCCATCTATACAACGTGCAGAAAGCTGTGTAATGAATAAAAGAAGAAAAAGAAGAAAATATTTAAACTTGATAAAACCCATTAAGAGATCCTTTTTTTAAACTACCTAATTAATCTATATTTATTTCTTACTAATATCTTCAACTGACTTTTCAAGTTCCGCTAAAAAACCTTCTATTTTCTTACCAAAACTCTCTATAAAGTTTTTAGTCTGATTGAGGTCGATGTTGATGTTCTCTTTGTCTATCTTAATCCCCACATTCTCAGCCATATCTACTTTACCTTCAGCAATATCTTTTTGTATCTCTTCTGCTTTCCCCTCAAATGTCTCTTTGAGTGCATTAAAAAAGTCTTTGGTTTGAGTGAGGTCGATGTTTAATTTACCATCCCCTACTTCCACGCCCATTTTAGAAAATA
>Ga0256843_1003515_pt1 | contig 10853 bp, 12 predicted proteins | sample AlvinellametaG_FD_191572 | JGI IMG/M metagenome (GOLD analysis project Ga0256843, IMG submission 191572) | Pompeii worm associated microbial communities from hydrothermal vent at the East Pacific Rise, Pacific Ocean - Alvinella | ecosystem: Host-associated > Annelida > Integument > Unclassified ... | reverse complement strand
AGATAATGTTCCACCCGAGGATGCAGCTTGTACAGAAATGGTAGCTTTAGCTCTAAAGGCATCAATGGATACATATATAGCAAGACAAAAAGATAGTGATTTTCCTATTATAAGTTATAAAATTTCAACAGATTGTACGCCAAAAGAAGAAGATGAGGAGAAAAAAGATGAAAAAACTATTTAGAGAAGTTCATGAGCTATTTTTAGCAACACAATTTACAGGATTTATGTCAAAAACTACTAGTAGAGTTCCTCTCTATGAGTATGCAGGGATTTTTTTTAGACATTTAACTTGGCTTGAAAATGACTTTATCAAAAGAGGAGTAGAGTATAATTATAATATTGACCAAGTACCTATAAAAGTTACTAAAATATCTCATATGTATAATAATATTATTGAGAGAATGGAATCTATTGAGAATAAGTTAGATAGTTGCCCAGATAAAGATATAACCTTTAGAATTCAAAGTGATTTATCTTATATAAAATCAGCTATACAAAAATTACCAGAAGAGGATGTAGCATCGGCATTTGATACAAAAAGAGAGTATCCAAATGTAGAGCTTACTGATGAGGCAAGAGATGCATTGACCATATTTTTGTTTGAAGAAACTTATAAAGAGTATGAATTAATTATGGTTTATAATTATTCAAAAGCTAATAGTAGCGATGCTTTTTTAAATAGAATATTCCAAATTTTAATAGATGAATCTTTTTTCCATCTTAGAAGCTTTGGAGAGATGATGGCAGATATGGGAATACTTGGAGTACCAAGAAGCATAATGGAAGAAGTTTATAAATTTGATAGTTTAGAAAAGTTCCTAGAAGATGGTATCCAAGAAGAGATTGGTGCTAAAGAAGAGTGCAAAAGATTAGCTGAAGCTGTGAGTAATAGTTCTGAATATTTTGCATCATTTTTTACATTTATTAATAATCAAGAGAATTATCATATAGCACTTATGCAAGAGGCCTTAGAGTATAGTACTTCAAAAAAATAGGTTAAATATTAATCGAATATTTAATACTTTTAGATAAAATAATGCACTCAAAATCCACTTAGGAAATTATAGAATGTCAAAACCGTTAGAAAATTTAGATGAAGTATTAAAGTCACATAAACTAACTCATCAAGAGTATGAACATATATTAGAGATATTAGATGGCAGACACCCAAATATTGTAGAGCTGGGAATATTTTCAGCTATGTGGAGTGAACACTGCTCTTATAAGTCAAGTAAAAAATATTTAAATGGATTTCCAACCAAAGCACCGTGGGTTATTCAAGGGCCTGGAGAAAATGCAGGAGTTATAGATATTGGAGATGGCATGGCTGCTGTTTTCAAAATGGAATCACACAATCACCCTAGTTTTATAGAGCCATATCAAGGTGCTGCTACTGGAGTTGGTGGAATTCTAAGAGATGTATTTACTATGGGTGCAAGACCTGTTGCTAATATGAATGCACTTAGATTTGGAAATATAACCAATAGTGATAAAATATCCAAATATCAACGCCATTTGGTAAAAGGTGTAGTTGAGGGTATTGGTGATTATGGTAACTGTATGGGAGTACCTACTATTGGTGGAGAAGTTAGCTTTGATGAGAGTTATAACGGAAATATTTTAGTAAATGCCTTCTCTCTAGGATTAGCTAGAGCTGATGAGATTTTTTTGGGTATTGCTGAGGGGATTGGCAATTCTGTAATGTATGTTGGTAGTAAAACTGGTAGAGATGGACTTGGTGGAGCTGTTATGAGTAGTGATAGCTTTACTGAAGAGAGTAAATCTCTTAGACCAACAGTTCAAGTGGGTGACCCTTTTACAGAAAAACTTCTTCTTGAGGCATGTTTGGAGTTATTTAAAACCAAAAAAGATGCAGTTGTAGGTATCCAAGATATGGGTGCAGCTGGGCTTACAAGTAGTTCTTTTGAAATGGCAGGAAAGAGTGGGGCAGGAATCAAAATGGATTTAGATAAAGTCCCTGCCAGAGAAGAGGGAATGACTCCTTATGAGTTTATGCTTAGTGAGTCTCAAGAGAGAATGCTTATTTGTGCCAAAAAAGGTAGAGAACAAGAGATTATCGATATATTCCAAAAGTGGGATTTGGATGTAGCTATTATTGGAGAGGTAACTGATACTGGTAGAATGGAGTTATTTTGGCATGGAGAGAAAGTTTGTGATATGCCAATAGCACCAGTTAGTGAAGAAGCTCCTATTTTGGATAGACCAACGCAGAGACCAAAATATTTAGATGATATAAAAGATAAAAATATAGATAGCTACCCAGAAGTAAAGAATCAAGAATCATTTGAAAAGCTACTTTCTTCTATGGAAGTAGTTGACAAAGCTTGGATTTATGAGCAGTATGACTCTATGGTTCAGACAAATACGACAAAGCACCCAGGTAGTTTAGATGCTAGTTGTATTAGAGTCAAAGAGAATGGTAGGGCTTTGGCAATGAGTAGTGATTGTAATCCAAGATATTGTTATATCGACCCAAAAAAGGGTGCTGCTATAGCTGTTATGGAGAGTGGTAGAAATGTAGCTATGAGTGGTGCTACACCTTTGGCTATTACTGACTGTTTAAATTTTGGAAATCCAGAAAATCCAGAGGTTATGTGGCAATTTGCAGAGGCTTGTGAAGGTATAAAAGAGGCTTGTGAAAAATTAAATACTCCAGTAGTTAGTGGAAATGTATCTTTATACAATGAAACTAATGGAACTTCAGTATTCCCTACACCTGCTATTGCAATGGTTGGATTAAATGATAATGAAAAAGCTGTTTTACCTTCATGTTTTCAGCAAGAAGAGAATCATCTGCTTTTAATTGGAGATACTGAAGTTGAGTTTGGAGGCTCTCTTTATATCAAAGAACTTTTTGGGGAAACAGTTGGAGAGATAGCTGATATTGATTATGAAAAAGAGTTGAAATTGTGGAAACTTGTAACACAAGCTAATAAAAAAGGGTTATTATGTTCTGCTAAGGATGTTAGCTCAGGAGGATTGGCGATAACTTTGGCTAAAATGTCAGCTGTATCAGGTTTAGGAGTAGTAGCGGGGATTAGACTCAAAGACAAAAGGGCAATATTTGATGAGTCCCAAAGTCGTGCAATCTTAGAAGTAAATAGCAAAGAGAACTTAGAATCTGTTGTAGATATGGCAAAAGAGCTAGGTCTTAGTGTCGATATAATCGGCAAAGTTGGAGGGGACAGATTTAAGCTTAATAATATAGAGATGAAGCTAGATAAGCTTCAATCTATATACTTTGATACTTTTAAGAAAGTTGTAGAACAAGATATGTAACAAACTCAAAAGAGAATGTGTATAAAGAGGAGGGCTAATTTTTTATACACACTCACACATTTGAGTTTGACTATCGCAGACTAAAGTAGTAGTAGAATCTTCACAAGCATATATTATGTTTTGTTCTAATATAGAATGATTTTCATCTAAATTTTCTTGAGTAGCATCTGTTAAACGAAGTTGTTTAGAATTATTTTCTTCTGAACTTATCATCGTTTTTACAATCTCTAGATTTTCAGTTTCTACTGAAGGTTCATTGTTATCTAAAGGCACAACATTTTTTAATATAGTAGGTTGAGGGCTTTCTACTATTTCTGAGTTTTCTAGTTTTATCTTATTGGCATTAAAGGATGAAACTTTTTTAGAACTTTGTGATATTTTAACAGTTGCGTGACAGGTCGGACACTCTTGGGCAGTTAATAGAGTGGCTAATGAAGCAATTATTAATAGAGAGACAGGGGTTCGATTCATTTTGGGCTCCTTTCATTTAATAATAAGTTTGATTTAATGGAATCATCTAAATTCTATATAATTATTATAATATAAAAAAGTTTCAATCCTAAAGGAAATCTATGTTTTTTTTTAATAAAGTGTAAAAATTACCAAAAAGCCCATAATTTCATAACATTCGCGTTTTTTGATTGTTTTTAGATATTATATTGATAGATATTATTGTTGTTTTTTGTTTTGAAAAGATTGCCAATCTGGAGATTCATATATTTTGGGGAATCCATCAAGTATCTCTTGAGGTTGAAATCTTGGTTTATATTCAAATGCTTTACATCCATCTACCCAATATCCTAAATATATCCAAGGTAGTTCTAAAACTTTTGCTAATTCTATCTGATAGAGTAGAGAGTAAGTACCCAAAGAGAGTCTTTGATAATCAGGGTCATAGTAAAAGTAGATAGAGGAGATACCATCATCTAATATATCTATTAAGTCAACTCCTATTATTTTACCGTTATCTATATATAAGACCTCTTTTCCAAAATCATGCGCACCTTCTACAAAGTTTTCTTTATATTCTCTAGGAGAGATATTTCTATGAGACCAGTTATCTTTTTTGTGTTTGAAGTTGTGGTACCTATTATATAAATCTATATGTGCTTGAGTTAGAGAAGGTTTTTGTATAATGATTTCAGTATTTTTGTTTCTTTTGATTGCTTTTCTCTGAGATTTACTTGGTTTAAATTCCATTGCATTTATACGCAAAGATTTACACTCATTACATCCATTACATATAGGATGAAAATAGTAACATCCAAACCTACGCCAACCTCTTTGTATAAGTAGAGTATTATATTCTAGAGTTGCCTCTTCCATATATTTGTAGTACATTCGTACATTTTTATTTGGGAGATAAGCACATTCATAATCTAACATACAAAAATCTGTTGATAGTGGTTCATTTTGTTCATAAATGCTTGAATTCATAAATAGAATTTTACCAAAAAAAGAATCAATTTATAGTAAAATTTGATTTTAAATATTAATCAAGGATATAAATTGTTTCTATACCAACCAACAAAGGGATATGCTTATAATAGTGATTCTATCTTTTTATATGATTTTATATCAAAATTTAAACCAAAAGGTAAGCTTTTGGATGTTGGATGTGGAGTAGGTATAATATCTTTACTTTTAAGTAGAGATTTTGATATTCAAACTCATATTATTGATAAACAAAAAATTATGCTACAATATGCTAAAAAAAATTTTGATTTGAATAATATAGATGTTACTGCTCATTTTGGGGATTTTACAGAGTATGAATTTATTGATAAGTTTGATTTTATAGTCTCAAATCCACCTTTTTACAGTAGTGGTGTTATTCAAAGTCAAAATGAACATTTAAATATTGCTAGATATTCATATCATTTGCCTGTGGATGAATTTATAAAAAAAGTAAAAAAGGTTCTTCAACCAAGAGGTAGGTTTATTTTTTGTTATGATGCAAAACAGGTTGATATTTTACTCTATACATTAATAAAGTATAAAATCAATCCTGAAATTTTGCGTTTTGTTCACTCTAAAATAGATAGAGATTCAAAGTTAGTTATGATTCTAGCAAGGGCAAATTCTAAATCTATAATGAAAATTATGCCTCCTTTAATAGTTTTTGATGAAAATAGTAACTATAATACGGAGGCAAAAGAGGCTTTTTTGAGAGCTTCTACCAATAGTATCAAGGGAGATTATAATATTGGAGAGTATTAGTTTAGTTGAAAAAGAGGGGTTTAAATACAAGTTTAACCCACTAGCTTGTGCTTCATGTGAGGGAGCTTGTTGTACTGGAGAGAGTGGATATATTTGGGTAAAATATTCTGAGATAGAAAAAATAGCACAATTTTTAGAGTTAACTATAGAAGAATTTGCTACAATGTACTTGAGGAAGGTCAAAAATCGTTATTCTATTATTGAAAAAAGGGTAGGTGTAAATGATTATGCTTGTATATTTTTCAATAATAATACAAAGCAGTGTGAAATATATCCTGTAAGACCAAGACAGTGTAGTTCTTTTCCTTTTTGGGATATATTTAAAGGTGATATAGAGGAGGTAAAAAAAGAGTGTCCTGGAATAATATTAGATTAAATATCATCTTATTTTTGATATTTTTTGTAAGTGGGTGTAGTTATTCTCCAAAAGTAGTAAGAGTTCCAATAGAGAATTTAGCTGATTCTAATCCAAAAAAGATTATTCCTTCTCTCCCTAAAGATAGAATTACAAATGAAGATGATTTGATAATTCAAGCTATATTTTATGAGATGAGGGGGAATTATAAGAAGAGTAATTACTTTTATTCTCTTCTGTTTGACAAAACAGGAAATGTAGCCTATATGTTTAGAGAGTTAACAACAGCTCTTTATGCAGGGATTGATTCAAAAAATGTACCTAAATTGGCTCAATGGGTTAAAGCTCATCCAGAAGATGTAAAAAGTAAGAGGCTTTTAATCTCTTTTTATATTAATGAAAAGAAAATAAAAGAGGCTAAAAAATTAGGTAATGAGATTGTTGCAGATGGTGGCGATGCAATAGATTATGAGTTATCGGCTAGTCCTTATATATTGTCTGGTGATTATAAAAGAGCTGTTGAACTTTTGACAAAAGCATATGATAAGACATATAATGAGGATATTTTATTAAAGATAGTAATTCTCTTATCTGATTATATGGGAGATATGCGTGAAGCATCTGAAAGATTAGAAAAATATAGAAAACTTTATGGATGTAATGAAAAGTTATGTATTAAGCTGTTGGATATATATACAAAAGAGCAAAATGTAGATGGGCTTCTCTCTGTTTATAAAGACTTGTATAATAAAACCAGAAGAGATGTTTATGCTATCAAGTTAGTTGAGGGTTATATCTATAAAAAAGAGTTTGATAAAGCTATTAGTTTTTTGAAAACTAAATATAGCAATGATGAGCTTCTTTATGAAGTTTATTTGGCAAAGAGAGACTATAAACATGCCTTTGATATTGCAGAAAAACTCTACTCCATAGATAAATCTCCAAGATGGTTAGCAGAATCTGCTATGGCTCTTTATGAAAAAGCAAAAGATAAAAATGATAAAAAGATGTTAAATGAAGTAGTTAAAAAGTTTGAAAAAGCACTAAAAGAGGGTATTAAAGATAGTGTTTATTTGAACTATTATGGATATACTCTTATTGATAAAGATATAGATATTCCAAAAGGTATAGCCATTGTTAAAGATGCACTAAAAGAGGAACCAGATAATAGTTACTATTTGGATTCTTTGGCTTGGGGATACTATAAACTTCATGAGTGTAAAAAAGCATATGATGAGATGAAAAAAGTTATGAATACAGAAGAGTTTCAAGAGGCAGAAATAGTTCAACACTGGATGGCTATTCAAGAGTGTAACAATAACAGTAGTAAAATAAGTGTAAAATAAAGTAGATAGGGGGAAAATTTGGCAAAAATTTTAGATGATATTATAAAAAAGACAAAAGAGGATTTAGAGAGAAGAAAAAAGGAATATCCTTTGGACTTGTTGGGGCGTTCATTGGCCTATAACCCATTTGTTCCAAAAGATGTAATCTCTGCTTTAAAGTCAACAGAAGATAATCCATATAGGATTATAGCAGAGATAAAAAAAGCAAGTCCTAGCAAAGGTATTATTAGAGAAGATTTTGAGCCTGTAAGTATAGCCCAAGCATATGAAAAAGGTGGGGCTTCAGCTCTATCTATATTGACTGAACCACACTTTTTTAAAGGTGATAAAGAGTATTTAGGTGCTGTTCGTAGATATACATCTATTCCTCTTTTGAGAAAAGATTTTATAGTGGATAAGTATCAACTAGTTGAAGCTTTGGTATATGGTGCTGATTTTGTTTTGCTTATTGCTAAGGCACTTAGTAGAAAAGAGCTAAAAGAGTTGGTTTCTTATGCTCACCATTTAGGATTGGAGGCTTTGGTAGAGATTCATGATAAAGTTGACCTTATTAAAGCTATCTTTGCAGGTGCAAATATCATTGGAATTAATCATAGAAACTTAGAGACTTTTGAGATGGATATGAGTTTGAGTGAGAGATTGATTCCTTTGATTCCAAATAGTAAAATAATAGTAGCAGAGAGTGGAATAAAAGACCATGAGACAGTAGTAGAGTTATCTAAAGCTGGTGCAGATGCCTTTTTGGTTGGAGAGCATTTTATGCGTCAAGATGATATTACAAGAGCAATTAAAGAGCTAAAGTATGGTGTTGTGGTAGAAGATGACTAATATTGTTATTACAGGCTGTTCTACTGGTATAGGATTGGAGTGTGCTAAATATCTCCAATTCAAAGGTATAAAAGTTTATGCTACTGTTAGAGATGAGAGAGATATTGAGCCTCTTAGAGAGTTGGGTTTAGAAAATGTGATGAAGCTTGATGTTACAAATCCCAATGATATATCAGATATTATAAAAAAAGTTTTATCTCAAGATAAAAAGATAGATGTCTGGTTTAATAATGCAGGGTATGGACAGGCTGGAGCATTAGAAGATATAAAAACAGATACTCTTAGAGAACAGTTTGAAGTTAATGTATTTGGATTGCATGAGTGTACAAGAGAGATTATCCCAGTTATGAGAGAGCAAGGGTATGGAAAGATTATTCAACACAGTTCTGTTTTGGGATTGGTCTCTTTGCCTCTTAGAGGTGCATACAATGCAAGTAAATATGCCATTGAAGGACTCACAGATACTCTCAGGCTAGAACTACACGATACAGATATATATCCAGTACTATTAAATACAGGCCCAGTTACTAGTAACTTTCGTAAAACAGCTATGAGAAAACTTCAAGAGAATGTGGATATTGAAAATTCTATATTTAGAGATATTTACAAAAAAACTTTAGCTTCAAAAAAAAGTAGTGTTCCTTTTAATTTAGAACCAATAGCAGTGGCAAAAGTGGTACATGATATTATATTAGCTGATAAGCCAAAGCCTAGATACTATATTACAAAAGCTACATATATTTTAGGTTTTTTAAAGAGAGTTTTAAGTACATCCTTACTAGATAGAATTTTATTAAAAATCTAAACTAATATAGAATTAATTGATTTTCGTAACAAAAAAATACTCTTTTAATAAAAAAATTTAATTTTTTCTTTTTATAACCCCCTTTTCATAGTAATAATTTATAATAGTATAAAGATATTCTTATAAAGGAAGTTTATTCTATGAAGAAAAGTTTAATAGTTTTGTTAGGTATCTCAAACCTACTTTTGGCATCAGAATTTAATTATGGTGCTGGTACATTTACTATGCAAGGTGGATTTTTGGGTTCCACTAATGAGATGAGTACAGATATAAATACTTATAGTTTAGTTACTAGACATGCTAATATATTTGGTAACTTTTTTTATGGATATGATTTAAACTGGTATGATTCTGATACCGTAAAACAAAATCAATATACCTATAATAGCACAGTAGATACTCTAAATACCAATCCTTATATGACTACTGCAACTACTACCACAGGAATTACAATTCCAGCTATGGATTATACTCTCCAAGGATTGGATGCTAATATTAGATTGGGTTATGATGTATGGCATCAAGATAGTGATAACTTTTTGGGATTGGGTGTTATTGTGGGTATCTCTCTACCTTGGATAGATAGCAGTAAGAGCGATGATAGCTCAAGTGATGATAGTAGTACAGATATTTTGGGTACTTTCCCTGATACAGAAACAACTATCAAAACATATAAAATTGGGGGAACTATAAATTTTCAAAAAACTCTAATATCAAATAAGCTCTCTTTTTATGCTTTGGGTAGCTATGCTTTCCAGACAGGAGATATTGAAAATGACTATTTAAATAGTGATTATAGTGTAGATGGAACATTTCAAGAGTATAATATAGGTTTATATTTTACACCATTTACAGAAAAGTTTAAATGGGGATTTTTAACTCTAAGTCCTAGAATTTTTGCAACAATAGGTTATAAATATTCAAAATGGAGTGTTGATAAAGTAGCTATAAATATGAGTGGACAAGAGGTTAATTCTGATATTTTGGAGCCATTAGCAACTGATTTTGATATGGATAGTTCTGTTGGATATTTTGGTATAGGATATTCATTTTAGTTTGATTTGATATAATTTGCTCAAAAAAGGTAAAAAATGGCTGTTATTATAGAATCTATCATTAAAAGTGACCCGATAGGGAGATGGTATATAGAACTTATTGATACAACTGCACAAGATGAAGAGAAGTCTGAAATCTGTTTGGATATAAATGAGTATGCTCAAAAGATAGAAGATATGGGTCAAGAGTATGGTGGAGATATTCAAGTAGTCTGGAAAGCTGAAGAGAATGTTACCAAAGAGCAAATTAATGAAGTTAGAATGCAAATAAATGCTTATGAAGCTCAAAGAGAAGCAGAATTAGCACAAGAGAATAATAATATATAAGAGTAGGATATTTCCACTCTTATATAGATAAAAAATTAAAACATAGGGCCAACGCCACCAAGTGCTTGTTTGACATTATCATCTGCCATAGAGATATTCCATGCTGGTTCCCAAACAACCTCAACTTCAATTTCGCCTACACCATCTATTTTTTCAACTGCTTCTTTTACCCAAGTAGTAATCATCTGATGTAATGGACAACCTCTAGTTGAGAGAGTCATAACTACTTTTACATTACAGTTATCATCAATAATAGCATCATAAATCAATCCCATCTCAACCAAGTTAAACCCAACTTCTGGGTCAATTACTGTTGAGATAGCTTCATATACTTTTTCTTTTGTTATTTCACACATAAATTCTCCTTATTTTCCATACTTGAGCATTTTTGACATAGACATATACAAAAATACTGCTCCAATCATAAGTAAACTACTACCAGATTTAAATAGATAATCACTCTCAAATAGAAGTCCTAAACCTCCTATAACTGTACCTATTGCACTAAACCAGAACATTACATTAGCTTGTTCTTTTGGGTACATTTCATGAAGCATTGGAACTTTTTCTTTTCCAACTAGTGGTGAAAATCTCTCAAACCATACTAAAAATGG
>Ga0256843_1003514_pt1 | contig 10853 bp, 9 predicted proteins | sample AlvinellametaG_FD_191572 | JGI IMG/M metagenome (GOLD analysis project Ga0256843, IMG submission 191572) | Pompeii worm associated microbial communities from hydrothermal vent at the East Pacific Rise, Pacific Ocean - Alvinella | ecosystem: Host-associated > Annelida > Integument > Unclassified ... | reverse complement strand
GCATTAAAGTAAAATAAAAGCCATTTTTGAGTATAATTCACGGATTTTTATAAAAAGGTGTATGCATGGCTAACAAACGTGTTTTGGTTAAGTTTTCAGGTGAAGCTCTTGCTGGTGAGGCAGGTCATGGAATTGACACACAAATTTTAAAGTATATTGCACAAGAGATTAAATCTCTTATAGATGCAGGTATTGAAGTTGGTATTGTCATTGGTGGTGGAAATATTATTCGTGGTGTAACTGCTGCACAGGATGGTATTATTAAGCGTACATCTGGTGATTATATGGGTATGCTTGCTACTGTTATTAATGGTGTAGCTATGCAAGAAGCTTGTGAGCATACTGGGCTTCAGGTACGCATGCAGACTGCTATTAAAATGGAACAGATTGCTGAGCCTTACATTAACCGTAAAGCGACACGTCATTTGGAAAAAGGCCGTGTAGTGATTTTTGCTGCAGGAACAGGAAATCCTTTCTTTACAACAGATACAGCTGCGACACTTCGTGCTGTAGAGATTGGTGCAGAGGTTATCATCAAAGCAACAAAAGTTGATGGTGTATATGATAAAGACCCTGTAAAATACAGTGATGCAAAAAAACTTGATCAACTTACGTATGATCAAGCGCTTCAAGACCATATTAAAGTAATGGATGATACATCAATCGCACTCGCAAAAGATAATAGCCTCCCTATTATTGTTTGTGATATGTCTATTAAAGGAAATCTTTTAGACATTTTAAATGGCAATATGAAAAATTGCTCAATCGTTAAATAAAGGAACATGAATGAAAGTTGAAGAGTTAACAGCCAAAGTTTTAGAAGAGAATCCAAATATGGATCGTTATCAATTAGCTATTGCAGTTGCAAAAAGATGTGATGAGCTAGAGAATGGTGCTACAAGTAAATTAAGTGTAAATACTAGTCATATAAAATCATCTGACTTGGCATTAATGGAAATCGCTGAAGGCCTTATAGTTATTAAAGGCTTTACTAAAAAAGAGCAGTAATCTCTTGGGTCTGAATCAATTAAGTATTGAAAAAATCAAACATCTTAGAGATGTTGATTCAGCCTCAAACTATCTATTTTCTCAAATTCCCCCTTCCGACATAATAGAAGAAGCGCTAAGCTTCTCTATTGAAGCTCATAAAGAACAGTTTAGAAAAAGTGGTGAGCCTTATATTGTTCATCCTATCTTAGTTGCTTCAATAGTTGCAGCACTTACAAATGATGAATCTATGGTTATATCAGCACTATTACACGACGTAGTAGAAGATACGGATATTCCAATTTTAGATATTGAGGAGAAGTTTGGAGGGGATGTTGCACATCTAGTTTCAGGACTTACAAAAATTGATGTTATTCGTGATAGTGAGCTAGTCCCTTCGAACTCTGATGAAAAACTTGTAGTTTCAGCACTTTCGTTTCGTAAAATGTTGCTTGCAAGTATTGAAGATGTACGGGTTTTAGTTGTCAAACTGTGTGACAGACTTCATAATATGCTCACACTAGATGCTCTTCCTTCTCATAAACAAAAAAGAATTGCAGAAGAGACACTTGTTGTATATGCACCTATTGCTCATCGTTTGGGAATTAGCTTTCTAAAAAATATTTTAGAAGATTTGAGTTTTGGGTATCTTTTTCCTGAAGAGAAACATCATATAGATAATTACCTCGATACGAATTATCATGCCATGGAGATAAAACTCAATGAGTTTAAAGAGTCCATTGCAAAAATACTTATAAAAAATGGTTTTTGTGAAGATGATTTTGAGGTACTCTCGAGGATAAAACATCGTTACTCAATTTATCTCAAAATGCAGAGAAAAGGTGTTAGTATTGATGAGGTACTAGATCTTTTAGCAGTAAGAATTCTTACAAAAGAGCCTATTAAGTGTTACGATGCACTTGGTCTTGTACATTTACATTTTCGTCCTTTAGCTTCAAGATTTAAAGATTATATAGCAGTTGCAAAAGATAATGGTTATCAGACTATTCACACAACAGTTTTTCATAAAACTGCAATTTTTGAAGTTCAGATAAGAACTTATGAAATGCATAAGACTGCAGAGCTAGGTGTTGCTGCACATTGGAAATATAAGAGTGGTGGGAACAATATTAAGCTCGATTGGCTTGATAATTTACAGTATCAAAATGAGTCTGTAGAGGATTTTTATGCACTTATTAAAAATGATCTCTACTCTGAAGATATTTCAGTTTTTTCACCAAAAGGGGATGCCTTTACACTGCCTCGTGGTGCAGTTGCGTTAGATTTTGCATATGCAGTTCATAGTGCTGTGGGTAATAAAGCTGTATCAGCTCTTATAAACAAAACAAAATCTTCACTTTTAACAGAGTTAAATAATGGTGATATAGTAAAAATTATGAGTGGAGAGAGTATTCAGACTCGATGTTCTTGGATAGACGCTGTAAAAACCTCTAAAGCAAAAACAAATATGAAGTTAAATTGTAATGCTCGCTTGCGTGAGATAAATGCAAAAATTGCTATTAGCATAGTTGCAACTGCTATGAGTTTAAGTAACTCTCGTGTGCAGGAGTGGTTTAAACAGTGTCATTGTGACTCTTTATCAACACTTCCAAATGATGTAGAGCATTTTAAAAATGTTTTACATAAATATGTTACAGAGATTAGTAAAAACAGTCGTTTTAAAGCATTTATATCAAGACATAGATTTAAATTGAAAAAGTATGAGTTTTCTGGTCTTGAAATCTATGCTACAAGTAGTGTTACTGATGTTGTTTTTGACTACTGTTGTCACCCAAAACCGGGTGATGAGATAATGGCTTTCTTGGAAAAAGGTAAAGCACATGTTCACCATAAAATGTGTTCAAATGCTGCGAAAAAACTTGAAGAAAATGAGCCTATGGTTTTTGTAAAATGGGCACAAGAGAATTTATATAAGTATAAGTTGATTGCCTCTTTACATAATGAAAAGGGTGCTTTGGCAGAATTCTTAACATATCTTGTGAAATTAAATATTGATATATTATCTATTGAACTTGGAAAAGAGTATTCTGACTATATTCAATATTGTGAGCTTGTTTTTACGACAAAAGAAGCTGATATTAACAGACTTCGTGTTAAAATAGAGTCAAAAATTAAAGTAATTCATTTGGTACGTACAGATGATGCTTATAAAAATTAATAAACCATTAAAAAGAGAAGAAGATATATGATAAATGAGGCTTTAAAAGAGATAAATAGAGGTTGTGCTGAGTTAATAGATCAGACAAGAGTTGAAAAACTTTTAAAAGCTTACTATGAAGAAGGTAAAACATATACTGTAAAGGCTGGATTTGATCCTACTGCACCTGATTTACATTTAGGTCATACTGTACTGTTACAAAAATTAGCAATTTTTCAAAAATATGGTGGGCGTGTACAATTTCTTATAGGTAGTTTTACTGCGATGATTGGTGATCCAACAGGTAAAAATGTAACAAGAAAAGTACTTTCAAAAGAGGATATTGTTAAAAATATCGAATCTTATACAACACAAGCCTTTAAAATCTTAGATAAAGAGAAAACTGATATTGTCTACAATAATGAGTGGCTGGATGCATTGGGTGCAGCAGGAATGTTGCAACTTGCATCAAACTTAACTGTTGCACGTATGCTTGAACGTGATGATTTTTCAAAACGTTATGCTTCAAATACTCCTATTGCAGTAAGTGAATTTATGTATCCACTTTTACAGGGGTATGATTCTGTACATTTGGCATCAGACATTGAGATAGGTGGAACAGATCAGAAGTTTAATCTTCTGATGGGACGTCAATTGCAAAAAGCGTATGGATTAAAAAAGCAGCAGGCAGTATTAATGATGCCTATTTTAGAGGGACTTGATGGTGTCCAGAAAATGAGTAAATCTTTAGGCAACTATATTGGGGTCTCTGATGAGCCTAATGATATGTTTGGTAAAGTACTCTCTATCTCTGATGAGTTGATGTGGCGTTATTATGAACTTTTAAGTACAAAATCATTAGATGAGATTGCAGCTTTAAAAAATGGCGTGGAAGATGGTTCTTTACATCCTAAAAAGGTAAAAGAAGCACTTGCACTTGAAATAACAGCTCGTTTTCATAGTGAAGAGGCAGCGCAAGCGGCTAAAGCAGAGTTTGAAAAAGTTCACGCAAAGAGTCAAATTCCTACAGATATAGCAGAGTTTGAATCAAATGAGGGTGAAATTTGGATTGCTAAAGCACTTGTTGATTGTGGATTGGAACCATCTACTTCTCAAGCTAGAAGAGATATTAAGCAAGGTGGTGTTAAAATAAATCAGGAAAAAGTTTCTGATATGCAACATCAATTACAAGAGGGAGAGTATCTTCTTCAAGTAGGAAAAAGAAAATTTGCAAAGTTAAAGGTAAATGCATGAGTTTTAACTCTTTAAAAATTGGAAAATATGAGATAGAAAAGCCGATAGTACAAGGTGGTATGGGTGTAGGAATTAGTTGGGATCAACTTGCCGGTACAGTTTCTGCTGAAGGTGGACTGGGTGTAATTTCGTCTGTTGGTACAGGATACTATAAAAATAAAGAGTATGCAAAAAAGTTGGTGTCTGACAGACCTTTAAGTGAAACGAACTTTTATTCAAAAGAGGGTTTTAATGCTATAGTTGAAAATGCTCGAAAACTTTGTGGTGACAAACCACTTGCAGCAAATATCTTATATGCTATTAATGATTATGGGCGTGTTGTGCGTGATGCTTGTGAAGCAGGTATAGATATTATCATCACAGGTGCCGGACTTCCAACGAATATGCCTGAATTTACAGAAGGGTATCCAGATGTAGCGTTAGTGCCAATTGTATCATCTGCAAAAGCATTGAAAATTATATGTAAACGTTGGAAAAAACGTTATGATAGAATTCCTGATGCAGTTGTTGTTGAAGGTCCAAAATCAGGAGGACATCAAGGATTTACGTATGAGCAGTGTAAATTACCTGAGAATCAACTTGAAAACATTATAGCACCTGTTGTGGAAGAAGCAGCTCTTTGGGGTGATATTCCTGTGATTGCAGCAGGTGGTGTTTGGGACAAAAATGACATCGAAGATATGCTTTCTCGTGGTGCTCGTGGTGTTCAAATGGGTACACGATTTATTGGTACTTATGAGTGTGATGCTCACGCAAACTTTAAAAAAGTTCTTCTTGATGCGAAAAAGGAAGATATTGTTTTAATGTCTTCACCTGTTGGCTATCCTGCTCAAGGTGTAGTTACAAACCTTACGCATCTTGTTGAAAAGCGCGAAGGTCCTGCTATAAAATGTATTTCAAACTGTGTTGCTCCATGTAACCGAGGTGAAGAGGCTAAAGTTGTAGGTTTTTGTATTGCAGACAGACTCTCTGATGCTTATGAAGGAAATACAGAGACAGGGCTTTTCTTCTCCGGAACAAATGGATATAAACTTGATAAAATAATTTCTGTAAAAGAGTTAATGCAAAAATTGACAGAGGGCGAATAGCAAACTAATGCTTCGCTCTCTTTTTTTATTGCTTCTTCTTTTAGCTTCTTTATATGGGCAGAGTTATACTTCACTTTTAAATCGTGCAGATAAATATGCTCGCTCATCTAGTAAAACAAATCAGTTCCGTGCTTATAATGAGTATAAAAATCTCTATCTTCGTGCTTTGATGAATGATAATAAAAAACTTAAAAAATCTGCATTAGAAGGAATTGTAAAGTCTGGAAATAGATTACATATAGATGTCTCTCAATATTCAAGAGAGTTATTACATATGAAATCAACAACCAAAGTTTCACGTTTCAAGAAGAGTCAAAAAAAAGACTCTTCTAAAAAGATAAGAGTTAGATCTTCTCATAAACTTAAGGCAGTACGATGGAAAAATGGTCGACTTGTTTTAAAATTTGATAAAAAGTTAAAAAATAACCAAATTAACTATTTTAAGCTTTATGATAAAAAAGATAAAATATATAAATATATTTTTGACATTCATGCTTCAATGCTTACAAAGTCACAAAGACTTCGTAAAAGTGGTATTGATCGAATTAAATTAGCACAATATAATCCAAATACACTCCGTCTTGTTATAGCAAATAGTAAAAAACTTATAATACATTTTAAAAAAAAGAGAAGAAGTTTATATGTGCATATAGAACATACTCAGGTTAAAGAGCTTCATCATAAAAGAGATATTGCAAAGATTTCATCAAAAGTTACCACATATAGAGAACATACAAAAAAAATTATTGTTATTGATGCTGGGCATGGTGGTAAAGATCCCGGTGCTTTGGGGTATAGAAGATATAGAGAAAAGGTAGTTGTTTTACAGATTGCACAAAAATTAAAAAAGATATTGAAATCTCAAGGTTATAAAGTCTATATGACACGAGATAGAGATGTTTTTATAAAACTACGTAACAGAACAAAATTTGCAAATGACAGACATGCTGATCTTTTTATAAGTATTCACGCTAATGCAGTAGGTCGTAAAGATGCGAAGAGTGTACACGGTATGGAGTGTTATTTTTTATCTACATCTCGTTCTAAAAGAGCAAAGAAAGTTGCTGCAATGGAAAATTCCGCTGATTTAGAAGATATGGATTTTTATGGTAAACAATGTTTTTTAAATACAATAAACTCTCACAATATAATTGCAGCAAATAAACTTGCAATTGATTTGCAACGTGGTGCATTAGCTGCACTTCAAAAAAATTATAAAAATGTCAAAGATGCAGGTGTTCGTGAAGGTCCGTTTTGGGTGCTTGTAGGTGCACAGATGCCAGCAGTATTAGTTGAAGTTGGATTTATTACACATCCTATGGAAGCTAAAAGATTAGCAAATGCAAAGTACCAGCAAAGAATGGCACAAGGGTTGGCAAATGGTATAGAACGTTATTTTATCAATAATTAAAAAAGAGGTTTAATCCTCTTTTTTATACTCTAAATCTCCTGCACGAGACTCTTTTTCATTGATGAGACGTTCAATCTGCTCTTTTACTTTATCGTAGCGAAATTGTTCTTTAAAACCTTGAATTCTTCCACCTGCAGCATTTGGATGACCTCCACCATTTGCCCACTCCTTAGAGATTTGTGAAACACTTACTTGATTGTTTGCACGAAGACTCATTGTTCCTCGAGAACTTACATCAACTATAAAATCATATTCAGGAAATTTTGTTAAAAAACCATTTCCGATAATAGAGGTATTTCCAACACCATAGCTTAAGTAGCCTCTATATCCTTTATAGTAAATAGTATTTTGGCTGCGTGAGCGACCAAGAAGCTCTACAACATATTTTGTTACAAGATTATCTAAAGTGTCATTTTTATCTTGTTTAAAAAACTCTTTTTTGAGAAAGTATATTTTTTCATCTAAAATGATTGGTGCATCAGGTTCATTGATATATTTTGCTGCTTCATGCAGTAATGAGAGTTTATACTCTGAATCTTCCGTTGGAAACATAACACGACTAAGCTCTCTTGTCTCTGTTACAAGACGCATACAGACTTTACCATATTCAAAATTTTCATGCTCTTCTTGTTTCCATAAATCAACAGCATTTACTACATCCACATACTTTTGCATCCATGATGGTTCATCAAACTCAAGATGTTCTTTTGCATAATCATAAGTAATTTTTGTAGCACAACGTGCAGTATCAAGGTAGTACCAATCATATTTCATAGCACTCTCTTCCCCACTTCCATGATGGTCTAATAGTTGAAGTTTAACATCAATTTTATTTTCATTGAGTTTTTTTACTTGGTGTGTAAGCCATTTTGACTCGTCCGCTGTGAGATTAAGGTCTGTAATAAGTATAAAACTTGGTTCATTGGATTTTTTAATATTTTCAAGCATAAGATCAAGTTTCTGTTTGACCTCTGCACCATAATTTGCATTGTAGTTAAACTTTGTATAGGGAGTATATTTCATTACGAGTTGGCAACTGTAACCATCTAAATCAATATGGGAGAGATGGTGGATCGTTCTATTTTTCATTTTTTACCTTTTATTTTTCTGATTGTGTTGTTATAGAGATAGAGCCAAGGACTTCAAAGGTAGCACTTGAATCTATCTCTGCGTGAGAGAGTGTAACCACATCAAGAGAGAACCTCTCAAAAATTTCAGCTACAGCACGGCGGATTTGAGGATCGACAATGATGATAACTGGGGAGATCCCTTTTTGTAAAAGTTCTGTAGCTTTAGCACTAGTTGCTTGAATAAGTGCATTTATTTCACCGACATTTAGCATAAGATTTTTGACACCATCTTGTTCTTGTGATTTTTGAAGAAGAAGTTGTTCTGTATTGGTATCGAAAGTAAGAAGGCGTATAACACCATCATCACCAGTATACATCTGTGTAATAACACGTGAGAGTTTTGCACGAACCTGTTCTGTAATTACATCAACATTTTTAGTAAATTCTGCTACATCTGCAATAGTTTCAAGAATAGTTAACATATCTTTAAGTGGAATATTTTCATGGAGTAGTGCTTTAAGAACTCTTTGTGTAAGACCAATAGAGGCTACTTTAAGAACATCATCAACAATAACAGGATAATCATTTTTGATTTTATCAATAAGTGATTGAACCTCTTGACGTGTGAGAAGCTCTTCTGCATTTCGCTTGATAAGCTCACTCATATGTGTTGAGATAACAGTAGCCGGATCAACAACAGTATAACCATTTATTATTGCATCCTCTTTTTGTTCCGGATCAATCCAAAGGGCATCAAGTCCAAATGCAGGTTCTTTTGTTGCTTCTCCTTTAACATCGCCTGTAGCCATACCACTATCCATGGCTAAAAATTTATCTGATTGAATTTCACCTTCTCCGACGGCAATACCTTTTAAGAGAACTTGGTATTGATTTGGTTTTAGGTGTAAATTATCTCGAATACGGACTTGAGGCATTAAGAAGCCATAGTCAGAGGCGATTTTTCTTCTCATTGAGCGTATACGTTCAAGTAAATCTCCACCTTGAGAGGCATCTGCTAATTTAATTAGTTGATAGCCAAGTGTTAATTCAAGCATTTCAACTTTAAGTATATCTTCAAGTGCACTCTCTTCTTCTTTAGCTATCTCTTCGTTAGATTTTTTAGGTTTATGATCTCTCTCTTCTTCTCCATCTTCTCTCTTTTTGCCAAGTATATTATCTACATCAAGAATAGTAAGTTCACCTTTTTCATATTTATAAATAGACCAGCCAAGAAGTGTAAATAAAAATCCTACAAACATCATAGAAGCGGTAGGAAGACCTGGTACAAGACCAAAAAGTGTCATAATAAAACCAACAATCATCATGGTTTTTGCATTACCAACCATTTGAGAGATAGTACCTTCGGCAAAGTTATCTCCATCACTGGAACTTCTTGTAATCATAATACCCGTAGCAGTAGAGACAATAAGCGCAGGAATTTGACTGACCAAACCATCCCCAATAGTTAGAAGTGTAAATGTTGAAGCACTGTCTGATACGCTCATATCATATTGAAAAACACCAATAAGAAAACCACCGATGATGTTAATCATAGTAATGACTATACCGGCAACGGCATCCCCTTTTACAAACTTACTTGAACCGTCCATTGCTCCATAAAAGTTTGCATCTTGAAGGATCTCTGCACGTCTTGCTTTTGCCTGTGCATCATCAATAAGTCCAGCATTTAAGTCCGCATCAACTGCCATCTGTTTTCCTGGCATAGAGTCAAGTACAAATCTTGCAGCAACTTCTGCAACCCTTGTAGAACCTTTGGTAATAACCATAAAGTTAATAAGAACTAAAATTGAAAAAACAATGATACCAATAACAAAGTTCCCACCAACTACAAAGTCACCAAAGGAGGTAATAACATCACTGACAGCTTCAGGTCCCTCATGCCCTTTACTTAAGATCATCCTTGTTGTAGCAATATTTAAGGAGAGCCGATAGAGTGTAAGGATAAGAATAAGGGTAGGAAAGGTCGTTAAATCTGTTGGTTTTGGCACATAGAGTGAAATTAACAGTATAAGAACAGAAAATGCAATAGAAACAGTTAAAAGTACATCTAAAATAGATGATGGCAAAGGAACTATAATAATAGCAAGTATTGCCATTACAAATAGAACAACACTTAAGTCACGTTGTCCTAGTAAGAAGTTAAGACCGGTTCCTACTTGCTGTCTTGCAGTTAATTTTCTTTTTGCCAAACTATTTTTTCACCACTCTTTATTAATCTTCTAAAATATCAGCGAGGCTTAATTCTGCTAAAAAAAAGTCAATTTTGCCTTGAAGTTTGTGTAAAAATGGCCAGATAGAACAGATTTGTGCTTTATTTGAAGGACAATCGTGCATTGAGGGTGAACACTCAAAAACAGCAGGTGCTTTTCCCTCAACACTTGTCATTACATCAAGCATATTAATTGTTTCAGGTGCTTTGTTCAGTACAAAACCACCGTTGACGCCTTTGTACGATTTTAATATATCAGCCTTTGCAAGTGATTGTAAAATCTTTGCTAAAAAACTTTTAGAGATGAAGAGCTCTGTAGATAGAGTTTCACTATCGAGAGGGTCTTTTGCTTTGGATAAAACTATAAGAGAGAGTATTGCATATTCACTTGCACGTGTTATTAACATATTTAAAAATCTTTACGTAATTATTTTTGTTCTTATTATAGCTAAAAAAGTTAAAACTCTCTATAGAAACGATTATAAATAATTTTAAAGAATAATTTTGGTATAATCCCGATTCAACTTCTTTTGCATTTGTGTACGAGAAGAAATTTTATACCATTCAGGAGGCTATTATGGCTTTAGATTCGGCGAAAAAACAAGAGATTATCGCAAAATACGGACGTAATGAGAGTGACACTGGTTCTAGTGAA
>Ga0256843_1003513_pt1 | contig 10858 bp, 13 predicted proteins | sample AlvinellametaG_FD_191572 | JGI IMG/M metagenome (GOLD analysis project Ga0256843, IMG submission 191572) | Pompeii worm associated microbial communities from hydrothermal vent at the East Pacific Rise, Pacific Ocean - Alvinella | ecosystem: Host-associated > Annelida > Integument > Unclassified ... | reverse complement strand
GAGTACCCAGAAGAGAACGTGTAAGTGTTCCTTACCTGATTTCCAACAACCACTGATATTTCAGCTTCATCAACCATTAGGCCGCGCAGCATTGATATATCTGAGCGTGAAAACGCCTCCATATCATCTAAATCGTCGCTCTGTTTTTCTGTGTATGCAATCACCTTTTTCGCATCAACATACAACGTGTGCGGCAGTAGTTTCCTATTGAATGATGGATACTCTTCTACTGTATGCCCTGAAGGAGTAAACACTTCGATCCCATAAATTCTACCGTACACGTCAATCGGATACACACCGATGTCTTTTTCTTCACCATTATTGTCAACAGTAACGGTGAAAGCGTTCGTTATAACCTCGTCAATTACTGAATGGACTGGGTTTGAAATGTAGAATTTGCCATCCTGTTCTGTTACAGTCATCCCGTTACTGCATGATGAGTCTGTTATAATTGTCCCGGCTGAAAAAAGATACGCATACGGGGCCCATGCATTGTAATACAGGCATTGATTGCTGAGACTTGTCAGCGTCATTCCACCCACTACTCTTGATATGATCCCTAATGTTGATCCTACCCACAATGGATTCGGGATATAGTTTTCTTCATCATACCCGCAAATCCCCCATGTACTACCCCACCCAGGGCCACCGCTTATGACGAACTTTCCGGTAGAGCCACTATAGGAACCGAATGGAGTAACAATGTCAATCTTGCTAAGTGAAACTCCGCTGTCGAGTATTTTTGCGAACAGGGGGAGGATTGTGCAGTACACCCCATACTTTCTTATAGGAGATACCTCGATTCCCGATAGAGACAGCTCGTCCCTTTTCCCGTATAGCAGTGAAATTATCCCAACTTCTTCGTCAGAAATAACGCTACCCACTACTATTTTCGTTGATCCACCGCCAGAAATAATTTTGAATCTGTTGTTCACCGCAAAGGTTACAGGAAATTCAGCCATGACAACAGAGCTGTTGAACCGTGTATCGCTAAATAGATCAGCAGTTGCGCCTATAACGAAGATCTCTGATAGGTTATTGAATTTCGATGCCCCGCTACTTAGTGCTGACAAATTTTCATCTATCTTTGAAATGTCATACACGACAACTCTTACTGAATCTTTATCTTCTTCACTCATTGATTCCGCTACTTCTGAAAGGCTCAGCAGGTCGCACCCTGATCCTTCAGAAATTGGACGATACAGTACACCATCGGTAAGAGCCCAAGAGGAACATAGTGAATTTTCAGCAACAGTAGATACAACCCCATCTGATTTCACAAACCCTGATATTTTGCTGTTCTCTTCATCAGTTTCCCCGTTGATCTCAATATATCTCGATCCAGTAAACTTCAAATCATCGTCAAAATTACCATCCCCAGAATACAAAATCCCTTCTTCGTCCTGAATACTGAAAACATTTTTTATCCTAACATTTCCGCTTTCATCTATGGCTATTTCAGAGTTTGGGAATATTGACAAAAATTCGTCCTCTGTAATTCCAGAGAATGAATACGATCCGTCTTTATTTACGGTGATTGTAACTTTCTTGCATCCACAGTTCATCAAAGCTCCTAACACTCAGTACAAGGGCTTACAGTAAGAACAACGTCATAGCCGGCAGAAGATACATTCTCTGGCACTGAGAACACATAATCAGCACCATCTTTTGTTATCTCTGGTGTAGCAAGAACTGTTCCGTCCTTTGCGACCATAGATACTGAAATATCAGGATTTATGTTCTGCTGCATCGTGTTCTCTATCTTATCTACACGCTGTATTATTTCTGTCAAATCGCCTCCGAGAAGAGAAAACCCGCCATTGCCAACGAAACAGCTTTTCCCTGCATCAGGTATCATAAGAAAGCAGCACTCATCATCGTTCAATTCACTCGATATTCGCTCGGCAGTATCAGACAAATCAACATCACCCTTTGCGATATAGAACTTTATCCTCAACGAACCGTCTCCACCAACAATAGACGCCCCTAAAAAGTAAGACGGGTCAACATACCCGCTCTCTACATAAGCATTGCTCATTTTGTTCCCCTAATTATTAAGATTGTTCGGGAAGATTCTCTGCTGAGAAATTAGCTGTCACGAGCTCGTCATACTCATCAAAATTGTCGATAACAACAACAGTGTCGCCCTCGATAAGCTTCATGTAGTCTTTGTCGTCTGAGGATGACACTATAAGGTACACACCGTACTCGTCTCCGGTGTCAGCCACGATGATGTTCTGGTCATCACTTACAAGCATATCCTTAACACTAAGCTCCCCATTGTTCAGATAGAGATTCACACCAAACTCAATATTTTCCACATCAGCGCTTGGTCCTGCCTCTCCGCTCCTTACTGTACTAACTCTCGCATTTCCTGACAAGTACGCAAGAGATACAAAGTCGGTATGTGTTGGTTTTGAGACGGTCATCAGTTTCACCGCTTCAGTGGAAAGCGCTTGGGGGATTTTTTTGGTAAACGATACCATTCCGTTCCCTACTGAAATGAGAGGTGACAGCACACGATCCCGTATGTTTTCGTAGTTCACTTTCATTTCCTCTGCAAACTCAGAAACCGTAATAGTTGTTTCACCCATTATTGCTGGAGGGGTGATTAACTCAGAGACTACAAGTCCCTCGAATATCGCCATAAATAATGCAATATTGTTATCCATTTCTTCAATGGTAAGCGGCTCACCTTTGATTCCTCTTAGAGTAACCGGATATTCTCCACCAAACACAATACCGTAGTCATTTACTGTTGTAGTTCCTGCCATATAAAATCCTTTTTGTTTTTTAGATTACCGTTGCGGTGACTTCATCGTTTGCTTCCTCAAGCGCCTCTATTCTGCTTGTGTGGTCTTCAAGCGTGTTGCCATAAGCCGCAAGCAACTGATCCTGTTGATCGTTCTCGTCAGAAAGCTCTTCAAGACGATCCTGAGTTCCGAGCAGATCGTTAATCATAAACTCGATACGCCCGCTCTCAGCAGGGGCGAGCCCGTATTTCTGCTGGCATGGCGTTGAGTAAATCCGCCATACCTGTCCTCCGTTCGCGTGCCCGGGGGCGAAGAAAACGTCGGCGAAAAAGTAGTCGATGTAGTTGCCGTCTTCGTCCTTGTTGTCCTCTTTCTCTTGGAAGGTGTTCGTCAGCCAGTTGATACTAAAATTCATCGCCGCCTCGAAATCGGCAGACGAGTTTGGCCGGACGAGAACCTCTTTTTTGTAAAGGGCCATCAGCTCTCCTTGGTTTTTTCATCATGCGGCATCAGCCGAACGAACGCCCCGGTGGGCGCTCTATCGGGTGGTGCGGTTAGATTACCGCTCCGTCACCACCGTCACCGTCACCGCTTGCAGTGGAGCAGTTTCCGGTTCCGTTCAGGACGTCATCCTTGCTCTCGCCGGAGAATCCGCAATCCATAGCTTGGCGGAAGATGCTGGCCAGTGTTGCGGCACTGATGTTGGCGATACCGTTCTTCAGGCCGTTGATCTGATCGTCGGTGTAGGTGTTGGCCTCGCTTACGGCAGCCGTTTTGTTGGCGGCAACGGAGTCCTCTACCTCTTTCAGCTTGGCGTCCAGTTTCTCGTCGGCATCTTTCAGGCTTGTGGCGTCAGCGATGTAGTTCGCGTCTGTCTTGGCGGTGTAGGTTCCGTCCTCGTTCAGCCCGGCGCCAGCCTGAGTAGCGTCGAGTTCGCTTTGGAGGCTGGAAATGGAGCCGGAGCCGCCGCCACTCAGTTCGTCGATCTGTGCTTGCAGATCGGCGTCGGCGTTCGCACGGGCGGCCGCTTCTGCATCGACAGCGGTTTTCACCTTCTTGGCAACGGAGCCGTCAACGGTCTCATCGCCGTTCAGTGTGTTGATGGCGGCCTCGTTTGCGTCAATGTCACTTTGCAGCGCGGCTTCGGCGGCCTGAGCGCGGTCACGCTCCTGTTTTACGGCGTATGCAACGGAGCCGACGGTTGTTTCATCACCCTTCAGGCGGGTAACGTCCGTTTCGAGACCGGTTATCCGGGTCAGGTGGTCACTCAGCTGGGTAACGATGTTCTGTCCAACGTCGAACTCTTCGGTGTCGGGATCGGCGTCGAGCAGTCCTTGAATCGTCTGGATGGCGCTTTGCAGCTGGTCGATGTCAACATCTTGTGCGGCAATGACGGCGTTCAGTTCCTCGCGGATTTTGTCACCGACTTCCCAACCCCAATGTTTACCAATCTGTTCAAGCAGCGTTTGAATTTCGGGCATATTCATTCCTTTTCAGTTTTTTCGAGCGGTTGGCTCTGGCGACCCGGCTTGTGACATGGACACTTTTCGGGAGGCTACAATGCAGATGCAGAAACAGCCGGGTCATCACAGCCAACGTCACGGGAGCACGTTGGAGGTGTAAATGGAGATCACTCTCTCCGCTTTGGACTCGTACTTCTCGGAGGACTTGTTCGTGAAGTACGAGCAGATGAAAAACACTATCGCCATTTCGAGGCCCTTCCCTATCGGAAGCTCGGCGTCGTTGTCAATCGGGTCTGGGATGGTCGGGTTCTTGATGTACTTCGTTGGAGGAGTATCGGCGTCCTCCGGCGGAAGCAGTCTGAAAACATCGGTTTCGCTCCCTGTCCAATCGACAATCAGCTCGTCAGGTGCGCACCTTAGCGCAACGTCGAGTGTTGCCATTTTGAAATGAACCGGGGCGACTTGCGGTGATGAATTGTCCCCGCGAAGATACTCGTTGACAAACGATAGCGCTTCACCGTAGGTCATTTCAAGCCCCTTACTTCAGTCCGTCGGCGCAAGCGAAATAGTCTGGCTTCTTGATTTCGAGAGTCAGGGAGGTGTAGTACCGTCCAAACTTCGCGGTCTTGTCGGTGGGCACTTCCTCGAACTCAGTGGCGTACTTGAACATGATCCTGGCCTCGTTGAGCTGGCCGATCAGAATTTTGTCAGCCAGCTTGGGGTTGGCGAAGAGCCGATGAATCTTGACCTTCACTGTTCCGAAGTCGGTTTCGAGCTCGTACAGTGTGGGGTCGAACCGCTTGTCCTCTTTGACGCGCCGGAAATACTGGTCTCCGGCAAAGCGGTTGATCGCCTTCTTGATCGTCGGGCCGCAAACGAGCTGGAAGCTTTCGTCGTCGAGGCCGCCCTTCTCCCAGACAGGCTGAAGCGTTTCGCTCAGTTTGTCATAGGTCAGGTCGGACGGGGCTCCGGTTCCGTCACCGTTGTCGTCGAAGTGCTGGCGGTTCTGATCCTCGATATAGTGGAAGATTCCTGCCAGTTTCGCTTCGGTGGTCGGGCCGCCTGGGGTATAGGTGTCGTACACGCTCGCGTTATGGAGGCCGAGCAGTGCGAACTCGATGTCCTTGGTGTGCTCTTTGCCCTCCTTTGCGACGCGGTACGGCCACTCCTGCTGCCCATACTTTGCGTTTTTCAGCTCTTCCTTGGAAAGGCCAAAGTCGTTCTTGATGATCTGAACGACGTTATCCTTCATGTACTTGCTGTCCGTGGTGTTCTCGTCCAACCCGGTTACTTCGAGGTTGGCGTTGGCGCGGGCCTCACGGTAGCGATCCAGAATCCAAGAGTGTTTGGGCGCGGAAACGCTCCCGCGACTCATCCATTCGAGGAACGGGGTCTTGTGGACGCCCTGAAGGATAATGGCATCGAGTACCGAAGGCTTCTGGTTGACGGTGTTACCGTAGCTCAACAGAGGCATTTCAAACTCCTTGTTTTATTGATGATGCCAATTTTGCACCACTTCTTACCGGAGCGAAATGCAAAATTGTCGCGTCGTCAAAAAAACGGCTATTTTTGCAGTCCGAGAATGTAGTCTCCGAGCATAAAGTCGTTCGCCTTTCCTTCACGGACTGTCGTCTCCAAATCTTCCCCGCCTGCTCCGCCGTTGCCGCCACCGTCGTCTGTAAGATTGTCTGGGGAGTCCTTGGGCTTCATATCGGCAAGTGCAGCCCGGTACGCCATTTCAAGCCCTACTTCTGTCGTCCTCATGTTGGCAGCCATTCCGGGATCGACCTCTTCGATCTTCTTGATAGTCTCCTCCACAAGCTCTTGCGGGACGTCCGGGTACTTCGCACGCATCGAGGCCGCGACCTTTTCGGCCTCCATCTGTTGGAGCTTCTGCTGCATCTCGCTCATCTTTTCCTCGTAGCCATCGAGCCCGAGAAGCTTCTTAGCCTCGTCGATCTCCACTTCTGGATTCTGCTGCTGCTGTTGCTGCATCATCTGTGGCTGCTGCATGGCGGCTGATTGCTGCTGGATCATCTGCATCTGCTCGGGTGTCATCTGGTTGGGGTCTTGGGGCATACCGCCCTCATTTGCCTGCTGGCCCATCAGCTCTTGGTACATTTCCGGGGTCATCTGTGGTGTAGGCATCATTCACCTCCTTGCAGTGTTTTCGCTATGGAGCCTACTACGCTCCACAACTCATTTTTTGCATTATTGTATGCGACCTTGTTCCCAATCTCTTCGTTGTCATTTTTCGGATCGAGCACCTGTGCGACTCCGACGGTTTCATGCCCAGAATAAATACGAAGGACGCAGATTCTCATGCTTGGAGTCGGGTGAAGGTAAATTTTCTCGGCGTTGTCTGCGAGATTGTCGATGAACCCTTGGGAGATTTTCCCATTGTTCTCTCGGAGATCAGCCGATATACTGTCAACAAGCGGGCACATCACTCACCTCCTTCTTCGAGCTCAATCCAGTCTTCGGTCATCGTGTCCTCGATAGACGGCGTGTACGGGGAAAAATGCTTCGATGTAGAAAGAACTGGGATTGTCTCCCCACGTCTGATCTCGACATACGAAAGCCCAACATGCTTGCTCCATCCTGCCCGCTTGAACTTCGCTCCGCTACGCATCTTCTTAACCGCCTCGCAAAAGCTGATTCCTACAGGCTCGCTTGGGGTACTTTTGGGGTCTTCTTGGGGTGCTGCTTTGGGGTCTTCTTGGGGTTGTTTTCTTGCTGCCATTTCAATCTCCTTGAATGTCTTGTGCTTCATGTTTACCTCGTTGTCGTAGGAGCAAAGAGGCATCTCGGTTTCTACTCGTACAGTTCCGGGTCAACTTCCCCGGCCTCGATCCGGCGAGAAGCGATCTCGTCTTCGAGGTTCCCGATGAGAACGTCCATCAGGTTCATCGCCAGTGCGATACCACGCTGCTGTTCCAGTTTCATTACCCTCCTTTCACTTGATAATTTGTCATCCATTGACTCCCGGTACGCCCGGTTGAACGCCTCCTCCAACTCCGAGTGGAACATCTGAAATCCCGGGGACTCCTTCACCACCTTCAGGTGTGAAAGCATCTCCTCCATCTCCGACTGGTAATTCTCCCGGTAATCCGCCTGGCTCGTTTCCTCTTGGCTCTTCTCCGTACTCTCCATCAGTTTCTCCTTTCAAAATTGGGATAACGCTCTTCAGCTTGAGTGCCTTCAGCTTCTCGGCGTACAGGGCGTCGAGAGTGTTGAGGTATCGTTTCGCGCCCTCGATGTCCTGCATCTGGAAGCGCATATTTGCCATCTGAATCGCCGTTCCCTCGGCTGCCGAGATGTTGTTGAGCAGAATTTCGTTGTTTACCGCCCCGACCCCGGCGTTGATGCTGACGTGAAGGGCCGGGAAGTGGTCGCGGTTCACGCCGTAAAGAAGCGGCGATTCGTCGTACTTGTAGATCAGCCGCACCATGCGCCGGATCGCTGGCTCGAAGAAGCTTTCGTTGAGCGCCCGGATGATGTCGGAGATCACGGCGTTCCCCTCTTCGGTGAGGATGCTGACCCCGGTGGCCGTCTGGTTGAGATTCTTGGAGTCGTTGAGTCCTTGGTTGTACTTCGTGATCCCGCTGACCTCCTGCATCTCGGAGTCGAGCCTGTCGATACTGAAGATCGACGGGTCGAAGCGTGGGATCGGGAGCTCCTTCACCCCGCTAATATCAGATACGGTGATCTTCTTCCGGCGGCTCACCAAATCTTTTTCATTCAGGCCGGACTCTTTTGTTGCCAAGAACCGCTGGGCGAAGATAGAGTCAACGGCGTCGATCTGCTGGTTGCGTGTGACGGTATATTCCTCCTGCAATGCCGCCATTGGCTCGATGAACGGGGCGCCATAGGCTTCGACCGTCGCGTTCTCGCTCAGGCGTACAAACTGCTGCTCCACATTCCCGACGATGAACGGGAGCCCGTCTTTAAGAACGACGTCCGTTCGGATAAACGATTGATCCGGGAGAACGGTTGACACGAGCCACCTGCCGCCCTCGAAGCGGTACACGTCGAGGACTTCTACGCGGGAGGCGTCACCGATATCCGTCGTGACGATCTTGTTGTTCTCGTACTGCCCAACGAAGTTTTTCCACGGGAAGTTGCGCCCATACTGCTTTTTGAGCCTCCCAACCGTCGTGACGACACGATGAACGAGATATTGGATATCGAACGGGGACGCGGCGTCTGGGTCGATATAGGCGTCCCTGATCTTCACCCGATTTACCCGGAGGCCATTGTTCCAGTAAATCTTGACAATTGATGTCCCGTAAACGAGTGCGTCCACGACCGACGGGCGGAACCGCGAATAGAGGTTGAGCTTCTTTGTCGTCCACAGATCGAGCGCCCCCTGAATCTTTTCGACGAGCTCGATGTTCTCTTCGGTTGGCATTTCCGGGCTCACTACCGCGAACTTGTCGTTCTCGAAGTAGGTCTTCATCACTGAGATCGCAACCTTGCGCACCTTCGCCCTGACGATCTGGGGGGTGATATGGCTTTTCCCCCTGTTCTGTAGCGAGCGGATCAACTGATCCGGCAGAATGTTGAGGTACACACGTTCAAGCGCCTCGAAATCCCCCCGGTGTCTGTCGAACCCCTTTTTCGCCTCGTCGATCAGGGTCAACACCTGAGCTTGCCGGGCGGTCATCGACTTTTTACTGTAGGCCATCGTTCTCTTCCCTCACTTTCTTTGAAATTCTCTGGACTCTCCTGAGCCCGAACCCGGTCGCCGAATGGATTTGACGGTTCGTCCATCCGGCCCTGGCCAGTGTTTCGATTATCATGCGCTCTATCAAACTTTTTTTCGTCTTGTATGTAAAGGTTAAATCGTCGCCCTCCTCGATAATTTTCATGTAGCTTCCGAAAAACTTCGCCGCGTAGTCTGTTGTGGTCTCTGTTTTCATGGCGGTGGCGTACTTGATGCCGCGCTCATTGAAGAATTTGCGTAGTGCCTCTTCGTCGAGCCCGGCCTTTTTAGCCTTCTCGATCACTCTCCCGGCTGCCAGACGTTTCGATACGGCGAGCTTCTCGGTTCCCGTTTTGAGGATAAATTCATAGAGATCGAGCAGCCGCCCGTCAACGAGATCGAGTATCGCCATCTTGTTGAACTCCATATCCGTCACCACGCCGCCCCTCCTTCTCCGAAATCTACCTCTCCGGCTACGCCTCCGTCGATATTTTCCGAGAGGACTGAGCTATCGACGTAGATGGCCCGCTCGCACGTCAGGGCCATCGCATCCGCCTTGTCCGGGGATCTCCCAAGCTCCTTCTTGATCTCTTCCTTCGGGATCAGCATGAGCTTTCCGGTCGAGCTGATCTTGTACTTCTGGGCCATCAGCTCCCCAACGAGCTCGTCATCATCGACGATCTTCGCATCTTCGAGCATGTCCTTGAGTGTGTAGTACCACTCGACGCGCTTGTTCTCGAATTTTTTCGGTTCAGCCGAGGCGTTAGACGCTTTTACGCCGACCATGACATCGAGCCCCTTGTCGTAGCAGACGGCTCCGAGCGACGAACCGACACCGATGGCATCGTAGAAGATGATGTAGGGTTTGCGCTTTGCGTTCAGGTACTCGTTTATCATCCACCCGGCGATATCTGTCAGGCTGAGGTTTCGGCGAACATCGAAGGAGTAGAAATGCTTCCCCTTCCTCTTACAAAGAACCGTCCGGTCGTCACCATAATCCGCGATATCGAGCCCCCATACTTCGGCGCCGCTGTCGTCGAACACCTCGCGGTTGATTGCATCTTCCACGTCGGAGAGCTTCAGGACGGCGTTGGAGCTTTGGGACGGGAACTCTCCCTTTACACGAACCCTATATACGTCAGACTCAACTCCGTACTGGCGCTTTTTCTGCTCGATCCACTTTTCCGAGACGTTCTCGGACTCTTCGGCGTTGAACTGGAAGCACGACCACATCCAGCGGTTTTTATGGTGGCTGTCGTAGAAGTAGCCCTCCGTCCGGGTCGGGTTGGCCGCCATGATGACGAGCGTCTCTTCCCCGGTCATTGCCCCTTCCGCAACCTCGAAGATGATCTGGGGGATACCGGACGCCTCGTCGATGATGAACGCGAGGTTTGTCGCGTGGAACCCCTGCAACGCTTCTGGCTGCTCCTTCCGGGCGGTACGGGCCACGGCGAATCCGTCAGGGAAATCGACCTTCTCCGTCTTGATGACCACCTCGGACTTCAGCATATCCGGCATCACGTCCCACCATTTGCGAACTTCCGGGAGAAGGAGGTCGTAGAGCTGGTGTGACGTTGGAGCGGTCATTGGAATCTTCACGTCCTCCCGGAACGATCCCCACCACAAAACGATCCATGACAGAAGGGTGGTCTTACCCGTACCGTGACCTGAGCGGATCGAGATATGCCGCTTCCCTGAGTCGATGGCGCGAATGACTTTGAGCTGCTGCTTCGACGGCTTGGCGCGAAGGATCACCGTTACGAAGAACTCCAAGCTCTTCCCGGCGGCTTTCAGCAACAGAATGTCATCGCGGTTCATCAGACCACCTCTAATCTCGCAACAGAATCATTGAGCATCGCCAGCCAGTATTCGACGACCTCTTGGGCCTCGTCGTCGTCCTCGTAAACCGAGAAAATCACCGATTTCTGCCTGATTTC
>Ga0256843_1003512_pt1 | contig 10860 bp, 10 predicted proteins | sample AlvinellametaG_FD_191572 | JGI IMG/M metagenome (GOLD analysis project Ga0256843, IMG submission 191572) | Pompeii worm associated microbial communities from hydrothermal vent at the East Pacific Rise, Pacific Ocean - Alvinella | ecosystem: Host-associated > Annelida > Integument > Unclassified ... | reverse complement strand
TCCACTATCTGCTTTTAGTTGACCCATTAGGATATTGAGTAGGGTGGATTTTCCTACACCATTTCCACCTATTAGTGCTATTTTGTCACCTTTTTCTACTTTGAATGATATATCCTCAAAAACTTTCTCATTATCATATGATTTTGCTAGATTTGAGACCTCTAATATCTCATTTCCTATATCTCTATGAGGTTTGAACATAATAGATGGGTCTCTTCTTGAGGAGAGTTTTATCTCTTCTACATTTAGTTTCTCTAACTGTTTCTGACGGCTTGTAGCCTGTTTTGCTTTTGAAGCGTTGGCTGAAAATCTAGCGATAAATTTCTCTAGCTCTTCTTTTTCTCTCATAGCCTTTTCATGACTAGTTTGTGCCTGTTTTGCTAATAGGTTTGCAGCTATATACCAATCATCATAGTTTCCTGTAAACTCTCTAATATTTTGAAAATCAAGGTCTAGGATATGGGTTACTACATTGTTTAGGAAGTGTCTATCATGAGAGATTACAACCATAGTTCCCTCATGTCTCTTTAGTTCATGCTCTAGCCATGCTATAGTCTCAATATCCAAGTTGTTGGTAGGCTCATCTAGTAATAGTATGTCAGGCTTTAGAAATAACACTTGAGCAAGTAGAATTTTAAATTTATCTCCACCAGTTAGTGAACTCATCAAATCATTATGTTGTGAAGATGGAAACCCCAAAGCCTCTAGTAGTTTTTCTATTTTGACTTCTGACTCATAAGTTGGGTCCTCATCTGCACATATCATCTCAAGCTCACCCAATCTAGCATTGACGGCATCATCTTCAAAATCGCCCTCCATATAGAGCTTCTCTTTCTCTTTTTGGGCATCAAATAGTTTTTTGTTACCATATAAAACTGCATCTTTGAGTGTAAAATCCTCAAAAGCATATTGGTTCTGACCCAAAACCCCAAGCTTTAGACCTGGTTGGATATGAACCTCTCCATCTGTTGGTTCTATCTCACCTGATAGTATCTTTAGAAATGTTGATTTTCCTGCTCCATTGGCTCCTATGAGACCATATCTCTTTCCTGCATCTAGGGTTATATTGATTTTATCAAAAAGTACTCTTTTGCCATATCTTTGTACTATATTTACTGTGCTTAACACTTATATTTCCTTGTTTTTTTATATATTTTGTAGAGGTTGAGGGGAGTTTATCCCTCTATATAGTTTTTGAGTTTTCTTCCTACTCTTGGGTGTTTTAGTTTTTTAATCGCTGAGGACTCTATCTGTCTGACTCTCTCTCTAGTTACATTTAGCTCTTTACCTATCTCTTCTAGTGTTCGGTCACTCTCATCCTCTAGTAGTCCAAAACGCATTCTGATTACTGCTTTTTCTCTCTCATTTAGCTGGTCTAATACTTCATCGATTTGATTGTTTAGGTCATCTTTGAGTACAGCATCAGATGGGCTTACTGTTGATTTATCTTCGATAAAGTCACCAAATCTACCATCATCCTCATCTCCAACAGGAGTCTCTAGGCTTACAGGCTCTTTTGTAATTTTGATAACATTTTTGACTTTGTCAACAGATAATCCAACCTCTTTTGCGATAGTATCCAAATCAGGCTCTTTTCCTGACTCTTGGAGATTTTTACGGATGATTTTGTTTATTCTGTTGATAGTCTCAATCATATGAATAGGTATTCTAATCGTTCTAGCTTGGTCTGCTATAGCTCTGCTGATAGCTTGTCTAATCCACCATGTGGCATATGTTGAGAACTTGTACCCTTTTTGGTATTCAAACTTATCAACTGCTTTCATCAATCCTATATTACCCTCTTGGATAAGGTCGAGAAATGGTAATCCACGGTTAGTATATCTCTTTGCAATAGATACAACAAGTCTTAGGTTAGATTTTGCCATTCTAGTTTTGGCTTTTTCACTTTTGGCTTTACCTCTCCTGATTTGTCCTAAAATCTCAGCCAATTTATCAGGGTCAAGGTCAAAGCTATCTTTACTAGCCTCTCTAGTTTCAAATAGCTTTTTTATCTCTACATATGTACTAACCATAGTGGTCTCTGGCACAGCATCTGTTATATCATCTTTATCCATATCTAGGATATTATCTAGTATCTTTTGGTGGTTTGCTCGTAGAGTCTCATTGAATAGAGGAAGTTTATACTCCAATCTTTTTAACTCTCTCTCAAATCCATCATCACTCTTTAGAGCAGTCTCCATCGCTTTTACTAGTTCGTTGATTAGTTTCGATGTAGGTCCTAAATCGATTAGAGCTAGTTTTAGAAGCTGTTTTTTAAATGCAACTTTCATATTTTCGTGCATTATCTTCTCTTCGTCTGCTTCTCCTGATTCTATTAGTTTCTCTAACTCTTCACGACTTTTTAACCACTCTTTTTTTGCTTTTGCTAGAGCTTTGAAGCTATCGACTACCTGTTTTACTCTTTTGTCAACTTTTTTTACAGGTTTTTTAGGTTTTTCACTACTCTCTTCGTTTTCATCAATCTCTTCATTTTCGATAATTTCTGTATCTTCTACATCTTCCTCTTTTTCATCTTCAAAACTTTTGAAAAGCTCTTTTACTCTTCTCTCACGATTGAGTAGCGGCTCTTTGTAGTTTAATATATAATCAATCAGATATGGAACAGAACAGATAGCATCTAGGATAATATCCTCTCCTGCTTCTATCTCACGGCTTAGATGTACCTCTTCATCTTTTGTCAGTAGAGGGATTTTACCCATCTCTCTTAGGTACATTCTAACAGGACTATCAGAACGGCTCCACTCTAGAAGCTCTTTCTCTTTTAGAAAGTCAAACTCCTCTTCATTGTCTTGCATTGCATTTTTCCTAGCTAATGCAATTCTCTTTTTCTCTTTTTCAAAGAGATGTTTTGCGTACTCAGAGGATGATACGATATTTATTTTATACTTTTTGGATAGTTTTAAAATTTTTCTTGATTGTACAAGTGTTGGTTGTTTGTCAAACTCTTTTGCGAGGTCTTCAAAGGTTAGAATATCAGATTTTTTACATGAAGCAAAAATCTCTTCTAATCTTTTATTAATATCTTTGGCAGCCAATATAGACTCCTTGTTAAAATTATAGTTGGTGGTTATTTTAGCACGATTTTTGAGGTGGATTATACCGAAATCTTTATTAAAAATTTATTAAAATAGCTTAAGTTTACTATTTTATGGTATTAGGTGAGTATTTTTTCCTCTTCATTCTTAAGAGACAAAATTACATTATTTGGCTGTTTTAATTTCAAGGTTTCCTCTGTAGTGTAGTTACAATATAATTTTCTAATCACTCTATTTACCATCTCATGAGCTACTACTATTATCTCTTTTTCATCTTTTATATCATCTAAAAACTCTTTGACTCTCTTTTCTACTAGCTCATAAGACTCACCATCTTTTATCTGATAGAGCCATTTATTGGCTTCTCTAGCCTTGAACTCTTCTGTTTCTAGTATATCATCTCTCTTTTTACCCTCAAAAACTCCATAGTTAAACTCTATTACTCTATCATCAAATATAATCTCTTTTTTATCAACTCCTAACTCATCACATATTATCAGAGCTGTATCTCTAGCTCTGCCTAACGGAGAGACAAATAGTTTGATATCTTTGAAATCATCTATATATTTTTTGAGTTTTAGAGCATTTTCCTTAGCTTGAAGCTCTCCCTTTTGAGTTAAAGGAGAGTTTAATCTACCTTGGAAACGACCCTCTTGGTTCCATATAGTTTGACCATGTCTTAGTAGAAAAATTGTAGGGTATTTCATCTTTTATCTCCTCTTGGTTAGATGTTCCATAGTGTACCATATAGCACCAATGATACCAAATAGCACTACAAAAGGAACCCATGGATACTCTTTAAATGAGTCATATAGAGCTTTAATCGTACCACCTGCATAGTATGATATTAGCATAATAGTAGTTACAAAAAATATAGAGGCAAAGATATTATAAAAGCCAAACTTTTTAAAATCATATCGAGAGAGTGCCATTGATATAGGTACTAGAGTCTTGATACCATATAAAAACTTTTGTATAAATATAGCCCATACACCATATTTTCGCATAATGAGAGTAGAGAGTGCTATTTTTCTTTTGTGCTTTTGGAAATATGGCTTGATATCCTCTTTGTGATATTTACCTAGATAAAACAGAAACATATCTCCTATATAGTTAAATACTATAGCAATAGCTAGAGATATAAATAGGTTCATCTCCCCCATATATGATAAAACTCCAGCAGCAGCTACTACAACTAGTGAACCACCAAATGAGAAAAATGCTAAAGCTAAGTAACCCCAAGTGCTTAGTGATGTGAGTGTATCTTCCAATTAAAATACCTTTTTAATTTTTTTTAGATAGAATTATATCCAATTAATAATAGGATTTATATATATTTATGTTTAAACAATTTTGCGAAACACTCCACAGTAACACCCCCTTTATAACTGTAGAGATAACACCACCTCACGGTGCATCTATCAAAGGGATTATAGAAGATATCAAAGAGTTAGGATTAGATAAAAAGGTAGCAGGATTTTCAGTTACAGACAATCCATTAGCCAAACTAAAGATGTGTACAATGATGTCAGCTATTCAGGTTCAACAGAGTTTCAAAAAGCCTGTAATCGCTACTATGAGTATGAGAGATAAAAATAAACTATCTCTACAATCGACACTACTTGGAGCAAATGATTTTGATATCAGAACTATATTAGCACTCACTGGCGACCCAGCAAAGTTATCTGACCAACCAGAGGTAAAAGGGGTACTAGAGAGAGACTCTACACTACTACTTAGTATAATCTATCATCTCAACAATGGTGTGGACTATAGCAACAAAGAGCTAAAGCCCAAACCAAAACCGATATATCCATTTGCAGTATCAAACGCCTATGCCAAAAATATGAATAATATCAAAAAAAAGATAGTCAAAAAGCTAAACTATGGAGCAAGAGGCATTATAACTCAACCTGTATATGACATAGAAAATGCAAAAGAGCTTATAGAGATATTTCAAGAGGCAAAAGAAGAGAGCATCCGAGAGACAGCCAAAGAGGCAGAGTTAATTTTAGGACAGTTTCCAGTAGTTCGTGCAAGAACAGCTAATTTTATATCTGATAAAGTTCCCGGTATTACAGTACCAAAAGATATTATAGATGAGATGAATTTGGCTTCTATGGATGGAATAGAAAAAGAGCAAGAGGTAGGCTTTGAGCTATCAAAAAAGATATTTGATGAGATTATGGCTATCCACCCAAAAGTCCACCTCATGACACATAATAGATTTGATTTGTGTGATGCTCTTATTGGTTAGTAGAGTTGTATTAGTATAAAAAGTTTTAGATAATTAAATAAAAATGAGGTTAATTTGAATTGTAAATATTTTGGAGAGTGTGGTTCTTGTACTATTTATGGGATTGATTATGTGGATGAGCTTTTAGAAAAAAAAGATAGAGTTTTGTCTCTTTTAAGTCCTTTTGGAGTGGATGAGCTGGAGGTTTTTAGTGCCAATGAGTCTCATTATAGAGCTAGGTCTGAGTTTAGGATTTGGCATAATGGAGAGGTTGCTAGTTATGCGATGGGCAATATAGATAAAAATGGTGTTGTATCTATAGATGAGTGTCCAAAAGTTGTAAACTCTATCTATAAAAGGATGACTCCTTTAATTGAGTATATAAATAGTTCAGATTTATTAAAAAAGAGACTTTTTTCTATTGAATTTTTGGCAACTACTACTGATGAGTGTTTAGTGACTATGATATATCATAAAAAGTTGGATGAGAGTTGGCAAAAAGAGGCAAAAGTTTTAGAGGGTAAACTTGATTGTTATATTATAGGTAGAAGTAGAAAACAGAAAGTCGTTTTAACTCAGGAGTTTGTTACTCAAAAACTCTCTATTGATAACCAAGAGTATCTATATAGATATTATGAAAATAGTTTTACTCAACCAAATCCTGCTATCAATGTCAAGATGATAGAGTGGGCGATAAAGCATTCTACTAGAGTAGGTGAGGGTGATTTTTTGGAGAGTTATTGTGGATTGGGTAATTTTACTATACCTATTTCAAAATATTTTGATAAAGTTTTAGCTACAGAGATAAGTAAAAAATCTATACATTCAGCAAAAGAGAACTGTATATTAAATGGGATTGAGAATATAGAGTTTGTTCGGTTATCTTCTGAAGAGATGACACAAGCACTAAATAGAGAAAGAGAGTTTAGAAGATTAGAGGGAATTGAGTTGGATAGTTATAACTTTTCAACTGTTTTGGTTGACCCACCAAGGGCAGGGCTTGATAGTGATACTATCAACCTCATATCTAATATTCCAAACATTATATATATATCTTGTAATCCTGATACACTATATCGGGATTTAGAGGTACTCACTCAAACGCACACTATAAAAGATAGTGCGATATTTGACCAGTTCCCACATACTCATCATATAGAGAGTGGGGTGTTTTTACAGAGATAATTAGAATTCTCCTTTTGAGCCTTTTTCTAGCATTGTCTCCATAGCCGTTCTAATCTCTTTTGCATGAGTTAGAAGGTTGTCTGGCAATGTATGTCCACCAGAAATCATCATATCTAGTGCCATAGTATATAACCAAACATCTCCATTTTTGTCCTCTACAATACCAACTCTACAAGGCATAAATCCTATAAATTCTCCAGAGTGGTTTAAAAACATGTCAGCAACTATTGGCGAACAGTATGAACGGATATGGGTATATAATCCACCCTTTCTAGGCATAGTTTTTTCATCAACTTTACTTAGTCCATACTCTTCTCCAACTTCATCCATAGTCTCTATAGCATTTTCTATAGCTTCCTCTTTTGTTGAGCCCTCTGGAATGGTAAGCTTTTTCTTTATAATCATACCTTTTGCTGGGTCTCCTACAGTTAAAACTTTATCAGCCATTTTTACATATAAGTTTAGAGCTTTTGGATCCATTTTAGTAAGGCTTGAACCATATTTAAAGATAAAAGCAAGTGATGCTATTACAACTATTGTACCAATTAAGGCAAGAATATTTTTTAAAAAATTCATTTTTTTTCCTTTGAATTTGATTTGATGTCATATTATAGAAAAACAAATTATAGAGTTAGATTAATTTTAATTATAATTTTATTTAAAATAGAAAAATGATATATAATCAATAATTATATAGCTGTCTGTTTAAAAATAATAATAAAAATATGAGAATAGGTTAATAAATATAATTGAATTTTCAAAAGATTAGATTACTATTTACATAAATAACTATTTATAATATAATATGACAAAATTTTTATATGTTGAAAACAGTTAATATTAAAGGATTAATATAATTATGAAAAAAAGCAATAGAATACTCTTGTTGGGTATATTGGTCTCTATTTTGTATATTCTATTGTGTATATATATACATAATAGAGGTGTAGATAAAACAGATACTGTTATAAAAGAGAGTATTAAGGATGATATATCCATAGAATCTGTTCAGGGAGTTTTAGATAGTAAAGGTATTGATACAAATAGTACTAAAAATAAATCATCATTAGATTACAAAATAGATAATGGTGTTATAACAATAGCAGGAAATATGCCAATACTTGATGATGATGATACTCTCAAGCAGACCATGATGAGATTTTGTTCTGAGGATTATTGTGATAGGACTATCATCTTTTCGGCAGACAAGGAGATGCCTTCTTGGAAAAATTTGGCAAAAGATATTATAGAGTTTTTTTATGAAGATAATTTAACCAATGCTTATTTCTCAGCTGATGAGTATAATAATATCTCTGTTGGTGGTGAACTTTTGACTCAAAAATCAAAAGAGAAGATAAATCAGATTATAAAATCTAGTGGTATAACTAATATAGTAGATAATACACATCTAAAAGTAGTGGAGTTAGTGGATACTGCTACTCCTGTGATTGGTGAAGTCAAAGATAAAAATATTACAGTTGATGAGAATATAACTATTGAGAACAGTAATATAAGTAACAGTGATGATGATATAGATGTAGCACAAGAGAAAATTGTAGAGCTATTAGCAAATAAAAAGATAAATTTCTATAGAAATAGAGCAAGAATTACAAGAAAAAGTAGAAAAGTACTCAATGAGATTATCGCTATAGTAAAAGATATACCAGATATCAAAATAGAGGTCAAAGGATACACAGATGCAAGTGGAAAAAGAGCTATAAATAAATGGATAAGCCAAGAGAGAGCAAAAAGTGTCAAAAACTATTTAGGTAGTCATGGTATAACTCCTAGAGATATAAAAGCGATTGGGTTTGGTGAGGATGATTTACTATATCCAGATAAGCCATATAGCCCATTAAATAGAAGAGTAGAAATTGAAATAAAAAGGAAATAAGTTATGTTAGAGTTAATGTCAGAGATGGTAGTGTGTCTAGTAGTTGCACTACTTATAGGTTTTTTGATTGGTTGGTTGTTTGCTAAAGCATTGGCTTCTGAAGAGTATGATATGGATTATGATGAGCTAAGTATAAGAGAAGATGAACACAATAGAGAAGTAAAAGAGCTAGAGTTCAAATATAAAAAAGCAAAAGATGAACTATCTAAACAGGAGAAAAAAAATCGAGAGCTCAAATCTGAACTGATGAAAAAGATGGCAACTCTACAAGAGAAAGAGGCAGAGTTAAAAGAGTTTGAGAGTGTGCTAGTAAAAGCAGAAGAGACTATCGATAAACTAAAAAAACAACAGAGTTTATAAAATAAAAGGCAGAAAGAATTTTGTCTTTTTCTTATAGTCTATATATCTGTCGTCACACATACACCAAAGAGATTCTTCTCTTTTGGCTTTAAGCCAAAGCACCACAATAAGTCCCAAAAAAAGTGACATTTCCAAGATACTAAAAGAGGCTATTACCATAGAAAACATCATAATAATAACAGATAGATACATAGGGTGTCTGATATATCTGTATATACCAGAAGTGATTAGTTTGGCATGTTTTTTTAGTTTTGGTTGGATATAAAAATTATCTAATTGATTATGTCTCAAAGCCCAAATACCCACTCCTAAACCTATTATAAATATCAATAATGGATAAAAAGAGCTAAAAAATCCGTCAGCAAAGATTATCATCAACCCAATAATCCCAAACTGTAACCCAACTAATATATTGGGATAGTATCTCTTTAGACTCTCTCCCAAACTGTTCCCTCTGCTGTATCCATGATATTAATCCCTATAGAGGTTATCTCTTCTCTAATTTTGTCTGCTGTGGCATAATCTTTTGCTTTTTTGGCTTGGTCTCTTTGAGATATTAGAGACTCTATTTTCTCTTTTGTAGCCTCATCTACTCCTATCTGAAAATAGCTAAATGGCTCTTTGCCACCAATTCCCAAAAGTTCATCTATAAACTCAATATTGGCTAGGGTTTCTCTTTTTAATCCTTTGTCTTTTGGGTTTATATCTAGTTTATCATTTGTACTATTTATCATCTCATCTATATAAGATAGTGCTACAGAGATATTCAAATCATCACTCATAGCTTCAAGCATAGACTCTTTGAATTTTCTGTTTGCTTGTGATGGTTTTGTTGGGAGGACTCTTTTTTTGAGTCTATAGAGTTTATCTAATCTCTTTTTGGAGTTGAGTAAATCCTCTTCGTTGAAATTAAAGTCATTTCTATAATGCACAGATATTAGATAGTTTCTAAGTATCTCTCCATCATAGATTTTGAGTGCATCTTTGACAAAAAAGCTGTTGCCCAAAGATTTGCTCATCTTTTCTCCATCTATATTGACAAAACCGTTGTGCATCCAATATTTTGCCAACTCATGATTGGTAGCACATCTACTTTGAGAGGCTTCATTTTCATGATGAGGAAAGAGCAAATCCATACCACCACCATGGATATCTATGCTATATTCACCATTGCCTTTGAAATGTTTATCTATCATAGCCGAACACTCTATATGCCACCCTGGGCGACCACTACTAAATGGAGTATCATAGCATATATCATCATCTCCACTACAGGCTTTCCATAGTGCAAAATCTTTTGGATTTCGTTTTTGGTCTGTATGTTCTACTCGGCTTTGATTATCTTCATCATCTCCAACTTGATGAGATATAGTTCCATATTTGCTATCTTTTGAGGTATCAAAATAGACATCTCCAGATTCAACAACATAAGCTATATCTTTATCTATGAGTTTTTGTATAATACTTTTTATAGCATCTAATGACTCTGTAGCCTTTGGCATAATATCAGCATCCACCACACCCAAAGCTCTCATATCTTCTAAGTATCTATCTATATAGTGAGTAGTTATCTCTTGTAGATTTTTACCACTCTCTTTTATTTTGTTGATGATTTTATCATCTATATCAGTAAAGTTTTTGCAAAGTGTCACAGAATAATCCAAACTCCTCAGAGTACGACCCAACAAATCAAAACTAAGAGAGCTTCTAGCATGACCTAGATGAGCATCATCATAAACAGTAGGTCCACAGACATAGATAGAGGCTTGTTTAGGAGAGATGGGTTCAAATAGAACTTTTGTTTTTTTGGTGCTATCATAGATATACATTATAGTATAATCCTTTTTTTTCTAAAATTATAGCGTAAAAATTAAATTTTTTTCCAACTATATTTTAAGCATAATATCAAAAAAAGCCCGATATAATGGTATTTATAAAAGATATTTAACATTTTTTTGTTAAGTTATAATTTTATTGGAAATTTTTGAATAAAAGTCCTAATTTTTGGGATTTAAATAGATTTTGTTTTTTATCAAATATCTATTTTTTCAGCATTGAACCGACACAAGCGTTGTATTGAAACAAGATAATGTTATAATAAGGTTATAATGATGTTATTAATTGAACCG
>Ga0256843_1003511_pt1 | contig 10860 bp, 13 predicted proteins | sample AlvinellametaG_FD_191572 | JGI IMG/M metagenome (GOLD analysis project Ga0256843, IMG submission 191572) | Pompeii worm associated microbial communities from hydrothermal vent at the East Pacific Rise, Pacific Ocean - Alvinella | ecosystem: Host-associated > Annelida > Integument > Unclassified ... | reverse complement strand
ACCATTCATGATAGCAGTTAAGATAGCTGTTGTTGTACTTTTTCCATGAGCCCCAGCGACAGAGTAAACTTTTCTATCATCAAGGATTTTTAGTAGTGCTTCACGACGAGCAAGTACTTCTATGCCTTTTTCATTGGCTGCAATGACTTCTGGATTATCAGGGCGGATGATAGCAGAGTGTACTACTAAATCTTGATCTGTTATCGCATTAGCAGAGTGGGGAACTGTAACAGAGATGCCCATTTTACGGAGTTTTTGTGTGATAATAGTATCTTTTATATCTGAACCACTTACAGAGTGCCCTTTAAAATGCATATACTGTGCAAGACCAGAGATTCCTATACCACCAATTCCGATAAAATGTATCTTCATATTACGCCCCTTGTTGAGCATTATCTAGCAATTCTTGTGCCTCTTTTTTAAATCCTGATATATAAAAAGTACCATTGGACTGAGTAGTCTCGATGTCAGCCATTCTCTGCATAAAATCGTCTAAAGTGATATTTTCTGAAGCTGCATGCCAATGGAGTTTGAGTGACCATGAAAATTTATCATCTGTTGTCATTCCACTGAGTACTTCAAAAAGTGCTGCTGCATCTTTGATGGCTCCAGCCGAGTAGTGCTCCATCGCATACTCATAGAGTGCACGAGTTGTTGCAAAGTCTTGAACCTCATTTAAGTCCATCTTTCTATGAGACTCAAGTGTATTCGTTAAGTTTTCAAGAGCTAAGTCTAAAATATTTGCATAAAAACCTTGTAAGGTATCTTCGTCAAATGTTTCATGTGCCTCTGCTTCTAGTACATAAAGTGCCGCGATGTCACTCTTTTGTTGTGCTTCTAAAACCTTTGTTTTTAACTCTTCTACTTTACTCACTTAAACACTCCTTGATTCTTTGTAATGCATCTCTTGTTTTTGTTTCATTCTCTACTAAAGCTATTCTTATATAGCCAACTCCTGGGTTATCACCTTTTGCATCATCTCTTGCTAGAAACTCCCCTGGTAGTACTTTGACACTATACTTCTCATAAAGTTTTTTTGTAAACTCTAAGGCATTCTCAACTTTTATCCAAAGATAAAATGTAGCAGAGGGAATCTCTGTGCCAAGTATCTCTTTCGCTATTGTAAAATTTGCTTTGTAAATCTCTCTTGAAGTCTCTACATGAGCCTCATCACTCCATGCAGCAGCTGCTGCACTTTGAAGAGGAAGTGGTGATGCACATCCTACATAAGTTCTATACTTCATATACTCTTTTAAAATCTCTGCATCACCTGCTATAAATCCAGAACGAAGTCCCGGAGCTGATGAGCGTTTTGAGATAGAGTTAATGACAAGTACATTTTTAAAAGTAGTATTACCTACATGTGTTGCAGCTTCAAGAAGGGATGGTGTTGGTTCGTTTGTATAAATTTCACTATAACACTCATCATTAAGAAGTACAAAGTCATGCTTAAGTGCTAGATAGACCCACTCTCCTAATTCAGCAATCGTGAGTGTTGCTGTTGTTGGATTGTTAGGGAAATTTAGGATGACTAAGTCACAACTTGCTAACTCCTCTTCCTCTATTTTTGGCTTAAAGTTGTTGGAAGCATCAAGATTTAAGTGAATTACTTTAGAACGGGTTGCAATCGCTGCACCCTCATAAATCTGATAAAAAGGGTTTGTATATGCCATAACAGGCTCTTTTTTATCAAAAAGTAGAAATTGAGGAAAGTTAAAGAGAACCTCTCGCGTTCCAAATGTTGGAATAATCTCTGCATCACTGAGTTGTGTGTTAAATCTTCTCTTTACAAAACCTCTCATTGCTTCACGTAGGTTTGCTTCTCCACCAGTTTTTGGATACTTTTTTAAGAGTGCAGAGTTCTCTGATAATGATGTTTGAATAAAATCTGGTGTTTCAAATTGAGGTTCTCCAATAGTTAAAATAGAAGGTTCTAAATCAGGGTTTGGATGGATATTTTTAAGTAAATTGTTTAGCTTTTCAAATGGATAAGGTTCAAAATTCATGGATTTCCGTTGTATCTAATATTGATGCGATTATATCTAAAAGTTATTGTATAATTGATAAATAATGAAAAAAAGGATGTAAAATCAAGATGAAAACAGTACTTCTTTGCTATAAGTCTAGCATTTCTTATTCAAGTAGTTATTTATAAAAAGGTACGATTCTATAACCTACTCCATAAATACTCTCTAAAGCATTTTCGGGGAGTTTTTTTCTTAACTTAGAGACAAGTTTTCTAATGTTTTGAGGATCGATACTCTCATTTATATCATGAAAATACTCAACAATATTATCATTTGAGTAAACTTTTCCACTGTTCTGTGTAAGTACCTCTAAAAAGATAATCTCATATTTTGTAAGATAAATATTTTTTTCATTTTGAAGTAAAATCTTTGTCTCTTGATTGAAAATAGCATTATCTGTTAAATGAACCTCTTTAGAATTTTCTTTAGTTTCTTCCATTAGAATGACTTTCTTAGAAACATTGAGTAAAATTCTCAATAACTCTTGATAATCAACAGGTTTTTTTAAAAACTGTTCTATACCTAAGTTTATAAGTGGTAAAAGGTAGTTTGTTTCATCATGTGCAGAGAGTACTATAACGGATTGACGCGGATTTATTTCATATATTTTTTGTGTAAGTTCTACTCCATTCATCTTTGGCATCTGAATATCTGTAATAACAATATCATAAGGATTATCTTCAAAGTTTGATTCATAGAGTGCAAGGGCATTGACTCCATTGTCACTACTATCAACCTTTTTAAAAAAGTTTTTTAAGATCTCTGTTGTATTGACTCTTAGTTCTTCATGGTCCTCAACGAAGAGAAGGGTTAAATCTTTAGTATATTTGAGAAGTTCTTTTGAATTTATCATGTTATTTACTTTGTCTTACTTGTTTTTTTGTAAGTATACTATATTGTTGATATTTTATTCAATATAAATTGATATAATCGCGACAATAAAATAGATATGTATAAAAAGAGGCAAAATGAATATAGTTGTAAATGGAGAAAAGAGAGAATTTCAAGAGAATATTACACTAGAAAATCTCCTTAAAGAGTTATCATTAGAAGCAAAAGTAATGGCTGCTGCTGTTAATATGAATATCGTAAAACAAGATAGTTGGGGTCAGTATATTTTAAAAGATGGTGATAAACTAGAACTGCTTGATTTTGTCGGTGGTGGATGAAGTTTCAATAGTTACAACACCAATAGCATACTCTCCATCATGCGTGATGGAAATTGCTACATCTATAATGTGAAATAGAGAAACAATTTTTTTTGAAAGTGCAAGTTTTGGAGCACCTTTATCTGTCTTATAAATTTTCATATCATGAAAAGAACACTCTGAACCAATACCACTCCCGATAGCTTTGGAAAAAGCCTCTTTTATAGCCCAAAAGCCAGCTGCCGTTTTAGGAGACCCTACAAGTTCTATCTCTTCTTGAGAAAGAAACCTTTGAAGAGCTTTATCTCCAAAACGTTTGATTAATCTCTCCATACGGGAGGTCTTAATGATATCAATCCCTATGATAAGGCATCTCCATGAATCATTTTAGAGATGATAGGCTCTTTTGTTGTGAGTTCATGTTTGAATACACCTGCAAGATGAAGTACAACAAAGAGAATGACTCCATTCATTATAAGTTCATGAGCCTCTTTTACCCAGTGTACAGAATCTTTAGTAAAACCTAAAAACTCATAAAAGTATAAAACAGTACCACTTACTGCCATGAGCATAATGAAAAAGCAGAGTAAGGTATAGACCCCATGTTGTAGTTTTTTCTCAAAAGTTGGTGCTTGTAAGAATTTTATGATTGGAAGTTGTGCTTTTTTTGTTACCATCATATAGAGTCTAATAACTATGGAAAGACCTAATACAACGGCAAAGATATAGTGCCACTCCCACATGCCACTGCGTATAGCTTTTGCTGTAAGTTTAGCTACTTCAGAGCTTACCTCTACACCATTTTCTAAAAGTTTCGTTTGAATGATTTCTGAGTTTGTTCTCCATGAGAGAAAAGTTTTTCTGAGTAAAACAGTTCCAAGAAGACCTAATGTGGAAAGAGCCAGCAACCAGTGCCAGACTCTATAAAGTAGTGTAAATTGTGGTTGCATAACTCATCCTTTTTTTATTGGATAACAAACTCTGTAAAATAGATTCCTTTAATACGACCATCTGAAATCATTGAGTTGAGAGTGTTCATAATCTGTTCAGAAACTTTCTGCTTTCCTTTTTTCGAGGAGATCTCTTCAAGTGTTTTAGAAGTTAAAATTCTAATAATTCTATCTCTTAAAACTGCTGTTTTTGCATCAAGCTCTAAGCTTAACTCTTCACCTTCAAGCTCTAAAGAGAGTGTTACTTTAAGGTATCTTCTTCCTGCATCACTTTTAAGATTTACAGTAAAAGTATCAAGTGGATATAAAATACCTATCTCATTGAGCTTTCTTGAGCTCTCGTAACCACTGTTTGAGTTACGTGATGAACTCTGCTGTCTCTGTACAGGTTGCTCTTGCATCACAGGAGCATTATTTGTAGCCTCTTCATCATCACCCATTAGTAAAAAAGCAACAACTCCACCAATGATAATAATTAGAAATAGAACGATGATGATAATAATCATCAGCATATTACTAGACTTTTTCTCTTTTGGTGCGGATTCTTCTTCTTTTGTCTCTTCTTCAGCCATCTTTCTTCCTTGAAGTTATCGTTTTATTATGTAGTATAGCGAATATTTTAAATTAATGGCAAATTTTTATATCTAAAGTTTTAATTATCTCTTCAAATATCTCGCCAGATTCACGACAACTATCATCATGGTACTCTATAACTAAAACTTCTTTTCCATTAGATACCTTAGTAGTATAAGTTTCAGGTTCCATAGGGTGTTTTGCTGTAATTTTTTCTATGCAATCATTTACACACTCTTTCTCTTTTTCAGTCTCATAAGCAAGTGCTAACCTTGAAAATCTCTCTTCACTTCTAATTTCTGCATCAATCATTTTTTACTCTCTTAATTTAATTGCGCAATTATACAACTTTTATTAGAAAATTCAGCTTTATATTATAAAATTTAATACCATTCTAAGAGTTTTGTAACTTCATCTACTACAAAAGTTTTGATAGGACTCTTCTCTAAGGGTTTTTTTGCGACTAAAGCTTTGGTGATATTTTGCATATTTGCCTCTTTAAGCCTTACATCGAGTGCATAAACTTCTCGTACATCACCAACTAATGAAACTTCACCTATAAAGATAGTCTCTTTTGAAATAGCACGATCTCTAAAACTACTGATAATGGCAGCGAGAATTGCTAAATCTGCTGCTGTTTCAGTGATTTTTATACCACCAGTTATATTTATAAAAACATCATAACCAGAGAGAGGAATCTCTAGTTTTCTCTCTAGCAGGGCTAAGAGCATATTAAGTCGGTTATTGTCAAATCCAGTTGCTTGTCTTTTAGAGTTACTTGTGTGTGACTCTGAGACAAGAGCTTGAACCTCTAGAATAATAGGACGACTTCCTTCCATCACAACAGTAAGTGCTGAGCCACTCTGCTGGGAGTTACGGTTAAAAAATCTTGATGCAACATCTGTGGCACTAACAAGTCCCTCTGAACGCATCTCAAAAACACCTATCTCACTTGTAGGACCAAAACGATTTTTAAATCCTCTGAGTATTCTCAACTCTTGAGAGGAGTCCCCCTCAAAGTAGAGAACAGTATCTACCATATGCTCTAACACACGGGGTCCTGCAATAGATCCCTCTTTTGTTATATGCCCAATGATAAAAATAGCTAAATCTTTCTCTTTAGCTATTCGCATAAGCTCAAAGGTAATCTGTCGTACTTGAGTTACACTTCCCGGTGCTGAAGTGATATTTTCAGAGTAGATAGTTTGAATAGAATCTACAATCAAAAAATCATAACTACGATGTTCTAGTTCAACTAAAATCTGCTCTAATCTTATTTCACTTAAAAGGTAGAGAGAATCTTGGTTTGACTTTAAACGATTTGCTCGGAGTTTTATCTGTCCAGCAGACTCTTCACCTGTTACATAGAGTACACTTTTTCCTAATGATGCGATGTTTGAGCCTACCTTAAGAAGTAGTGTTGATTTACCAACACCAGGACTCCCTCCTATAAGGGTAAGAGAACCAGGAACTACACCACCACCTAAAACAGAATCAAGCTCAGGATCCAAAGAAGAAAATCTATATACTTCTTCCTCAACTATATCGTTGATACTAATAGCTTTTGCTGCTTGACTTGAAGTGGATTTTGTCTGTTTAACAACCTCTTGTTGATGCTCTGTAAGTTCTACGAAGCTATCCCAAGCACCACAGTTTGTACATTTTCCCATCCATTTAGGTGTAGTAAGTCCACAATGTTGACACTCAAATAGTATTTTTTTCTTTGCCATGATTTTTTTCTTTTTTATTATATTTATTTGTATTGTATGTAAATATTTGAGGGGAGGGTAAAAATATGGCAATATGCCATATTTATTTTAAGAGTCTGTGTACTTCCATTGATTGTTTGTGAACTCTATGTATGTATCAACTGGAGTATTTGAGTAGTTTACAAAAGCTTTTGTTGGAGAGATCATTTTTAAAAGTGTTAATCTCTCATCAAGTAAAAATTGTTTGAGTGATGTTTCTGATAAACTCTCTTCTATTTTTTCTTCTTGAATTTCTGTCTCTATTGGCTCTTCTACTATCTGTTTCTCTTGAACTATTTTATCAGTTACCTTTTCTTGTTTATCTGCTTCAGTTTCCTCTTCATAAAGTGCATCAAGAAGACCATCAACAAATTCATATTTATCAAAAGGTACTAAATCATCAGGTTGTTCGCCTGTACCTATAAAAATGATAGGAAGTTTAAGGGCATAAGCGATAGAGAAGATACTTCCCCCTTTTGCTGTTCCATCAAGTTTTGTGATGATAATGCCATCTATGCCTATCATCTCATTAAAGGCTTTTGCTTGAGCAATAGCAGAATTTCCTTGTGTACCATCTATAATAAGAACAGTTCTATGTGGAGAACCAGGATGTGACTTATCGCATATACGATTTATTTTAATAAGTTCATTTGCTAAGTTTGTTTGGGTATGAAGTCGTCCCGCAGTATCTATAATGACATTATCAAACCCTTTTGCTTTGGCAGAGTCTATAGTGTCATAGGCAACAGCAGAACTGTCATGTCCCTGTTTTGAAGCAACAATAGGAATATCTAATCTCTGTGACCAGAGCGTAAGTTGCTCAATAGCAGCAGCACGAAAGGTATCTCCAGCCCCTAAAATAACTTTTTTACCTTCGTTCTTATATCTTTGTGCAAGTTTTGAGATAGTAGTAGTTTTTCCTGCTCCATTTACACCTACTATGAGCTCGACAAAAGGAGCTGTGTACTCAGGCTCTTTATAGGATGTATAAGAGAGTGTTGCTAAAAGTTTTGAGCGGAGCATCTCTTTTGTAATATTTGTTTGATAGAGTTCATTGAGAATGATTTCAACGAGAGCGTACTCAACATCTGCTTCAAGTAAAATATCTTCAAGTTCATCTTTGGTAAAAGTAATCTTCTTTTTTGGGGCTACTGTCTTAATAGCTTCAACAGTTTTAGAAAGACTCTTCTTTATAAAACCAAACATCTACTTTCCTAAAGCTTTTTTTATATCTGCCGCTAAAAATTCTTCTTCAACAGCACCTTGGTAAAAGTTGATAAGTTTACCATCTTTATAAAGTGCCATAAGTGGAATCCCAAAATTTCTTCCTAGGTTAAGCTGCGTAGTCACGGCATCAATTATTTTTCCATTCTCATAAGAGTTTACTAAAACATAATCTGCATTGTAAGTTTCTCTAAAAGTTTGAAGTTTTGAGTTTTCAATTGCATCTTCAACACTCACTCCAATAACTAAAAGAGAGTCTTTAAATTTCTTTTGCAAAGAGCTAAGATGTGAGGCTTCTGCTCGACAAGGAGGGCACCAAGTAGCAAAGATATCAAGTAAAATAACTTTGTTTTCAGCTCCTTTGACAATAAAACCATTTGGTTTTTTAAGAACAGTGTATTGTGTTTTATCAAGTGCTGTGAGTATGATTTCATTGGAAGATAAAATAGAGTTTGCTTCATCAATGGAAGTAGTTTCATCATTAGTTTTTTCTTTAGAACAGCCATTAAATAGTAAAGAGAATGCTATAAATGCTGAAAGTAGAGATATTTTTGTCATATCTTTTGACCTTTTATTTCTTTTATTTGTGTAAAATTTGATGAAATTATAGCAATTAAAGATTAAAATATGACAACGAATAAAAATCGATTTAGAAAGGAGTGCTTGTATAAGCTACAAAACACTCCAAAAGAGAATAGACTTTATAAAAATTTCCTTTTAAATAAAAAACTGTTCAAAGTTTTAAAGGGAATAAAAGGGAAAAAAATACTTCTCTATTATCCACTTGCAATAGAAGCAAACATTATAAAAGTACTGAAACTATTACGAAAAAAGAACACTATTTATATACCATTTATGGTGGAGCAAAGTTTTAAAATGGTACCATTTAGATTGCCTCTTCAAAAGAAAAAATTTAATATATATGAAGCAGGAAATACAAATTTAGATATAAAAAAAATAGATATTGCAATAGTCCCAGCTGTTGGTGTGGATGGTAATTTACAGAGAGTTGGTTTTGGTAAAGGAATGTATGATCGTTTCTTTGAAAAGTTAAGAAAAAAACCGTATATTATTTTTACACAAAAAGAGTTATGTTACACAAAAGAGAAAATTTGTGATGACTATGACATCGCTTGTGATTTACTGATAACTCCAACAAAGATTATAAAAGCAAAAAAATAGGAACAGATAAAATGTTAAATGAGATACTATTAGGCGGTGGCACAGCTATCGTTAGTGGTGTTGTAGGATTTTTCATTTCTAAAAAATTAACAAATGCAAACTTTGAAGTTTATGTAAGTCAAGCAAAAGCAAAAGCACATGCTATTGAGAATGAAGCACAAACACTTCTAGACCGTGCACATATGAAATCTCGTGAGATTGAGCATAATGCACAAAAACTTTTTGATACTGCTAAAGAGCGAGCCCGAGCTGACTTTGCACAGAGAGAAGATGAACTTATACGAAAAGAGCAGAGTTATGAGCGATATAAACAGGCTGAAGATGAAAAAATTCATCAAGAATATACAGCAATAAACGCTCAAAAAGTTAATTTAGAAAGAAATGAGAAGTCTCTAGCATCACTTAGGGAAAAGTATGAGAGAAAGATTGATGAAGCACTTCATGTTATTGAGCATAGTGCGGGTATGACACAAGAAGAGGCTAAGGCTTCCCTTCTTAAAAAAGTAGAGTATAAGGCTCGTGGAGATATCGCCCATATAGTGAGGCGTTATGAGAATGAAGCAAGAGAAGAGGGTGAGAGAAAAGCAAACTTTATTCTTGCTCAAGCTACAAGTCGTTTTGCTGGAGAATTTGCATCGGAGAGACTAACTAACTTAGTGCATTTAGATAATGATGAGTTAAAAGGTCGTATTATTGGGAAAGAGGGACGAAATATTAAAGCTCTTGAGACACTTTTGGGTGTCGATATTATCATAGATGATACACCAAATGCTATACTAGTGAGTAGTTTTAACCTTTACAGACGAGCTATTGCTACAAAAACCTTGCAGCTTCTTATTGAAGATGGGCGTATTCAACCAGCAAGAATTGAAGAGATATTTGCAAAAGTGAGTGAGGAGTTTGAAGCGAAAGTTCTTACTGAGGGTGAAGAGTTAATTGCTAATTTAAATATTGGGATTATGCATCCAGAACTTATGAAGTTGATTGGACGTTTACGTTATCGTGCAAGTTATGGACAAAATGCACTTGCACATACTTTAGAAGTCGCTCATTTAGCTGGAATAATGGCTGCTGAGATGGGTGGTGATGTCATTTTAGCAAAACGTGCAGGATTACTGCATGATATAGGTAAGGCACTCACTCATGACCATGATGGAAATCATGTTGATTTAGGTGCACAGATTTGTAAACGTTATAATGAACATGAAGTTGTTATTAATGCTATCTATGCACATCATGGGCAAGAGGAGATTAACTCTATAGAGTGTGGAGCTGTCTGTGCAGCTGATGCACTTTCTGCCGCACGTCCTGGTGCTAGACGTGAAGTGTTAGAGAGTTTCTTAAAACGTGTGACAGAGATAGAAGAGATAGCATCACTCAAAAGTGGCGTGAAACAAGCTTATGCTATTAATGCTGGTAGAGAAGTCAGAGTTATAGTAAATGCAACGTTAATAAATGATGATGAGTCTATACTTATGGCTAGAGAGATAGCTAAAGAGATAGAAGAGAGAGTTCAATACCCTGGTGAGATTAAAGTAAATGTCATTAGAGAGAGTCGAGCAGTAGAGTTTGCGAAGTAAAATTACTTCGCTAAACTTGTTTATTTAATGGTCTTATCAACAGTAACAACAACTGCACCACGTAAATCACCCATTTTATAACCCATAGCATTATCTAAAGGGTATCTTGAAGCTATTTCACGTTTCAAATCTATATCTTTTATATCTCCATGGCACTTTAAACAAGCTTTTTTATTTAAAACAAGAGGTTTATAGTACTTGTATGTGTGTGAACCTACTTTTTCTACAAGAAAAGGTGGTAGTATAATATTGTTCTTTTTCATACTCTCAAATGTATCTAAAACAACTTGCTCATTTTGAGTAGGTTTATTTGCAGGACTCCTATACTTTGTACTTATTCTTTTTACTCTTACTCCGTTTGGAAGTTTTTTGTTTACACCTTCAGTTAATGTAAAAGCCTCATTTGAACAAAAATCTAGTGCTTTCAT
>Ga0256843_1003510_pt1 | contig 10862 bp, 9 predicted proteins | sample AlvinellametaG_FD_191572 | JGI IMG/M metagenome (GOLD analysis project Ga0256843, IMG submission 191572) | Pompeii worm associated microbial communities from hydrothermal vent at the East Pacific Rise, Pacific Ocean - Alvinella | ecosystem: Host-associated > Annelida > Integument > Unclassified ... | reverse complement strand
TTAGCATATCAAATATCAGATTTCTTGGGTCAATTTTGTGGCGATTTACTGCTAAATCATAAAGCCTCTTTGCTATTCTAATCTTATCTTCAGTAGTTTTTGCCATTCCTTTCTCATCGATAGTCAAACAAACCAAAGCTGTTCCAAACTTTTTTGAGAGTTTACAGATAGCATCTAATTTTTCCTCTCCATCTTCTAAATTTACAGAGTTGATTATGGGCTTTCCACCAATACACTTTAAAGCCTCCTCCATAGTCTTAACCCTTGTAGCATCAGGCATTAGAGGAACAGAGACCTTTTGATTATATAGCTCCATTACAGCTCTCATATCTTTTGCCCCATCTCTTCCAGCAAACTCCACATTTACATCTAAAACATGAGCCCCATCTCTTACTTGTGCTTGTGCCACAGCTAGAGTCCCCTCATAATCCTCTTTTAAAATCAGCTCTCTAAAGGCTTTTGAACCTGTGGCGTTGCTTCTCTCTCCAATTAAAAGGGGTGGTGGGTCTTGAAATAGCTCTACACTATTAAATAAAGATGCAACAGATGGCTCAACTTTTCCTGTTGGAACTTTTGGAACTTTTCCATCTAGTGCTTTGCTTAGGGCATTTATGTGTTGAGGAGTTGTTCCACAACACCCCCCCAAAAAAGAGACCCCATCAAACTCAATAAACTCTAACTGCTTATTTGTAAACTCAATTGGTCCCATGGGATAGTAGGTGTAACCCCCTCTATTTTGTGGAAGTCCAGCGTTTGCATGAACGGAGATTGGAAATGGGCACTTTTGTGATAGGATTTTTAGATGTTTTTTAACCTGTTCTGGACCTGTTCCACAATTAAAACCTAAAGATAAGATATTAAATGGCTCAAGGATTGTTACAATAGTTGAAGCGTCAGTTCCAATTAACATAGTTCCACTAAGCTCAATGGTAACAGATACCATTATTGGAATATTAACCCCTCTTTTTTGATTTGCCTCTTCTATTGCATGGATTGCTGATTTTATCTGGAGTGGGTCTTGACAAGTCTCAAGCAAAAATATATCAACTCCCCCATCAATAAGCCCCAAAGCTGTCTCTAAATATCCCTTAAACATCTCATCATAGTGGATATGTCCTAGAGAGGGAAGCTTAGTCCCCGGCCCTATTGAGCCCAATACAAACCGAGGCTTCTCTTTAGTGGAATACTCTAAACAGACCTCTTTTACAATTTCTGCTCCCTTTTTAGAGAGTTCATAGGCTCTCTTTCCTAAACCATACTCATCTAAAACCCAATCCATAGCCCCAAATGTATTTGTCTTAATCAAATCTGCTCCAGCCATGGCGTAGGCTTTATGGATTGATTTTATAATATCTGGTGCTGTGGCATTTAAAAGCTCATTACAGCCCTCTTGAGACTCTCCTCTCTCATCTAACCAAGCCTCATTTGGCACTTTTATAGATTGGATTTGGGTTCCCATAGCCCCATCAATTACTAAAACTTTTTTCTTTATTAAATTTTTTATCTGATTTTCTATACTCAAGATTTTACCTATATTTTATGGATTTATTTTCTAAATTGGGGGTATTATATCAAAAAAAGTGGGGATTGGAAGGGGAATGGAGATTTAAATTTAAATGCTATAATTTTAAAAAAGGAGTATATATGCAGATAGTATTAAAAATAGATAATCCAAATGTATTAGAAAAAGAGTTATTAGAGTTTTTAAATCAACAAAAAAGAGAATTTAGATAGATAACTATTGAGACTTTAAATAATTTTATAAATAATTTCCATAAAAAAGATAAACTCAATTATAAGAAAAAAGATATTTCTAAAAATTTATCAGTTATTAAATGTGAAGATAATAAACCAAGAGATAAAAGTATAAAACTTTATAGTCATGTAGAAGATAGTGGAGAGTATATTCACAATTTAAGAAGAAAAAAGAGTAGATGATTTTTGTGGACACTTGTATATTGATTGACTATTCAAAAGATAAAATAGATATCAGTGAAGAGATAAAAAGGGTTTATGATTTACCTTTATGGACACATAATAAAAAAAATTTTAGATTTTTAGATATAGAGTTGTATTAATCTTATAAAGAGACAAAATATATTTTGTCTCTTTTATGATATTTTTAGTTTTAAAAGTCGTAAGTAACTCCTGCACTTACAGTATCTAAAAGAGGAGCATTTTTCTTTACAACCATTCTCTCATAATCTAAAAATAGCCCAAACCCTTTCTCTTGATCTCCAGCTCCATCAAAATCTCTATTATATTTTCCATTTTTTGGTTCATCTTTAGATAAATCATACTCAATCCCAGCACCAAGTGCTAAACTTTCACTATTTACCTTTGGATAATCACCTGATGTTTTTGTTTTTGCCATTCCAATAAGTCCATATAAATTCATATCTTTTGTTATAGGATACATAGGTTTAATAAATACTCCAGCATGAGAAATAGAGGCTTTATCATCTTCTGCAAAATCCTTTATTCCTCTAGCTTCTACACCTATATATTGGTTATAATCATAACCAACTCTTCCAGCAACAGCTAGACTCTTCTCCTTAAAATCAATACCACTATTACATGGACAATGACTATGATATCTAGTTCCACTAATACCAAGTCCAACATAAAATCCATTCGGATTAATAGCTTCTCTACTAGGTGGTGGAGTAACAACATTTTTTACAGCCTCTTTTGGAAGTTCTACAATTGGTGCTGGTGTTGGTTCTGGTTCTGGAATATTCTCTTCTGGAGCGGAATATTCTACTTGTGGTTCTGGTGTAGATATGGGTTCAATATACTCTACTGCCTCTTCATCTGCTCTAATAGCATCATCTGTCTCGTATGGAGTTACAATAGTTATATCTCCACCTGCATATACTATATTAGATATAACTATAAATAGCAATAATTTGCCTATATTATTCATAATAATCCTTTAATTTCATATTAAGGTTATGAATATTATAGCAAAAATTAAATTTTTTTTAAATTAAAAATTTAATATGTATTTTTATTTTTAATAAAGAAATAAATAGCAATTGAGAAGATAAACATCACAAAGCTTTGAATCTGCCCCATAGTAACCCAATTGCAACATAAAAATCCAAGTTGAGGATCTGGTTCTCTCCAGAATTCAGATATAAATCTCATAATAGAGTATAATATTCCATAAAGGGCTATCAACTCACCATTAAATTTTTTTCTCTTCCTATACCAAAATAGAATAATAGCAACTACTACTCCCTCTAAAAAAGCTTCATATAGTTGAGATGGATGGCGTAATACTCCATTTACATATATTCCCCATGGCACATCAGTAGCTCTTCCAATTAACTCCTGATTTAAAAAATTTCCAACTCTTCCAAAGACATATCCAACAGGAATAGATAGTGCTACGATATCTATAATTTTAGAAAGTTTATTTGGATATTTTTTAGAAAATAGATATGAACTAATTACTGCTCCAACTACTGCACCATGATAACTCATTCCACGAATTCCAATAAACTCTCCATCATGAAACGGATTAAAAATCTCCCAAGGTCTTAGCAGATAATATAAAGTATTTGGATCATAAAAAAGGATATACCAAATCCTAGCTCCAAGAATTATTCCAACCTCAATCCATATAAAATAGCTATCGAGTAGCTCTTCACTAATATCAATATTATCTCTTCTTACAATCCATTTGGCAAAACCCAATGCTGTAAGTAGAGCTAAAACATACATAATTCCATACCAGTGGACAGAGATAAATCCAAAATCAAATGCTATAGGATTAAAGTGTTTATAGATATAATTCCAATATTCCAAACTAAAACCTTTTTTAAGATAAGTATATCAAATTAAAATTAAATAGGAAACTCCATAAATTTGTTAACTAACGATTAACTTTTTATTGTTTGAGTATTAATCTTAAAGTATTATAATTTTTAACAGAAAAAAGGATATATCATTGCCATTGTTTACATGAATTTAGTATGAAATAAACTCCTTTCTGAAAAATATACTCCCTTGATAAAACATTTTTAGACCTCCTTTGTAATAAAGTAGTGTAAACAGTGGCGATGATGTATCTTTTTAATCTTTTTGTGATAACATACAAATCAAAAAAGGATTTAAAATTATTAAAATTTTAATGATAGAAGATGATTATGAGCTGTCACAAATTCTAACACAATATCTAAACAAATTTGATATTGAAGTAATAGATGCAGAAGAACCATATATTGGACTATCTCTACTTACTCAGCACAATTTTGATTTAATCATCTTAGACTTAACACTCCCTGGTATTGATGGATTAGAAATTATCCCCAAAATTAGAAAAAATTCTCAAATTCCAATTATAGTATCTTCTGCTAGAGACGATATTACAGATAAGGTAATAGCCCTAGAGAGAGGGGCAGATGATTATATGCCAAAACCATACGACCCAAGAGAACTTGTAACAAGAATAAAAACAATCCTAAGAAGGGTTCAAAATAGTAAAGATAAAAAAAGTGAAGAAAAACCTATATTTGAACTAAATCAAGAGGCTAGAAATATTATATTTCACAATAAACTCCTAGAGTTAACAGCTGCTGAATTTGATATCCTCTCAATTCTTATTAAAAATAAAAACTCTGCAGTATCAAGAGAGCAACTCCTATATGAGAGTGAACATATAGATGATAATAGCTCAATCAAAAATATAGATGTTATGATTTCTAGAATTAGACATAAACTATCACTAATTGATAACAAACACTCATATATAAAACCTGTAAGAGGGATAGGATATCTTTTAACTGAAAAAGTATGAAAAATATCTCTGTTATAACTTTTATTCATATTCTATTTGCCCTAGTTCTATCACTCCTTCTAACAGCTCTTTTTTTCTTTATATCTTGGGATAAAGAGAGACAAAGAAGTGATGAGATTTCAAGATATAGATTAATATCAAACGCTCTTCTCTCAACAGCCCAACTAAACCCTTCTGAAGATGAGATGGAAAAATTCTATAAAAACTCAAAGGTAAAACCTGTATCTATTAATGAGAATATTTTACTAATCCTTAGCAGAGGAAAAGTTATATTTGAAGGTGAATCAATATATGGACGAATGCAAATATTTGCAATAGGAGATAACCACTATATCTATTTGGAAAGATACGGATTTAATTTAATGCTAAAAGATGTCCAGCCTAAAAATATTAGAATAAGAATAACAATTCTAATTGCAATATTAGTAGCTTCCCTATTTCTATTTTTATATATAGCAATCTTAAGAAAACTATACCCTCTAAAAAAATTAAACAAACAGATACAAAAATTTGCAAAAGGAGATATGAATATAAAGATAAAATATAAAAGCAAAGATGAGATAGGGCAAATTGCCCAGAGTTTTGAAAACGCTATATACCATATAAAAAAGCTTTTAGAGTCTAAAAATCTATTTATGAGAAATATGATGCATGAGCTCAAAACCCCAATTACAAAGGGGAGAATTGCAGTAGAGATGATAGAAGATAGTAGTAGTAAAAAGATGTTAATTAGTGCATTTGAAAGAATGAATGAACTAATTCAAGAATTAGCATATATTGAAAGAATTACAACTCAAAGCTTTAAACCAAAATTGGAAGAAAAAAGTGTAGATACTATTATAGAAGAGAGTCTAAAGCTACTATTATCAAATAGAGAAAAAATCCATATTGAATCTACAAAAGATAAAATTGTAACAGACTCAAGACTCTTATCCCTTGCCCTAAAAAACCTAATTGATAATGCTGTAAAATATGCAGAAGATGGAGAGACTAAAATTGTAGCAAATAGAGAATCTATTAGAGTTATCTCTAAAGGCAAAAGCTTAGAACATCCACTTGAATACTATCTAGAGCCATTTACCCAAGAAGAAAAAAGACAGAGAGGATTTGGACTTGGGCTCTATATTGTTCATAACATTATTCAACATCTAAAATATAGACTAAACTACTACTATAAAGATGGATATAATGTATTTGAAATAAAGTTAAGATAATTTTTTTAACCTCTCCTTTAAAATCTTTTTCCCATCTTCTACCCCATTTTGATTATAGGTATTTATATTTAGCAAAATTCCAACCAGAGAAGTTAAAAGCTCATAATAAAAAATCAACTCTCCAATTGAGACCTCATCAACACTATCTATTACAATCTCATCTACTGCTATTTCTCTATTTATTAGAGCATCTCTAGTTGAGTCTGCTTGATAGTTTATTAAATCCCTAAATAAAACCCCATTTAAAATATTGCTATCTTCTAAAAATTCTAAATTAATATTTGGAATAGCTAGGTTAGATGGAATATCTCTTACCTTTATAAAAGTTACACTCTTATCTCTTTTTCCCTCTACTATTAACTGCAAAAATGAGTGTTGGTCTTTTGAGCCAATTAGTCCAATTGGAGTGAGTCCATTAAACTCTTTCCCTAAACTCTCAGCCCAGAGCTGAACATACCACTTTGTAAAACTCTCTAAGCCTTGAAGATATGCAAAGATTGCATTAATTAAGATAGTCTCTCTATTTTCAAAATAGAAATTTGCCTTTTTAACTAGTTGATAAAAAATATTTTCTCTATTTAAAAAATCTCTATAAATCTTATTTGCTCCCTTTAATAGAGCCTCAATATTAACTCCTGCTACTCCAAGTGGCACTAACCCTACAGCAGACAAAACTGAAAATCTCCCTCCAACATTTGAGGGGATATAAAAGACTCTTGAGCCAATACTCTTTGCAAACATATCAAGCTTAGAGTCTCTATCTGTTATAAAGGTATATAAATCTCTATTTGAGTTTAGAGAGTAGAGATATTTAAATATAGATATTGTCTCAACGGTCGAGCCAGATTTACTTATTATAAAAAAGTGACTCTTATTAAAATCAACCCCTCTTAGAGTCTCTTCTATATATAAGGGGTCAGTTGTATCTAAAAATAGAAGTTCTCTTTTTTTTGGTTTTAAAAAATTATATATAGCCTCACTCCCCAAAGAGCTTCCACCAATTCCAACAATAAAAACTTTCTCAATATCTCTATCAAAATTTTTAATAAACTCTAAAATAGGCTTAAAATTTTGCTCTGGTAATTTATAATATCCAATGCTTTTTTGCTCTTCTAATACTCTACTATAGAGATACTCAAAATTTTCAAAATGGGAGTTAAAATATAGTCTATTTTCCATCTAAAAGAGCCTTTGCTTCATTTATTAATCTCTCTATACTATCTTGATACTTTTGGGCTAACTCTGAAGTTGTAGCTTCAAATCTAGTAACTAAAATTGGGGTTGTATTACTAGCCCTAACCAATCCCCACCCCTCATCAAACTCAACTCTTACCCCATCGACAATAATAATATTTTTAATCTCAGGCAGATACTCTGGAGGGTTTTTTAGAAGCTCTTTTATCTTATCTACAATCTTAAACTTCTCTGTATCGGTAGTCTTTACTTTTATCTCCTCTGTTGAGTAGAGTTTTGGAAGAGAATCTAACTCTTTGTCTATATCTATCTCCTCTTTTAGAAGCTCTAAGACTCTTAAAGTAGCATAGAGTGCATCATCAAACCCAAAATATCTATGTTTAAAGAATATATGTCCACTAACCTCACACGCTAAATCGGCATTTAACTCTTTCATCTTTACTTTAAGGTTTGAGTGTCCTGTCTTATACATAACAGCCTTAGCTCCCATTCTCTCTAACTCATCATACATAATCTTAGAACACTTAACCTCTCCAATTACAGTAGGTCTATCCATTAGCTTAGCAAACAAAATTGCTAGCTGGTCACCTTTAATATTATATTTATGGGTTAAAACTGCAATTCTATCAGCATCTCCATCATATGCAAATGCAATATCTCCACTGCTCTCTAAAGCCTCTTTTACATCTTTTAAATTCTCTTCTATTGATGGGTCTGGGTGGTGGTTTGGAAAGTTTCCATCTGGTTCTATATATAGGGCTTTATAGTCAAGATTTAACCTATTAAAAATCTCTGGCAAAACAACTCCAGCTACCCCATTTCCACAATCTATAACTATTCTTTTATCTAAAGATTTTAACTCCTTAAACTCATTTACCATAAAATCTATATAGCTACTCTTTACATCTACATCTATTTTTTGGGTATTAGTAGGGATTTTTAAATCTATATTTGCTAAAACTTCGTCTCCTAGAGAGTATATATCTTTTCCAAAAAATGGAGCTTTTTCTAGCGTTATCTTAAATCCATTATACTCTTTTGGGTTATGAGAGCCTGTTATCATAATAGATGCGTTAGTTTTATATTTTCCCTCAATATCTATATAGTTTGAGAAATAGTTTAGAGGAGTTGGCACAAGCCCCATATCTAAAACCCTGCACCCTGCAAAATTTAATCCACTAACTAAATAATCTCTAAGAATAGGAGAGTGGAGTCTTGCATCAAATCCTACTGCTACAATTTTTTCTCCTTTAACCCTCTTTCCAAAAAAATACCCTATTAACTTTACAATCTGCTCATTTAGCTCTTTTTGAAAAATTCCTCTTATATCATATTCTCTAAATATTGTGTTCAATACTGTTCCTTTTTATAGAAATTATATAAAAACAGAACTTAAAAGGGTAATAGTAAAAAATAGCTATATTTTTATATTTTTTTAAGGAAACTTCTACTATAATCTCACTCCACAAAGGACAGTTGGGTGAGCTGGCTGAAACCACACCCCTGCTAAGGGTGCGTACCTTTACGGGTACCGAGGGTTCGAATCCCTCACTGTCCGCCATTTATAATTCAAATCTATTCCAATTCCCTTCTATCTGCTTTATATTTAAACTTCAAAAGAATCACTTTAAATTTCAAAGCTTTTTTAAAGTTTAAAGAGTAGAATTAACTACTTTAACTATGGAGTAGTTTATGCTAAAAAGATATCTATGGATTATATTTATAATATCAATTTTTAATAGTTGCAAAAAAAATAGAGAATCAAAAGAGTTACTAGAGATAATTTTAAGAGTAGTTGGAATTCCACAAGAAAATATTTTTAATATATGTCAAACATCTATAAAAAGTGATATATGCAAAAGCAATAATATACTAAAAGAGAACCAAAAACTAGAAAAAGTCAAAAAAATAGGTGATGGAAAATTTTTATTAGAAACAGATAATCCTTGCAAACCTATACTCCTAGAATTACAAGATAGAGATATATTAAATGGGGAAAAATTGAGATTAAAATTTAGTGGTGTAAGCATGGGAACAAAACAAAAAGAGCTATCTATCTTAGATGCAATGGTAGATGCTACATATCTTCAAAATAACCTCTATAAGATAAAAAATCTAAATAACCAATATGCCCAAGATAAATTTTACTCTATACTATATAGACGATTAAAAGATAATATTAATATATTAATGGAAATAGGCTTAAATCTTACACAATCCACAAAAGGGACTCTTAAATATATAGCAGATACATTAATAAAAAAAGATATATATCAAAAATTACCAGATAAAATAGATAGTTGCAATGACAATAGAGTATGTATAGACAAAATATTAAAAAATATATCAGATGAGATATTAATAGATAAAAATAGTGCTAAAGAGATTTATCAAATAGAGATAAACGATAAATCTCCCCTATTGGTAAAAGAAGTTTTATGCAAAGAGGAGCCATATTGGATATTACCAAATAAAATTACAAAAGATACTATAGGAGATATTGATGCAAATACAAATAAAATAGTTCCTCCCTTTATAGACATCTTAGATGTTAATCTAACAATAGATAATCAAAATATAAAAATAGATATAAATCTACTAAAATACTCTATACTAATAGATAACAAGGAATCTAGAGACTACTCTGTCCAATTTTATATAGAAGATAAAAACAATTTAGAAATTGGACTTTGGCTAGATAATTTTGATGGTTTATATAGAGAGTTTTATATAATAAAAGATGGAGAAAATATATTTATAGAAAATGAGAATATAAAGAAATATGTAAATATAGAAAAAAATAGTATAAGATTTCATATCCCAAAGACTCTAAATAGTGAAATTTTAGAAAAAATAACACCATCTACAAAAGTCCATTTCTGGAGTAGATATAGTATAGAAGAGAAAGAGGAGTTAAAAGATAGTTATCCAAACATTTATGAGATAGAGTAGATTATTCTATCTCTAGTCTATATCCTAGTGAATAGTTATTTTTAATAGATTTTGGAAGTAATTTTTTCTTAGTCCATATAGTAAAATTAATTTATCATAACCTTTTACATATTCTAATATAGGTTTTTTATCTGCTTGTTTTATCTTATCTGCTCTTTCAAATTTACCTTAAAATTTATTTTTTAAGCTTGTAGCAAATTTTTGAATAGCTACTTTAAATAATTCTCTTATCCTCTTTTGAATCTAATAGCTCTTTTAATAAAAGCAAGTATAAATATTTTGTGGGAAGTGTGTTAACAAAAAAGAGTATCTAAAACTCAAATAACCGCCAAAGCCTCTCTTGCCATCTCTAGCTCTTCATCTGTTTTGATCTTTAATATTTTAATTTTGCTACTATCTGTAGATATAATCTCTTCTCCTCTTCTATTTTTATTATAATCTAACTCTATCCCAAAAGGCTCTAAATTTTGGCAAACTCTCTCTCTTACCAAAGAGCTATTCTCCCCTACTCCACCTGAAAATATAATAGCATCAACTCTTATTAAATCTATCAAATATGCACCAATATATTTTCTAACTCTATCTATATATATATCAAAGGCTAAAGCGTAATTTGGGTTATCTAAATTTTTAGTAATCTCTCTTATATCATTTGTGCCACAAAGCCCTCTTAATCCACTCTCATAATTTAGAAGTTT
>Ga0256843_1003509_pt1 | contig 10862 bp, 8 predicted proteins | sample AlvinellametaG_FD_191572 | JGI IMG/M metagenome (GOLD analysis project Ga0256843, IMG submission 191572) | Pompeii worm associated microbial communities from hydrothermal vent at the East Pacific Rise, Pacific Ocean - Alvinella | ecosystem: Host-associated > Annelida > Integument > Unclassified ... | reverse complement strand
AGAACTTCCACTTCCATGTCCAACAACCTTAGGCACAGGACAACCACAATTGAGGTCAATAATATCTATACCATCTTGTTCATTTAAAACCTCTACAGCACGACGTGCCATATCTGCTTCAGAAGCAGATATCTGTACAGAGTAAGGATCTTCATTTGGGGATTTTTCAAGCATATGAAGGGTCTTTTGTGAGCCGTGTGCTAAGGCATTTGAGCTTAACATTTCACTCACGGTAAGGTCTGCACCAAACTTCTTAACAACACTACGGAACGGTAGATCTGTAAAGCCTGCAAGTGGTGCTAAAACGTAAAGTGGTTTTTCAAAACTTATACTTTTTCTGTTAGAAATCAACTCTTCACTCATAGACTATACAAAAAGCTCAATACTAAAGTTTTTGTTACACTCTTTTAAAGCTCTATATGCCTTAAAGTTTTGGTACTCATCAGGTTGAGAGTTGTCAAGAATTTCATCTACAGGAGCCAACATCTCTAAGTCAAAAAGTGTATATAAGTATGCTTCAACAGCATCTTCATTTTCATCACTTAACATCTCAAAAAGTTTTATTCTCTGTTCTGGAATCATGTCAGACTGAGAAATAGCACGAGAGAGTTCAATATAATCTTGTGCAGAAAGTTCTAGTAAATTAATCATAGAAACTAATGTAGTATTATCTATTTCAAGTGTATGTTCATCCGCGTTTACACGTGATAAGATAGTACTTAGTGCCTCTTTACTCATAAGTGCTTTATACTTCTCAATATTCGCCAATGAAGCTGTTTTTACGTAATCTATATATGCTTCTTTACGAAGAGACTCAGCATATTTAGAAGGGTTAGAGAGGATAGTCTCAGCTGAGATGTCACCTTTTTTGTACTCGTTTCTCTGGTTTTGAATAACAAGTTCATTTTCATTTCTTAAGTTGTAAGGCTTTAAGTCAACAACTTCTCCATTTTTCACACTTTCAATAAGTTTTAAAACACCATCAATCTTCTCATTTCCCGTTACATCTGTAAGGTTGTTCATCGGAAAAAGAGCTGTGTTTTCTAAAAGTGTTCCTAAAAGTTTATAACGCTCTGTTTTAAATGTATGACTTCTACTCTGTTTACCTAAGTATGCTTCTACAATTGCATCTATTATTTTGTCATAATCTTTCTCATATTTACGAAGATTCATACTTCCTAAAAATGAGTAAAATGACATATGTAAAAGACTTGCAATGTAGAGAATAAAAAGAGGTACAACTACCCATATTGCTATAGACAAGGCTGGAAGTGGAATACCAAAAAAGTCAATTGTTGTTGTGTCTTGAGTGACGTATGTATAAACAAACCCACCAGTCAGTGCCATCAATATAAATGCGGCAATTGTATATCTTTTAATGTACATAATGTAAATCCTCTATTTAGATTTTTCTGCTATTTCTCTACAGTCTATGCAGTAGACAGCATGTGGTTTCACTTTTAAACGCTGAAAACCAATGTCGTCTTCACACATTTCACAAACACCATACTCGCCATTTGCAATTTTACCTAAAGCAACATCTATCTCTTTTAACTCTTGTGTCTGCTGTGAAACAATAGCACTCTCAACCATTGAGTTATTGTTTACTGCTGCATGGTCACCCTCATCATTTAACTCTAATGCGTTTAACTGATCAAGCTCACTGTTTACCCCTGCAATATTTCTATTGATTTGTTCTTTACGACTCTCTAGTATCTCTTTAAAATACTCTAACTCACTTGTTTGCACGTATCTTCCCTTATTATTTGTGATATGGATGGTTGCTTAATATAGAAAAACCTCTATAAATCTGCTCAAGTAAAACTGCTTTAGCAATTTTATGACTCATGGTTATTTTCCCTAAACTAATGACAGCATCACTCTTTTTGAGAAATGCATCTTCAAAGCCATAAGCGCCACCTATAAAAAATTTAACTGACATTTTACCATCTAATAACTTACTAAATTCAAAACTATCGATTAATTTTCCATCAGGATGTAAAGTTATACAATAACTAGACCCAATATATGGCTCTAAAACCTTTGTATAAGCCTTCTGAGAAGCATCTGGGGAAATAGTGTGTGCTTTTGTTACATCTTTTGTAAATATTTCAGTATCTTTAAGCGTTGCAAAACGACCAATCATTTTAGAAAGGTCTTTGTAGAGGGGATCATAGATTGTTTTCTCTTTTTTAGCAATTGTTACGAGTTCTATATTCATCGTAGTAATCCGCTCCCAATTACATGGTAAGTTACATGCTTAAACTCATCACTCTCTTTCACACCACCAATAGCAGCAACAAGATGCTGAGACTTTTCAGCTAAAGTATCTAAAGAGTCTCCTAAAATGCCGCTAATATCTTTTTTTGTGGAAGTATTTCTGTAAGCACCAAGTCCTATGTAGTTTAAGTTCAATCCATTAGCTTGAAGAATTTCCTCTTCATTATGTGTAGAAATTCCTAAAATCTTATCTTCTGTTACTACACTTCTAAGAATTTTAACAGCCTTGACTATATCTTCATCAATAGCTTTTAAATCCTCTTGACCCAAGTGTACACCGTCGCAAAATTCTATGAGTTCATAGGCATCATTAACAATTAAAAAGCCATCATACATTTTACGAATCTGTATGAGCTGTTGCTTAATAAACGCGATATCAGCATTTTTATTTCTATACTGAATTATCTCCGCATTTTTCTCTTTTGCAAGATTTATGAACTCTTCTACACTCACACCTCGTGAGTCGAGCATATCTTGATCACAAAGAGCATAGAGTCTCATGTTAAACTTTTAAAAGTGTAAAGAGATCAGAAAGAGTCTTTTTAAGCTCATTTCTATTCACAATCATATCTACTGAACCTTTTTCAAGTAAAAACTCAGCTCTTTGAAAACCATCTGGTAGAGCAGAACCAATTGTTTGCTCAATTACACGCTGTCCAGCAAACCCAATAAGTGCACCAGGCTCAGCAATAATAATGTCACCAAGAGTAGCAAATGATGCAGAAACACCACCCATAGTAGGATCAGTTAAAACAGAGATATATGGTAAGTTATGCTTTGCTAAACGCGCAAGTGCTGCAGATGTTTTACTCATCTGAAGAAGAGAGAATGTTGACTCTTGCATACGTGCACCACCAGAAGCAGAGAGTATGACTAAACCTTCACGGTTTGCAATAGCACGATCAACTGCACGTACTATTTTCTCACCCTCTACAGAGCCTAAAGAACCACCCATAAACGCGAAGTCAAAAATAACTACCTGTGTTGGAACTCCATGCATTTTACAGCTACCAGCAACAACTGACGACTTTCTACCTGTCTTTGCAAAACCCTCTTCAATACGTTTTTTGTATGGTTTTTTGTCTACAAAGTTTAAAGGATCCACTGGCTCTAAAGAGGCATCGTGCTCTACAAAAGTACCTTCATCTGCTAAAAGTGCAATACGTTCTTTAACACCAATACGGATGTGATACCCACACTTTGGACATACATAATTCTGATTTTCAACTTCTTTATAGTACATAGTTGAATGACAAGATTTACACTTAATCCAGTGAGAAGATGCTTCCTCTTTTACAGGCTGTTTATTATCAAAAGTTTTATTAAATAGATCTAGTAGGTTCACAAAAAATCCTTAAATTATATAAATATTTGCATTATATCCAATTTATGCTTTAGTTTTTAAATTTTATCATAAAAATTCTATTTTATGCCCTCTTCTTCTAAACGTTCATATTTACGACAGGCACCACTATGTCCCATGTTACATGCTCTTGCAAAGAGTTTTTTAGCCTTAGACTTATCTCTTTCAATACCTTTCGCATCTTTGTACATTCTTGCAGCATTGTAACACCCATAAATGTGCCCTTTGTAGCAAGTGTCTTCATATATTGCATTCGCTAACTTATAGTCTCGGCGGACACCTCTTCCCTTATAGTATGAGACTGCTAAATTGTAACACCCATCTAAATCACCAGCTTCACAAGCCTTGTAGTAGAGTTTACTAGCTGTATAAAAATCTCTTGGTATACCAATTCCATTTTCTAAAAGTGCCCCTAAGTTTGTACAGGCTCTCGCATCACCAGAGTCACATACTTTTGCAAAAAGTGCTGCTGCTTTTCTTTCATTGTGAAGTGTCCCTAAACCATTTGCATAGATTAATCCCACATTGTAACAGGCACTCATATTGCCTTGGGAACAGGAAGTATCCCAAATTTCACGAGCTAAGTCATAATCCTTATATTTAAACGCGACATAACCATCATGTACACTATCTGCAAATATATTTGTTGTGAGTAGCATAACTACTGCTAAAATCATTTTTTTCATTATTATCCCCTTTATGATAAACATAGGAGTATTATAATTCATTATAACTTAAAAGATTAAAGTGAGAAGTTTAAGGGAGTTGTGGAGAGGGGCAAAGCCCTCTACCTATGTAGTTCTATTTTAATAAAGAAGATGTAATACTTCTTGCTGCTTCACGACCATCATAAGCCGCTGTTACAACAAGGTCAGCACCACGGAAACAGTCACCACCAGCATAAATACCAGAAGTAGTAGTCTCATGTGTCTCCTCGTTAATAATAATCCCACCCCAAGAGTTAGTCTCAATACCATTTTCAGCTAAGAAAGATGGTACTACTGGATCAAACCCTAGTGACATTATAACAACATCTGCGTTTACACGAGTTTCAGAGCCTTTTACCTCTTCCATGCGTTGACGTCCATCTTCACCTTTTGCACCAAGAGTTGTTTTTACATACTCAACAGCAATCGCGTTTCCAGACTCATCGAGAATAATCTCTTTTGGAGATGCTAAGAATGTAAAGTCTACACCCTCTTCCATAGCATTTTTATACTCTTTTTTAGATCCCGGCATATTTAACTCATCACGACGGTAGAGACAAGTAACAGACTTTGCACCCTCACGTTTAGCAGTTCTTAGACAATCCATAGCAGTATCACCACCACCAATTACTACAACATTTAAATCTTTAAAATCAAACTTTTTGTCATAAGCAACTTTAAAGTTTTTCTTTTGAATATTTGTTAAGTAGTCCATTGCTGCGTACACATTAGAAGCATTTTCACCAGCTAAACCAGCACTCTTCGCCTTTGTTGCACCTACACCAATAAACATAGCATCATGCTCGTTTGCAATAGTTTCAAAAGGAATGTCTTTACCTACTTCACAGTTAAGTACAAGCTCCATTCCAGCATCTTGAAGAAGTTTTACACGACGTTCAACAACTTTTTTGTCTAGTTTAAAGTTTGGAATACCATACGTTAAAAGCCCACCAGCACGGTCAGCTCTCTCATACATAGTAACACCAACACCTGAACGCAGAAGGTAAGTTGCTACAGAAAGACCAGCAGGACCTGAACCGATAACAGCTACTTTTTTGTCTGTAGTTACACCTGGAAAATCTGGTGTTAAACCAGCACGGAAACCCTCTTCTGTAATGTGAGTCTCAATACCACCAATAGTAATGGCACCATGACCATCATTAAGTGTACAGTCACCCTCACAGAGTCTGTCATGTGGACAAACGCGACCCATAACCTCTGGGAACGGAGAAGGCTCATTAGAGAGTTTAAACGCGAACTCTAAGTCTTTCTCTGCAATAGACTTTAACCATTGTGGAATGTAGTTATGAAGTGGACATTTGTTTAAACAAAATGGATCTCCACACTGAATACATCTGTCACTTTGAGTCGCAGCATCATCGCGGTCAAACACTTCATAAATCTCACCAAAATCTTTTGTACGCTCTACGACTAATCTTTTACTTGGGTCAATTCTTTCAGTTGTTAAAAATTCTCTCATAATTAGTCTCCGTTCTCTAAGTTAAGTGGTAATTTTGTTAAGTTTTTCGGTTTTACCAACCAGAAGTTACGTACTTCTACACGGAAGTTTTCAAGTAACTCTTTTGCTTTTGTACTCTGTGTTTCTACTACATAATCTTTAAGAAGACGTTTGAGGTAGTGACGAGCTTCATCACCCTCATCTGTGTCAATTCTTACAGCTTCAACGAGTTCGTGGTTTACATTTTCAACAAACTTATGCTCTTTGTCATAAACAAAAGAGATACCACCTGTCATACCAGCACCGAAGTTAATACCTGTTTTACCAAGAATAACAACAACACCACCAGTCATATACTCACAAGCATTGTCCCCTGTTCCCTCAACTATAGCAAATGCACCAGAGTTACGAACAGCAAAACGCTCACCTACAGAACCAGAGATGTAAAGTTTACCACCAGTAGCACCATAAAGACAAGTGTTACCACCAGCCGAGAACTCTTCACCCTCATTTTTAGAAGTGATGATGATTTTACCACCATTCATACCTTTACCAATGTAGTCATTCGCTACACCATCAAGGTAAATAGAAACACCTGGAGCTATAAATGCACCAAGAGCTTGACCAGCTACACCTGTAAGGTTGATTTTAATAGTGTCAGGTTTAAGACCTTCATCACCATAGTACTCAGCGATCTCACCAGAGACAAGTGCACCAAAACTACGGTGTACATTTTTTATCTCTCTTGTAATTCTAATTGGCTGATCTGGAGACTTAATAGCTACCATTGCCTCTTTAAGTACATCTTTTTCAAAAGCATTATCATCAAATGGATGATTAAATTTTTGTTGATGCGTGTTCACACCCTCTTCTTGGTGAAGTACAGAACTAAAGTCAAATTTTTGTGCGAATTCATCATCTTTTACTTTGAGTAAATCTACACGACCTATCATCTCTTCCATAGTTTTGTAACCGAGTTCAGCCATAATACTACGTACATCTTCTGCAAGAAGTGTAAAGTAGTTAATTACCTGATCAACATGTCCTTTAAAGAACTCTTCACGAAGTTTCTCATTTTGTGTAGCAATACCTACAGAACATTTGTTTACATGACAGATACGAAGCATTTTACAACCAACGATTGTAAGAACACCTGTACCAAATGCGTAAGACTCAGCACCTAAAAGTGCAGCTTTTACAACATCAAGACCAGATTTAAGACCACCATCAGCTTGAACTTCAACAAGACCACGAAGGTTATTTGCTTTAAGAGCATTATGTGCTTCACTTAGTCCTAACTCCCATGGGTTACCAGCAAACTTAATAGAAGTAAGTGGAGCAGCACCAGTACCACCATCACCACCAGAGATAATGATTTTATCTGCATATGCTTTTGCAACACCCGCAGCAATAGTACCAACACCAACAGTAGAAACAAGTTTCACAGCTACACGAGCCTTAGGATTCACCTGTTTCATATCGAAGATAAGCTGTGCTAAATCCTCAATAGAGTAGATATCGTGGTGTGGAGGAGGTGAAATGAGTGTTACACCAGGAACAGTGTGACGAAGTTTTCCAATTAATGGAGTAACTTTATGACCTGGAAGTTGTCCACCCTCACCCGGTTTAGCACCTTGAGCAACTTTAATCTGAATCTCTTCAGCAGAACGTAAATACGCTGGAGTTACACCAAAACGACCAGATGCAACTTGTTTAATTTTAGAAACTCTTTCTGTTCCAAAACGAGCTTTATCTTCTCCACCCTCACCAGAGTTAGACTGACCACCAATGCGGTTCATAGCAATAGCAATAGTCTCATGTGCTTCAGGAGAGATTGAACCAAGAGACATTGCTGCAGATGCGAAACGTTTAAAGATTGCCTCTTTTGGTTCTACTTCTGAAATATCTATTGGTTTTCTGTCAGATTTTAGATCAAAGAAATCACGAATAAATTTCAGTCCACGTCTATTGACTAACTCTTTAAGTTTGTCAAAATCCTCTTTCTTTCCACTAGATGCCACTGCATGAATAGCATGAATAACAGCAGGACCGAAGTCATGGTGCTCTTGACCTGTGTAAAATTTGTAGTAACCACCAATGTTAAGTGGGAAAATCTTTTTAAATCCATCATTTTTAAACGCAGATGTATGAATTTTTTCTATTCTCTCTTCTATATCTTCATAAGTAAGACCTGCAATTGCACAGTTAGAAGCTTCAAAACAGTCTCTAACAATCTCTTCACTAAGACCCATTACATCAAAAAGAGCAGAATTTCTGTAAGAAGCAATAGTAGCAATACCCATTTTAGACATAATTTTTAAAAGCCCTGAGTTTAATGCAGTATGCACAGCTTTGTAAGCTTCATGACATGTCAATTTAATAGTAGTAGATTTTGCAAGTTGTGCTGTCACTGTTGCAAAAAGTAAATTAGGATAAATTGCACTTGCACCATACCCGATAAGTACAGCTGCTGAGTGAGAGTCAATAACCTCACCAGTAACTGCTATCATAGAGACTAAGTGACGGATTTTCTCTTTTAAAAGCGCAATATTTAAACGCCCAATAACCATAGCCATAGGAATAACTTTTTTCTCTTGTGAAAATTCATTGTCATCAAGAATAACAATACGAGTTCCATCATTTTTTACAGAGTCAATAACTTTTGCAACTAAAGCATCTAAAGATGCTTTTAAGTCAGTTGTATAAGCTGTAGAGAATGTTGTGTTATGGTAAAAAGCCTGGTAACGTGGTGACTTTTTGTCTCCAAAAGATTTTAATACCTCAAGTTTTTCTCCTGTAATAATAGGAGAGATAGACTTTAGTCTATGTGCGTGAGAAGGAATTTCATCTAAGATGTTGTGTACTTCACCAAAACCAGTATTTAAACTCATAACAACTTTTTCACGAATTGGATCAATTGGTGGGTTTGTTACTTGTGCAAATTTCTGTTTAAAAAAGTCTGTAAAGTTTCTCTGTTTGTCTGAGAATGCTGCAAGAGGAGTATCATCACCCATAGAACCTACAGCCTCTTTTCCCTCTTTAATCATTGGTTCAATAACTTGTTCAACAACCTCTTGTGTTACATTAAAAAACTTCTGTTTTTTCACAAGTGTATCTTCTTCAAGCTCATCACATAAAGAGTACTGCTCATCTACATGCTCTTGAAGATAGATCATATGCTCATTGAGCCATTTCATATAAGGGTTTGAACCTTTTAGGTAGTCATCTATCTGTTTAGGTTTAAGAAGTTTTCCAAATTTAAGGTCAAGTCCTAACATCTCACCAGACTGAAGACGACCACGTTCTTTAATATCTTCCTCTGCAATATCTACAACACCGTACTCAGAAGCAATTAAAAGGTTGTCATCTTTTGTTACGATGTATTTTGAAGGACGAAGACCATTACGGTCAAGAACACAACCTATGTAACGACCATCTGTTACAGAGAATGCTGCTGGACCATCCCAAGCTTCAAACACAGTTGAATGGTACTCGTAAAATGCACGAAGTTCTGGGTCCATATGTGGAGCATTTTGCCATGCAGATGGAATAACTGCACGAACAGCTTTAAAGAAATCCATACCATTTACTATAAGGAACTCAAAAAAGTTATCGGCACTTGCTGAATCTGAAGAGTCAAGCTGTAAAATTGGTAAAATTCTTGCAATCTCTTCATCTGTAAATACATCTGACTTAATTGACTCAGATTTAATCTCTACATTAATTCTATTACCTTCAACAGAGTTAATCTCACCATTATGTGCTACAGCACGAAATGGTTGTGCTAAACGCCACTCTGGAAGTGTGTTTGTTGAGAAACGTTGGTGGAAGAGTGAAAATGAAATTTTAAATGCTTCATCTTGAAAATCTTTATAAAATTCTTTAATATGCGTTGGCATAACAAGACCTTTATAAGAGAGCACTGTAGAGCTCATAGAAGCAATGTAGAAGTCTCTATCTTCAATAAGCTGGTGCTCACACTCTTTACGAGAGAGGTAAAGAAGTGCATCAAATCTATTTGTTGCCATAATAGAGTTAGGAGCAATAAACATTTGAACAATATTTGGTAAAGATGCTATAGCTTGGTCACCAAGAGCATTAATATCAATTGGGACTTCTCTACGAAGTACTACTTTTAAGTCATTGTTTGCACAAATTTTCTCTAATGTGTCAAGATGCTCTAAGTTTTTTGTAAATACAGAAGCAATTGCAAACTGTTCAGAGAGTTCAACACCACTCTTTTCGGCCTCTTTAACCATAAACTCTTTTGGCATAGAGAGAAGTAATCCACTTCCATCACCAGTTTTTCCATCAGCTGCTACCGCTCCACGGTGCATCATACGTTCTAAAGCCGTAACTGCATCATCTAAAACCTTATGTGAAGCCTTGTTTTTTATGTTTGCGACAAGACCAAAACCACAGTTATCTTTAAATGATCTTAGTAAATCATGATGTTCAACCATTTTCACTCCTAAAATTATAAATATTTAATAAATTCTTTATTAAATTAAGTTACTTTTAAATAAACTTAGTCTATTTAGAGAATAAGTGCTACATTGTACAAGATAAAGGTTTAAAAAAGCATAATAAAAGTAGTATTTTGGAAATAAATTTAAAAAGTGAGTATAAAAGGAGCAAAATAGTGCAAGGGTACATCGTGAGTCTTAACAAAGTGAAAGACGAAGATTTAATAGTTACAATTCTATCTAAGAGTAGCTTATATACTCTTTATAGGTTCTATGGAGCACGACATGGAACCATTAATATTGGATTTAAAATTGACTACGAAATAGAACCCTCGGCAAAAAGTACTATTGGACGTCTTAAAGACGTTGTACACATAGGTTACCCATGGATTAATGACTACCAACTCCTGCGTTTATGGCAAGATTTTAGTGGACTCTTTTACAAACACTTAAAAGATGTACCTGAACTAGGTGAGTTTTATTTTAACCTTTTAGAAAAGGCTTCCCAAGAGTGGAACAAGCAAAATCCTAAACGTGTTGCTATTGAGTCTTATGTAAAACTTTTAGAGTATGAGGGAAGACTTCAT
>Ga0256843_1003508_pt1 | contig 10876 bp, 12 predicted proteins | sample AlvinellametaG_FD_191572 | JGI IMG/M metagenome (GOLD analysis project Ga0256843, IMG submission 191572) | Pompeii worm associated microbial communities from hydrothermal vent at the East Pacific Rise, Pacific Ocean - Alvinella | ecosystem: Host-associated > Annelida > Integument > Unclassified ... | reverse complement strand
AAAAGAGAAAAGAAATAGAGAGGTGAAAGGGAACAAAGGGAGCATAGAAGAGAAAAAGAATAGAAAGGAGAAAGGGGAGGAAAAAGAGAAGTGGAAAACCGCAGTGGAAAAATTGGGAATAGATAAAGACGCACTCCGGAAATTGGAACTCTTCTCCACCCATCTGGAAAAGTGGAATCGGGTGCATAAATTGACCAATTACCGGGGAGGGGAGATTTGGGAGCAGATTTTTGACTCCCTCTACCCCTTCCACCACTGGAAAATTGAAAAAGGGGTTGTGGTAGATGTGGGCACTGGAGCCGGGTTTCCGGGATTGGTGGTGGGATTGGCATATCCCAATTTAAATATGGAACTGGTGGAACCCCTAAAAAAGCGGTATAGTTTCCTCACCTATATTAAAACTTTAACTGGAGCCAAAAATATTCAAATTTCCCCCTCTCGGGTGGAAAAAATAACCCTTCCCCACCCCGTCGATTTAATTACCTCCCGGGCGGTGGGGAATTATCAACTCCTCTTCAATCTAACCTCCCATCTCCGGGAAGACTCCACCAAATATCTTTTTTACAAAGGAAAAGGGACTCCCCCTCCCCCTTTCCCCCACCTCTCCCTCCAACGGGATAAAAGGGTTTACTATTTGACCGATGGAAATGGAGAGTTTCCGAAAGAGGGGGAGTAATCTCGATTTTTCTCCCTTTTTTTTTGAAAAAAAAGAAAAAAATCCCCCACCGACAAGCCCGGCAATGGGTTTTAAAATTGTAAGTTTTTTGGAAAACATAGAAAGAGTAGGGTCAACTGAAAAAGTAGACAATCTCTCTTTTTCCTCTCTTCTTCCTTCCCCTTTTTTGTCCAAAAAGGAAACCAAATAGGGAGTAAATAAATCTACAAATTTAAAATTTCCCCTTTTTCAGTTTTCGGAATTGACTGAAATCTCTTTCTCCTTTAATTCATCTCCCTTTACTCTTTTTACCCCAAACCCCACAAAAGAGGGGGAGCAAAAAACCCTCAACTTTTAAAATTTTCCCCTTTTCACCCTCTAATCGGTCAGTGCCCAATTTTCAATAGGTCAGTGCAAAAAAATCACCCCCGGAGGGTTCGGTTGAAAGAAGAAGATGGATATACATTTCTCTATATACCAGATGAAGTTTCAATCCCCGGAGGGTTCGGTTGAAAGTAAAACAGATATTATAAAAGAATTATTTAATAAATTGTTTCAATCCCCGAAGGGTTCGGTTGAAAGCAGCCCATCGGTGTCGAAAATGCCTCCTTTCTGAAGTTTCAATCCCCGGAGGGTTCGGTTGAAAGTGGTTCAGTAACATGGAGCCTTGTAACTATTAATCCGTTTCAATCCCCGAAGGGTTCGGTTGAAAGGATAAGAGTTATCGGAAATTTTGAAACCCCAATCCCGAAATTTCGGAATTGTCCAACCTCAAAGAGGTGTTTTTTTACACTCCGTTTTTGTTTCAATTGATGGAATTATAATCTAAAAAGGAGTTTTTATCAAGGGTTTTGGAAAAAAATTTCTCTCCCCTTCCTTCTCAAATTGGAAAACATCGATTTTACCGCCTCCTTTCAACTTCCCCTGTTTCAAAAACTCCCCGGTCAAAATTCCCCTTTTCAATATTCTGTTGGAGAAAATTACCTCTTCTGGAGTAGAAGTCCCTTTCCAAAAATAGCTTTATCGATCCCGATGTCGGGCTTTTAAGTCAAGATTCCCCTCTCCCATTTTTGCCCCAAAGAGAGGGGGGCAGTTAAATGGAAGATGGGGGGGTGAAAATCGGAAATTGGAAATTAAAACCTCCCCTAAAAGGGGGGAGGCTCTACACCCCTCCGGCAATTTGGAAAGCTTCAGATAGATTGAGGCGGTTTTCGTAAAAGGCTTTTCCAATAATTACTCCGTCCAGTTGAGCCTCCTTTGCCCGTCTAATATCCTCTATCGATGCAACCCCTCCACTGGCAATGGTAGGTTTTTGGGAGGCGTCCTTTATTTTCCGGACAAACTCTATATTTAACCCTTGCAACATTCCGTCCCGGCTAATATCGGTGGCGATAATTGCTTCAACTTTACTATTTCGGTAGATTTTTGCCAACTCTTCCGCCCCAATTCCTTCACTCTTTCCCCACCCGTCGATTGCCACAATTCCGTTTTTGGCATCAATTCCCACCACAATTGGAAACTCCTCCGCCCACTCTTTTACCAATTCCGGATTTTTTGCCGACACACTCCCCAAAATTACCCGGTTTATTCCCAAATTGAGATATCTTTGGATAGTCTCCCGACTCCGAATACCTCCCCCCAGTTGGATTTTTAGATTGGTATTTTTCCGGATTTTTTCAATCTGTTCCAAATTTTTGGGCTCTCCGGCAAAGGCTCCGTTGAGGTCTACCAGATGGAGCCACTCCGCCCCCATCTCTTCAAATCGTTTTGCCAACTCCCACGGTTCACTACTATAGATTTTGGCACTCTCCATAACCCCTTTGGTCAACCGCACCGCTTTTCCATCTTTCAAATCGATTGCCGGAAAAATAGTCATAAACTTCCTTTTTTATTTCAATTTAGAAAAATTTTCCAAAATTTTCAACCCTTGCCGGTGGGATTTTTCCGGGTGGGGTTGAAAGCCGTAAATATTTTGCCGATTGACGGCACTGGTAAATTTGTAGCCGTAGTAGGTCTCTCCTATAGTGTAGTCGGGGGAGGTTACCCCGTGGTAGGAGTGGACAAAGTAGAGATAGGGGTTTGTGAGTCCTGCAAAAAGGGGAGTTTGCCGGGTAAAAAACATTTTATTCCAACCCATATGGGGGATTTTATGGGGAGTTTCCATTTGCATTTGGTCAAATCGAACCACCTTCCCCGGTATCAACCCCAAACCCCGATGGGTGCCAAATTCGGAACTCTCCTCAAAGAGGAGTTGCATACCCAGACAGATGCCCAAAAGGGGGCGTCCCATCTGGACAAACTCTCTGATAGCCTCCACCAAATTGTGTTCCCGGAGATGCTCCATTGCGTCCCCAAAAGCTCCCACCCCCGGGAGAAGGAGTCTATCATACTTTTTCAACTCCTCCCCTTCTGTTACCACTTCCGCTTTTACTCCAATCTTTTCAAAGGCGTTTCGGACGCTTTGCAAATTTCCCATATTGTAATAGACGATACCTACCATTTTTCTAATTGAACTCCTTTTTTTTAGAAAATAATTGCATCGGATTTGAAAGATAAAACAAGTCTGAAGGAATTGTAATAATTTTTTTAAAAAGGGGAGAGAAGAAATTGTCCCTTTCTCCTCCGAAAAAGGGCTAAATTAAATGGGATACCCTTGCTCTTGGGCAAAGCGTCGGATATTTTCCAATCTCTCCTCGATGGGAGGGTGGGAGGCAAAAAGCATTTCCAAAAATCCCACTATCCCGAACGCTTTCATATCGGCGGGGAGGGCAACCTGTTCCCGGGGCAAATTTCCCAATTTTGCCAGAGCGTAATAAATTCCTTCGGGACCAGATAAGAGAACCGCCCCCTCATCTGCCCTAAATTCCCGATACCGACTGAACCACATTGCAATCATTGTGGCAAAGAGGGAGAAGACCATTTCCAAAACCAGAGAGACCAGAAAGTAAGCAATTCCCCCCTCATTTTTTTCATCATCATCTCCCCCTCCGGTAAAAATTCCCGCCACAATCCGGGCAAGAAAAATTACAAGGGTATTTAAAATTCCTTGGAGGAGGGTCATTGTAATCATATCCCCATTCTTCAAGTGGCTAATTTCGTGGGCTAAAACCCCTTCAATCTCTTTGGGCTCCATTAAATCGAAAAGGGAGGTGGAGACCGCAACCAGCCCCTCATTTCGGTTCCAGCCGGTGGCGAATGCATTGGGGGGTCCATCGAAAACCCCCACATCGGGACGCCCAATTCCCGCTTCATCTGCCAATTTATGGACGGTTTCTACCAACCATCTCTCCCCTTCATTGGAGGGGGATTCAATCAATCGGACTCCCATTCCCCGGATAGCCATCCATTTGGAGGTAAAAAGGGAGAAGAGGGCTCCTCCCATCCCAAAGAGGGCGGCAAAAATTGCCAATCCCCAAGTTTCTCCGGGGTTGATATGGATATGGAAAATTAACTCCAATAAAAAGATGGTCAAATAGACAGATGCCATTACTCCCAGATTGGCAAGGATAAAAAGTAAAATTCCAAACCCCATTGGACACCCTTTCCAGAAAAGTTTCCACATTTTTTAAATAAAGATTTTAACAAAAAGCTCTAAAAAAGAGTGAAAGTGTGTAGATTGGAAGCGGACAAGTTTCGATTCTCCCCAGAGGAAAAAGTTAAAAAGTGGCAAAAGGTAACTTTTGATAAAATTGCGTAAAAAAAGGGAGTAGCCGATGGAGCATAGCGGTAACTTGATGGAGAGGGTCTGGTTATTTTTTGGATTTTTGGGACACGACCAGACTATCCAATTGATAGTTCACTCACTGATAGCAATGGGGCTTTCACTTTTGGTGGCAAAATTGGCAACCCGGAATTTGCAAATAGTCCCCAAAGGGTGCCAAAATGTGATGGAAGCGGTTGTTCAAGGAATTCTCTATATTGGAAAAGATGTGGCAAATGAGGAAATTGCCCGGAAATATTTACCTTTAACCGGGGCATTGGCTATTTTCATTTTTATGGGGAATATAATCGGAATCATTCCCGGATTTGAATCTCCCACCGCCAATATCAATTTAACCCTCACTTTGGCTTTGATTGTCTTTATCTACTACAATTGGGAGGGGATTAAAGCCCAAGGGTTGAAACATTACATCGCCCATTTTGCGGGACCCAATAAATATTTGGCTCCTTTGATGTTTCCAGTAGAGGTAATTTCCCACCTCTCCCGGATCGTCTCTCTTGCTTTCCGGCTTTTCGGAAATATCAAAGGAGATGACCTTTTCCTTTTGGTTCTCCTCTTTTTGGCACCTTGGTTTGGGGTTCCGTTGGCAGGGTATGCCCTTCTCATCTTTTCCGCCTTCCTGCAAGCTTTCATTTTTATGGTTTTGACTTATGTCTACCTTTACGGGGCAGTTACCGGACAAGAAGAGGCTCTTTAAGAGCCCCTTTCTCTCCTATTTTATTACCCCCACTCCCCCAATTCCACTGGAAAAATTGACCCAAATTTTGGTCTGTTACTCTCCCAATTTTGTCTGTTACCGGAATTTAAATGGGACTACGCCCTCCCAAATCCGCCCCTTTTTGGAAAAGGTAAAGGAGCTCAACTCCTCTCCAATTCTCCACTATCGGAACTGGGTGCCAGCCCTCTTACCTTTTATCGACGGGATTCATCTCCCTTCCATCGCCGACCCCCAATTGGTAGACCGGTTCCACTTTTACAATAAGATAGTTATAGCTTCCACCCATACCTTGGAGGAGGTGAAAAAGTTTAAAAATGCGGATTTTATAACCTTTAGTCCCATTTTTGACTCCAAAGGACGGAAGGGGGTAGGGGTAGAGGTATTGGAAGAGGTAGCTCAACTCCACCCCCGGGTAATTGGTCTGGGAGGTATTACTTCACTGGAAAAGCTTCAACTTCTCCAACAAAGCCCCGCAATAGGCTTTGCCAGTATCCGCTATTTTTTAAGGTAAAATCCCCTTTTCAATTTAACAAAATCTTGTTTAGGTGAAAAATGGAAAGCTTTCTCCCCCGGGAGGATAAAGGAAAAAATTTGAAGGAAAGAGATGGATAAAAGAGAGGGGATACAACTTCTTCTGGAGGTGGCAAAGGAGAGGGATATTTATCGGGTTGACTGGGAGAGACCGGATCCCCTTTTAATTGCACGGAATTCCAGTGATGATAGAGTGGCATTGGTTTCTGCCCTCTTTGCCTACGGAAATGTAAAGGCTATTTTAAAATTTCTCCAAAACTTAAATTGGGAACTTCTGGAGAGGGAGGGGAAAAGTGGGAGTTATTATCGGTTCCAAAATAGGGAAGATGTTTCCCAATTTTTCAGAACCCTCCGGAGGATAGAAAAGGGGGAGTTGGAGGAAAAATTTTGGGAAGGGTATCGGAAGGAAGAGAGTGTAATAGAGGGGCTCCACTCCCTCCTCTCCCATCTTTACAATCTAAACCCCTATCGCTCCCGGGGATATCTCTTTCTACTGGGAAAAATTCCCCAATTGGGAAAGAGTAGAGGGGTATCTCCCTACAAAAGATGGATGATGTTTTTCCGGTGGATGGTGCGACGGGGAGAGCCCGATTTGGGGAGATGGAAAAGGATTAATCCGGCAAAACTGATAATTCCATTGGATACCCATACCCATAAAGTGGGGTTGGAATTGGGGCTTTTACAAAGGAAAAGTTACGATTTGGAGAGTGCGTATCAGTTGACCCAAACCCTCCGGCAGTTGGATTCCCAAGATCCCCTCCGGTTCGATTTTCCCCTTTATAGAATAGGGCAACTGAAATTGGAGATGAAAAAATTGAGAAAGTAGAAGAAGAGGGAGGAAGAGAAAAGGGAGAGTTTCATCAAATGGGCAAAAAATTTGGAAGGGGAAAGGGGGATTGGAAAGATTTTTCCATTTAAACCCAATCTCAACTGGGGGGAATTTAAAGTTTAGGTGTTAAAATAATATTCTAAAAAGTTGGGGAAGGTGTTTGGATAATTTTCTCTCCTATCCAAGCCAAAGTTAACATTTACCAGTTTACTTTAGTTACGGGGGGCTTTTTTCAATCTGGATTTAATTTTTTTAAATCAATTCCAAGGTAGTAAGCGAGTCGCCAATGGGTATTGAGTTTATTGCGGTTTCCGATTATTTAAAAAAAGTGAAAAAGGTTGCGGAAAAAGGTGCTCAACTCCAGATTAGTCTCTATATCTGGGGTGAGGAGGGGACTGGAAAACATCATCTTGCCAGATATATCTCCTACATTTCTCCGGTGAAACCTGTAATTGTGGAAGAGAGTCAATTGGGAGGTCTCAAGTTGGAAAAAAATCGGTTTATTGTGGCGGTGGGGAAAACCCCCTTTGGAAGACTTCCCCAACGATACTTTTTTGATACAGATATCTATTTGGCTCCCTTAACTGAACACAGAGAGGATATTCCTTTCTTTGTTGATCACTTTATTACCCAAGCCCGGCGGGAGTTGAAAGTAGATAGGGCTATTTCCCTTCAACATCCCGACATTTCTCAAAATTTACACTCTCTCAAACGGCAAATATATCAAATGTTACTTGCCCCCGCTTCTTTGGAGGAGTTGGAGGAGTGTAGTTACAACTTTTTCCGTTTCAATCCCCGATATAGATGGCAGGAGTTGGAGCAGAGTTTTATCAGGGGAATTCTCCGGGGAGCCAAAGAGGTATTCAAAACCAAAGTTCAAATTTCCCAACAACTTAAAATCAACCGGGTAACCTTAACCAAAAAAATGAAAGAGTTGCTCAATGGATAAGGTTATAGAGGGTGCAGGGGAGATTTTCCATCTGGCGGTGGAGTATGATATTAATCCATTGGTTCTATTCAATCGGGAAGGGAAAATTGTCTACTACAATCGGGAGGCGGAGATTCTCCTCTCCTATCTGGAAGTGGGAGAGTTGTTTGATTTTGCCCTTCAAAAAAGCCCTCTTCCCCCCCAAAAAATCAATCTCCATTTTGAACCTCTCAAATTTGGGGAGTTGGAATTTGCCGGCTATTGGGTAGCCCTCCACCAGAACGATTATCTTCTTCTCCGCTTTTTTATCAATACCAGCCACTCCCATCGGGAATTGGAGGGATTGGAACTGGTGGATTTAACCCTCTTTTTGGAGTGGTTTATAGATTATATTCTTCTGACCGTTGGAGATGTCTGTTTTGTAACCTATTTTGACCCTTCAATTCCCCCTTTCTATTTCAATAAAAGGGAGCTTTTCAGACTTTTGAAAAAGGGGATAGAGGGGAAAAATAGAGTGGAAATTACTACTAAAATTTTAATTGGAGAGTATATTTTAATTGGAAAAAATCGCTTTCCGGCGGTGGAAATTGGGGTAAAAGTGGATTCTCCCATTCCCCTCAACTCCAATAGCTTTGATTTGGTTGTAGGAGAAGATGGGTATAAAATTCGGTTACCACTTATTAAGGAACGGAATGAAAATAGTAATTTTGGATAGTGAAACTACCGGAAATAGTGAAAAAGACCGGATTTGCCAATTGGCTTATCTGGTTACAACCCCCCAATTGGAGATTGAGGAGTATTACAACCATTTGGTAAAACCTCCAGTAGAGATAGGATTTGAAGCAATGGCTATCCACCATATAACTCCTGAAATGGTGGAAAAAGCCCCTCCCCTCCGATTTACCCAAGGGTTTAAAAGATTGAAAGAGTTGAATCATCGGAACAATATTTTGGTGCTCCATAACGCATCTTATGATTTGGAAATGTTGAAAAGAGAGGGATTTAACTCCCATTTCCGGTTGATTGATACCTTCCGGGTGATGAAACACCTCTATCCGGAGGGGCGATATGGACTCCAATATAATCGCTATAAATTGGGGCTTTATCGATTTGAGGAGGAGTTGAAAAAAAAGTTGGGGATAGAGATTAAAGCCCACGATGCTTTGGGAGATGTTCTGGTGCTCTACCTTTTATTGAAATATTTGATGGAAACCCACTCCCTTTCTTTGGAAGAGATGATTGATTTGACCCAAAAGCCGATAATTTACGACCGCTTCTACTTTGGAAAACACAAATTCAAAGAGATTAAAGAGGTTTTGATTGAAGACCCGGAATATATAGAGTCCCTTTTGGAAGACCCTACCCTCTCCCCCGATATTCGAGTTTCAATTCTCCATCATCAAGCTCAACTCTCCCAAAAACCAGTTTATCGCTTCTCTTCTGGAAAATATCGGGGTATGACTCCGGAAGATGTAGGAGAGTTTGACCCCGACTATCTTTGGTGGGCTCTCCACAATTTGGCAGGACTTTCCAAAGGGTTTCGGAGTAGAATTAGGGAGATTTGGGAAGAGAAGAAAAGAAAAAAGTGGGAATCGGAAAATAGTTTGAGGGGAAGGGTTGCCCAATGAGTTTTACCCTTGATGATATAAAAAACTCCATTAAAAACTCCCTAATCAATCCAATTAAACATTTCAAACTCCGTTACCTCCCCCTGTTGATGATTTATTTTGCCTACGGAGCCAGTGGAATTACCGGAGTAGCCGAAAGTTTCTGGGTTAAAAAGGAGTTAAACCTTTCGGCAGCCGCTTTGGTAGGGTTGGGGGTTTGGCTTACAATTCCGTGGACTATCAAAATGGTTTTTGGGCAACTGGTCGATAGCGTCCCCATTTTTGGCTCCCAACGGCGGGCGTATGTCTATATTGGAGCCGGGTTAATTGCCTTGGGCACCCTTCTTTTAATCGGATTGGCAGGGCATCATCAATGGGCAAATTTTGCACCTCCGGGGGTGGTCTATCTTTTGAGTGGACTCCTCTCCACCATTGGCTTTGTCCTCCAAGATGTGGTAGCCGATACAATGTCCACAGAGGTTGTAGATAGAAATCAACCTCCAGAAAAAGTGGAAGAGGAGTTGGCATATGTCCAAATTTTGGGACGATTGGCGGTAAGTATTGCGATGGTTTTAACCGCCTATTTGAGTGGGTGGCTTGCCCAACACTTCTCCTATGAAACCGTCTTTAAAATCTCCCTTATTATTCCTCTAATCTCAATTGTCGGAGTTACTATCGTAAAACTTGATGTGGCAAAGCCCTCTCCCATCAATTGTAAAATTTTGTGCGGAGGTATTCTTTTCGCCTTTTTTGTAGGAATAATGGGATTTGGGCAATATCACCAGTGGGATAATCCCATTTTAAAAACCATTTTCTCCTTCTCCCAAGAGATAGTTTTTCTGGTCAGTTTGGGGGTTATCAGTTATATGCTCTCTCTGGTATTGAAAGATGTTTCCCCCCAAACCCGCTCTTTTATCGTAAAGACTGCCATTGTAATTTTTATTTACAGGGCAATGCCATCGGTGGGACCCGGTCTCCAGTGGTGGGAGATTGATGTTTTACATTTCAATGAGGAGTTTTTTGGGGTGTTAAGCCAGATTGGAGCGGTGCTCTCCATTTTGGGAATGTGGCTCTTCAGTGATTTTATTGCCAAAAAACCTGCCCACTATACTCTATTGTGGCTTACAATTGTTACTACAATACTTTTTCTCCCTATTATTGGACTCTATTACGGAATCCCTCAAAAATTGGGACTTTCACCCCATAGCGTGGCAATTATCGATACCGCTTTGGAGTCCCCCTTTGCCCAATTGAGTATGATACCTCTCCTCACTTTGATAGCCATTTACGCCCCCGAGGGACACCGGGCAACTTGGTTTGCTTTAATGAGTAGCTTAATGAATCTTGCTTTGACCGGAGCGGGACTTTTGACCAAATACCTCAACCAACTCTTTCCAGTTACCCGGAAAATGGTGGAGAATGGACACATTGTCTCCCACGCCGACTACTCCAACTTGGGACTTTTGATGATCATTGTAACTATCCTAAATGTTACCATTCCGCTGGTAACTATCTACTATTTAATGATTCGACCATCAACCAACAAACCCCTTTCCCAAAAATAGTTTGGTGGGGAATTTATCCCCCCAAAATAATACTTTTTTCCTGTTTCTCCTTCATTTTTACCCCCTTTTTCTGCTTTTTTAACCTTCTTCACTTTTGTTAAAATAGATAAAATCTCCCAAAGGGCGGAAAATGTGGAATAAAATAATTTTTGGAATTATTCAACTTCTCCTAATTTTTTCTGGAATTGTAATTTTGGTTACTTCCATCAAATCCTCTCCCCTTTTGGCAATGGGAGCCTTCATTGGAGTTATCTATCTGGTCTATTATCTGGGATTGAAATTCTTTTTTGGAGATGATTGGAAGTAGAGGAAAGGGGAGGGA
>Ga0256843_1003507_pt1 | contig 10876 bp, 7 predicted proteins | sample AlvinellametaG_FD_191572 | JGI IMG/M metagenome (GOLD analysis project Ga0256843, IMG submission 191572) | Pompeii worm associated microbial communities from hydrothermal vent at the East Pacific Rise, Pacific Ocean - Alvinella | ecosystem: Host-associated > Annelida > Integument > Unclassified ... | reverse complement strand
TCTCGGATTTTTGCAAAACGAACTTTTGAATTTAAAAGAACTAAACAAAAATTTGGCAAAAGAAGCCGAAAACTTGGCAAAAGCGTTTAGCAGTGACAAAAAAGCTCAAGGAATTTGGGGAGAGATGATACTATCTAAAATATTGGAGCTTAGCGGGCTTAGAGAAGGGATAGAATATAAAAAAGAAGTGGCTTTCGGTAGCAAAAGACCCGATGTAATTGTTTGTCTTCCGCAAAATAGGGCCGTTATAATCGATGCAAAAACTTCATTTAACGCTTATAAAAAATATATCGATACCGGAGATGAAAAATATCTAAAAGAGCAGGTCAGAGCAATTAAAAGCAGGATTAAAGAGTTGAGTGTGAGGGATTATGAAAACATAGAAGAGCTAAATACGCTTGATTTTGTATTTTTATTCGTGCCTGTCGAGGCGGCGCTTAATGCGGCGATAGAATATGACCCTTCGCTTTTTGAATTTGCTTATAAAAAAAGAGTGATTTTAGTTACTCCTTCGACACTACTGACGGCGCTTAGGGCAATTGAAAACTCTTGGAGAAGCGAAAGACAGATAAAAAACCTAAAAAACGCCGTAAAAAAAGCCGACGATATCTATACAAAAGCCGTAAATTTTATTGAGGAATTTGAAAAAATAGAAAAAAATATTCATACTCTTCAAAAAACATACGACAGCGCGAATATTAAACTAAGAGGAAATCAAGGACTATTGTATCAGCTTGAGAGATTCAAAAAAATAATGGACCTAAAACCCAAAAAAGAGCTGGATTAATCAGCTCTTGCGAAAGCTTTTAGGTAGTTGATAATCATTGCGAATGTAAAAAAGACAAATCCGATACCGAATACGTAGTTCATAAAGTCGTTAAAAGTTAGCCACATTTTTTCTCCTTTTTTGTTAATTGTAGCAAATGAATGATTATTTATCAATGGTTTTGTTAAAATAATATTAATGTTACTTATAATTTTGCTTTGCGACACATTTTGACAGAGATTTTTTTTATGATTTCAAAAAGGGGCAAGGAGAAAGGATGAACGGGGCACTCTTAGCGGGGGTTATAGGTATTTTGGGTGCCGCTTTTGCGGTAACTTATCATATTTTGCTTTTTAAAAAGAGCAAAGTTGAAAAGAGCGAAGGTATAATCGAAGCTTATCTTCATCAAAGATACGATTTGCTCCCGAGTCTTATCGAAAATTTAAAAAACAGCTTTGAACTTGAAAAAGAGATTATCGAAGAGATAATAAACTTAAGAATTCATGCAATGCAAGCCGAATCCATCGATGAAAAAATAGAATACGAAGAAAAAATCAGCCGCTTAATTAAATTGCTTCTTAATAAACCTGTTTTAAAAGATATAGATTTGCACGAAAATATAAGGACACTTGAAAATAAAATAGCAATTTCAAAAACAGACTACAATAAAGCAGTTACCGAATACAACAACGCGCTCGATTTAGTTCCATCTAATCTTTTGGCTAAAATTATGAGAATGAAAAAAAGAAAAACTTTTGAGGAAAATTAAGGAAAATAATGAAAATACTTCATACTTCGGATTTGCATATAGGTCATAGCGTAAGCGGGATTGACAGAGGTGAGGAGTACGAGCGGTTTTTTGAGTGGTTTGAGGGTGTGGCAAACGAAAAAAAGCCGGATTGCGTGATAGTGGCAGGGGATGTTTTTGACGTCTATTTTCCCTCGAATGAAGCGATAAGGCAATATTACGATTTTTTATTGTCACTTAGAGATAAGGCGAAAAAAGTGATAATTATCGGAGGAAATCACGACTCTTTCAAAACTTTAAAAGCTCCAAAAGAGATTTTGAAATATCTTGATGTTGTGGTTGTAAGCGGGTCGGAGGATGATTTTTGCGAGTTTGTCGAATTTGATGATTTTGTTGTGGTTGCTGTTTCGTATTTAAGAGAGGGGATATTAAAAAAATATGATGATGATATCGAAAAGGCTATTTTTAAGCTTTATCAAGAGAAATTAAAAGAAGCAAAAAAGAAGTTTCCGGGTAAAAAAGTAGTGACGACCGCTCATTTTAGCGTAAGCGGGGCGAGTCTTGGGGATAGCGAGAGAGATATTTATGTCGGTAATTTGGAATTTGTGAGTAAGGACGTATTTGAGGGGTATGATTATGTAGCTCTCGGGCATATTCACAAACCCCAAAAAATTACCGAAAATATTATTTATAGCGGCTCGCCTCTTGCTCTTAGTTTTAAAGAGACGTATCAGAAAAATATCGTATTTATAGAGGATGATAATATCGAATTTATTAATGTCCCTAAATTTAGGGAGTTTGCGAGTATTAAGGGAAGTTTTAAAGAGGTGTATGAAAAAATAAGCGAAATGAAAGATGCTTTTTTGGAGATAGTTTTGGACGAGATTGTTGATAGCGAGAAATTAAAACTTCTAAAAAACGGCGAAAATCATATCGTAAAAATAACACTGCCGTATGTAAAAGAGATAAAAAATTTCGAAGTTAAAAAAGTGACTCCCGAAGATATTATAAAAGAGATTTTTGAGGAAAAAGAGATAATCGAAGCGTTTTATGAGATAAAAAAGGAAGTTGAAGATGAATTTGGAAAAGTTGAGGATTAAAAATATAAACTCTTTTGAGGGGGAGTTTGAAATAGATTTTGAGAAGTTTAAAAATGAGCTTTTTTTGATTTCAGGTCCTACCGGTGCCGGGAAAAGTACGATAATCGATGCTATTTTAGCGGCTCTTTATGATAAAACTCCAAGACTCTCAGCCTCAAAGTATCTCTTAAACGAAGACGCAAAAGAGGGGATTATCGAGCTTTGTTTTTCAGTTCAGGATGATAGGTATAGGATAAATTGGAGTGTAAAAAGAAACAAAAAAGGCGAAATCGGAAATGTAAAAAGAGTACTTTATAAAAACGATGAGCTTTTAGCGGATAAAAGAGCGGATATTTTAAAAGAGCTTTTGAAAGTTATTAAGCTTGATTTTAACGAATTCACTAAATCTATAGTTTTAGCTCAGGGTGAATTCGATGCGTTTTTGAGTGCGGGAGATAGTGAAAAAGCTAAAGTTTTGGAGAGGATATTAAACGTAAAAGAGTTCGAGCTTATTTCGATAAAAGTGTATGAAAAAGCAAAAAGTCTTGCAGAAGAAATCGCACTGATTCGAAGAGATATCGAAAATATTGGGGAAATAGGCGATTTGAAAGATAAAGAAAAAGAGTTTAAAGGCGTACAAAAACTTGCTGAAAAATTGAGTTTGGAGTTAAAAGAGATTGAAGAAAAGCTCGAAAAGAAAAAGAAAAAAGAGTCTCTTTTAAAAGAAAACAAAGAAGTTTTGGAAAAACTGAAAAAAATACGAACGGATATGGAAAATCATCAAAAAGAGCTTGAAGATTTGGATTTTTCAAAAAAAGAGCGGGATTTTCTTTTGCAAAAAGAGAAAATTTTAAAAGAGATGGAATCTCTTGATATTGCGGTAACACTCTTAATAGAGCTTCAAAATAAAAATTCTTTATTGAATTCCAAAAAAGCTGAGTCGGAAATTTTACAAAAAGAGTTGGAGGAGTTGGAAAAAATAGAAGAAAACTTAAAAAACGAGCTTGAAAAAAAAGAGATTGAAAACAGTTCGATTGAGATTGTTGATGATGAGAGATTAAAAAATTTCCAAAACCTTCAAGAGATATATTTAAAACTTTTGAATTTAAGAGAGGAATACAAAAAAAGACTGACTTTAAAGAAAAAATATGAAAACGAAATAGAAGAAAAAAAGGAATTGGAAAGAAAAATCCAAAAAGAGATAAAAGACTTGGAAGAAAAAGAAGCTTATTTAAAAGCTAAGATATTGGTTTTGGAGTATGAAGAAAAAAGAAGAGATTTAAAAGAAAACGAGCCGTGTCCGCTTTGCGGAAGTACGATTCATCCGTATGTTAAAAACCCTCCGAAAATAAGCGAAGAGATAAAAAACGAGTATCAAAAGGTGAAAATGGAGCTTGAGACGAAACAAAAAGAGCTTGAAAAGGTAAAAAAAGAGATTTATTTGATTGATGATAGGATAAAAAATTTAGGTTTAAATGAGATATTAAGTGAGGGCAAAAGGCTTAGAGAAGAGTTTGAGAAATTCGGAATTAAAGAAGAGGAGTTTGACAAACTAAAAGCGATAAAAGAAAAAAATGATAAAAACAGAGAATTAAAAACTAAACTCCGAATAGAAATTACAAAACTAAAAGCGAACTTGGAATCCGTCGTTAAAGAAAAGGCGCAAAAAAATAAAAAAATTAAAGAGATAAAAAAAGAGATGCAAGTTATCCAAAAAGAGATGGAAAAAATTAAAAATGACAAAAATTTCGATTTTTCGGCAAAAGAGAAAAAAGAAAAATTAAAAAAAGAGCTTAGCGAATTGGAAAGTGAATTTGAAAAAACAAAAGAAAAGCATAACTTTTTATCAAGCGAAATAAAAAAACTGAAAGCTTTAAAAGAGGAGTATGAAAACAGAATAGAAAAAAACAAAAAAGAGATTTCTTCGATTGAAGATGTGGATATTGATGAGAGTGTTAAGCTTAGAAAAAGTGAGGAGTTGAACGAAATAAATAAAAAAATAGGGCTTTTAAGTGCCGAAATTTCGGAGATAAAAAGAAAGCAAGCACAAAAAGAAGCTTTTGAAAAAGAGCTTAAAGAAAAAAGCGAAAAATATAAAATTATCGAAAAACTAAACGGCGCAATAGGCTCGGCAAAAGGAGATAAGTTTAAAAAAATAGCTATTAACTTTTTATTGGAATCTTTATTGAGTGTTGCGAATATGCATCTTGAGAGGATTACAAACGGAAGGTATCTTTTTGAAAAAAGCGATGATTTGCAAAAATTGAGTTTATATATCGTCGATAGGTTTTATGAAAATAAAAAAAGAGAAGTTTCGACTTTAAGCGGAGGTGAGAAGTTTTTGGCTTCTTTGGCGCTTAGTTTCGGGCTTAGCGATATGGTAAGGGATAAAGTGGATATTGAAGTTATGTTTTTGGATGAGGGATTCGGGACGCTTGATAACGAAAGTCTTTATAGGGCTTTGAATATTTTAAAAGAGGCGAGTAGAGGAAAAAGCGTCGGAATTATTTCGCATGTGGATAGTCTGAAAGAAGAGATAACAAAGCAAATCAAAGTTATTAAAAAACTTAACGGCAGAAGTGAGATAGTGATAAAGGCTTAAAATGAAGTTTAGATTTTTATATTGGATAGGTTTATTGGTAGCGGTGTTACTTGCGGATATATTTTTTCCGCCTCCTAAGGTTTTTTTATTGAGTATTTTAGGAATTTTATTTATAATTTACGGAGTGGTACTCAATTATATAGCCGGCAAAACGTTAAAGCTTTTGGGACATAAAGTAAAAACGAAAAAATTTTCACCACCTGATAAAATGGTAAAAGCCGGGATTTATTCTTGTATGAGACATCCCGGCCAATTCGGAAATTTGATGATTTTATTCGGTGTAAGTATGTTGTCTGGGAAAGTGTGGTCGGTTATATTTGTCGGTTGGGTACTCGCTTTTGGACTTTGGTTTATATTATCGGTTGAAGAGCCTGAAGGGGTCGAAAAATTCGGGTTCGATTATTGTAAATATAAGGTTGAAGTTCCTCCGTTTAATTTCTCGATTAAATGCTTGGTTGAAGGTTATCGGTTTTTAAAACAAATCTTCTAACCTTGCTTTTCGGTTAAGCTTCGGTTTATAGTGCGTGAGAGTTATTATAGTTGTTATTCGTACTTCTTTGTTTTTGAAATTTCGCTTCTTTATATTTAAAAAATCCTATTTGTATTGCCGCATAGATTATATATGCTCCGATGATGTATGCTATTGCGCTCATTTTACATCCTTTTTTTCGTTCTTATAACCATAATCGGCTATAAGAAGAAAAACTTTAGCTTTTTTACAAAGATTTGACATATATTTTTGAAAATTTATAACAAAAATATTAATTATACGTTAAAATTAGGAAAAAAGAGTGCAAAAGAAAAAATTTATTAATTAAAAAGTGTTTTGGAGATAAGTTAAGAGCTTTTCTTTTGCGGAAATTATATCGCTATCTGTTGTTTTTAGAGATTCTAATAGTGATTTTGCTTCTTGGTATCTTCCGGCACTTGTTAAAAATACCGCAAGGTCGTATTTTATAACAGCGCTTTGCGGATATTTTGAAAGTAGGTTCGTTAATATGCTTATTTTAGCTTCGTTTGCCGGAGGTGAGAAGTTTTTTATTGTGTTTTGGAGGATGTCTTCATCTTTTGAATTCATATCGATATCGGGTTTTTCAAAAAGTGTGGTGTATATTGTTATTTGGTGAGGTGCGATGTCGTCGATGATTTCGCTTGCGAGTTTATATGAGAGCTCAGGAATTTTCTCTTTTATCGAATAATTAAGAGAATATACGTTTTTGTTTTCGTAATATTTTACGTTTTTGCACGAATCGTCATTAAAATCGGCATAGTAGGTTTTGTCAAGTAAGGTGTTGTTTTTTTTGTCTGTGATTGTGAGATGAGCTTGGATATTTAGGGATTTTTTTTGGCATTTTATTTTTTTGCGAGTAGGCTTGCATTTGTAGGTTACTTTGTAAATTGAATTTTTGTATAAGATGTAGTTTGAGTTTTTATATGAGCTTTTTTTGATTTTATCGTATGCTCCAGGCGTTAGAATAGTGGATGGTTTGTCTTTACAAAATACCGCTCCGCTTACGGCTTTGCAAGAATAGAGCATATAAACGCAAGGCGATTTGGTGTTTTTTATAGGTACTGTTTTTGTGTAAGTTATTTCTTTTGATGTTTTTTTTACATATCCGTTTAGGATTGATTCGTAATTTGGTGTATTGATTTGAAAATATCCCGGAATTATCGCGTTTACGTCATACATTTTTCTAATTATATTTTCTCTTAAATTTATCGTATCGTTTACTAAATAATCGACTCTTATGTTTCTAATCGCTTTTGATGTGACGGCGTTTGGTTTTTGCGTGATATTAATAGGGACTTCTTTTGTCGAACATCCCGCAAAAAATAGTGCCGCGGTTATGAAAAGTATCGATTTTTTCATTTTTTCTCCTTATTTTAGTTCACCCCATCTTTTTCCGAAACTAATTCCCACTTTCAAAGGTACTTTGAGTTTTACGACTTCTTGCATAATTTTTTGATATTCGTACGCTTCATCTTTTGAGTCTATCTCAAAAATCAGTTCGTCGTGAATTTGAAGTATCATTTTTGAGTTCGGAAATCTGTTTTTAATCTCTATCATCGCTTTTTTTATAATATCGGCAGCACTTCCTTGAAAAATAGTATTTACCGCTTCGCGCTCGAAGTTTGCTATCGTTCTTGCGTTTGCGCTTGCAAAATCGAAAAATCTTCTTCTTTTAAATAGAGTCTCGACATATCCTTTTTCTCTGGCTTCGAGTTTTGTTTTTTCGATAAAAGTTTTAACAGTCGGGAAAGAAGCGAAATATTTTTCGATAAATTCTTTGGCTTCTTTAGTCGAGACGTTTATGGTTTCGCTGAGTTTTTTAGGCCCCATTCCGTAAATAAGCCCGAAGTTTATGGATTTTGCTACGCTTCTATACTCTTTTGCGTTTTGGGCTCCGAAGATTTTTACGGCGGTTTCGAGGTGGATGTCTTTGTCGTTTAAAAACGCCTCTATCAGGTGAGAATCCTCACTGAAATGAGCTAAGAGCCTAAGCTCTATTTGAGAATAATCAAGACTCACGAACTCTTTTTGAGCAACAAAAGCGTTTCTGATGTTTATATCGGTTGAGGTCGGGATATTTTGGAGATTCGGGTTTTTGCTCGATAGTCTTCCCGTAGCCGTTCCCGTCTGGACGAAATTTGTGTAGATTTTGTGATTCGGGTCTTTTTTTGCGTATTCGCTAAGAGGAATAACATAAGTGCTTAAAAGTTTGTCAAGTTTTCTGTATTCAAGAAGTTTCGGCATGATAGGGTGAGCGTTTTTTAGGGAATTTAGGACTTTTTCGTCTGTAGAATAGCCCGTTTTCGTTTTCTTTTTAGCCGGAAGTTTCAATACTTCAAAAAGTATGTGGCTTAGTTGTTTGGGGCTTTTGATATTAAATTCGCTTCCTGCAAGTTCATATATCTCTTTTGTCAGCTCATTTAGTTTTTTTGTTATTTTCTCTTTTAGTTCGTTCATATATTCGATATCGAGTTTAATCCCTTCGTTTTCCATATCTATTAAAAGATTAATAAAAGGAATTTCGATATTTTCCAAATCCCATTTCACCTCATCCCAAAGCCTTTTTGTCAAAACGGGATAAAGTTTTAGCGAAATAAGAGCGTCTTCGGCAGCGTATTTGGTGGCTTCTTCTATCGGAACTTCCGAGAAATCTTTTTTCTTTCCGATAATCTCTTTGAATTTTATGTTTTGGTGGTTTAGGTATCTTTTCGCTACGCTGTCAAGTCCTACCGGAGAATCGGGGTCTATAATCCAAGCAAGTATCATCGTATCGCTGAAAGGCTCTAAATAAACGCCGTATTTTCTTAGCATTTTAAGGTCGAATTTTAGATTATGACCGACTATTTTTCTTTTGAAAAGCTCTTTTATAGCTTCTATTGCTTTTGATTCGTCTATCTGTTTTCCAACTCCCAAATAGAAGTGATTAATCGGCACATAATAGGCTCTTTTTTCTTCCCAAGCAAAGCTAAAACCGACAATTTCAGGATTTTCAAGAGAGTTTGTTTCGGTATCGAACGCTACTATCGCATCTTTTGGTATGGAATTTATAACCTCGAAAAGCTCTTTTTCATCCTCAATCAACACAGCTTCGAATTCTATTTGGGTATTTGGTTCTTTTGTTTTGATAAAAAGACCTTCTTTTTTTACTCTTTCGATGATAGAAGTGATATCCAAATCTATTAGTTTATCTGCAACTTTTAAAATAGGATTGTATTCAGGGTATTTGAACTCTTCTAAGTTTAAATTTTTATCGAAAAGGTCCGTTTTTAAAGTTACGAGCTCACGGCTTAAAAATGCGTTTTCTTTGCCTTCTATCAATTTATTTTTAAGAGCGCCTTTTATTTCGTCGATGTGTTCGTAGATGTTTTCGAGAGTGTGGTATTGGTTGATAAGTTTTGCGGCGGTTTTTACACCCACGCCTTTTACACCAGGAATATTGTCGCTGCTATCACCCACAAGCGCTTGAAAATCTCTAAAATCTTTAGGATGTACTCCGAATTTTTCCATACATTTTTCTTCGTTAATTTCTATTTTTTTTATAGGGTCGAAAATTACAATTTTATCGTCGTCTATTAATTGATACATATCTTTATCATGACTTACTATTTTGACTTTAATCCCCTGACTTGCGGCTTTTTTTGCAAGGCTTGCTATGATATCGTCGCTTTCATATCCCGGAATTTCTATCATTTTAAAGCCCATTTCCTTAATCAAATCTATAGCGATAGGAAGTTGTACTTTTAAATCTTCCGGGGCTTCGGGGCGGTTTGCTTTGTAATCTTTGAAAATCTCTTTTCTAAAAGTCTCTTTTTCTTTGCTATCAAGCGTAAAGACTACGTAATCGGTCGGAAAATCTCTTCCAAGAGAAGCGATAAAGTTCATAAATCCCGTAATCATACCCGTAGGAGTGCCTTTTTTGCTTTTTAGAGGAGGCAGAGCGTAAAAATTTCTAAAAAGAAACCCGAAAGTGTCGATAATAGTTAAAGTCATTATATGCCTTTTTTATTATAATTGTATCAAGTATAAGGAGTAAAATTGAAGCCGGTAAGAATTTTAAATATTAAATTTCCGATATCACTTGTTAGGTATATTCCCTCAAAAGCGGTTGTCGGCATAGTAGATGAAAAAAATACTTTTAGAATGTATAATATCGACGATTACAAACTTACCGGCGGATTTAGAATAAACTTGCCAGAAAACAAACCTCTTGAAAATAGCGTAGCTATCTCTCCTAACGGCAAATATTTAGCAGTAGCTATCAACGGTAAACACAAAACCACCGTTTGGGAAATAGAGACAAAAAAACTTCTTTATACTTTAGGCTGGCATAAAGGAGAAGTTTTAGCGTGTGCGTTTGATAATAACGACGAATACTTAATCACGGGCGGTGCGGACGGCAGGGCTTATATGTGGTCGATGAATATCGGAAAAATGGTCTCTTCCCTACCTCCTCACGCAGATTATATTTTAAGCTGCGGATTTAGCAAAAACAATATGTGGGCGGCAACGGGCAGTTATGATAAGCTCATATCTATTACTAACGTCACCTCTTTGAATATCTCTTATAGAAAAAAATCCCACAGAGGTGCAGTTACTCAGATTAAATTTTTAAAACAAAGAATGATTAGCGGTGATAAAACGGGAGAGTTAATCGTCTGGAATTATTTAAAAGGTCAAGTACTTCATAGATTTCCGAATGTTGCGGATATGGTGATAGATTTTGACTGGGATGAAAATGAAGATTATCTTTTTGTCATCACAAAAGACAAACACGTTTATCTTTTCGATTTGAATAGCTATGAACTTATTACGGATAAATTTATTAAACTCGGAGAATTACCGAGCAGTATTACTTATATTCCGGAGACAAGCTCTCTTTGGATAGGTACTCTTGGGGGTAGTATTTATATTTACGATTTGTTGCAAGACGAAAAACTATTAAACGACGCTATTACGAAAAAAGAGTATGCAAAAGCCTATGAAATCGTAAAAAATAATCCTTTACTCAAACGCACCAGCCATTACAAACAACTTGAAGAGATTTGGGAAAAAACGTTTAGTGCGGCTCAAAAACTTCTTGAAAAAGGAGAAAGTAACAAAGCAAGGCAGCTTTTCGCTCCTTTTTTGGAGGTCCCTTCCAAAAGAGGAATTATCCAAAACATTTTAAGCG
>Ga0256843_1003506_pt1 | contig 10882 bp, 9 predicted proteins | sample AlvinellametaG_FD_191572 | JGI IMG/M metagenome (GOLD analysis project Ga0256843, IMG submission 191572) | Pompeii worm associated microbial communities from hydrothermal vent at the East Pacific Rise, Pacific Ocean - Alvinella | ecosystem: Host-associated > Annelida > Integument > Unclassified ... | reverse complement strand
TTCGCCTTTCCGTGAAACTTCCAATATTTATGACGGCTCAATGTTTACCGCTGATATGGCCATTCAAAATGTGATTGGCGACAGTTTTCGCGGTGCTACTTGGGTATCTATTCACAACGGTGGCGGCGTTGGTTGGGGCGAGGTTATCAACGGTGGATTTGGAATGCTACTCGATGGCACGCCCGAGGCGGACAGACGCTTGAAGCAAATGTTGTATTGGGATGTCAACAATGGTATCAGCCGCCGCAGTTGGGCACGTAACGACAACGCAATGTTTACCATACAACGCGCTATGGCCGAAAATCCGCAACTCAAAGTTACCGTGCCACAATTGGTGGATGATGATTTGTTGGATGGGTTGGTTTAACTGGTAAAAATATCCTGATTGCAATAATTGTTATTGATAGCTAAACATTGTAGTGTTTAGTTTTTCTATACATATATTTTTTGTTGGCACCAGTTATTTTTTATTTTCAATATACTCGTCAAAAGTTTGGTAGTTCCCAATTATTTGGTTGTTATTGTCAATCTCAATATAGTGTCCTATATTTTCCTTGAGTTTTGAGATTAAGTCAGGGTCAATGTAATATTGTTTAAAAATGTCTTGAATTATTCTGAAGTCAGAATTTGTTCTTGTAATTTGGATTGACACTTCACCGTCATCATGGCTACTTATCACTAGATTGTCTTCAAGTTCTAAATCACAGTCATGTATGTAGTAGTCGGAATTTTCTTTAAAGAATCTATTAAAATCAGCTATCGTTTTAATTGTTTTTAATTTCAATTCATTAAGATATTCATTTTGGTCATTATAAGCAGTGATTTTAATGTTCACTATCTTTCTGTCATCTTGAATTAAAGTCGTTGCTTGAAGAGTCGACATTTCGAGAAAGTAGTATCTGTCAGTCTCTTGAGTTGGTTTATCAAAACTCAAAAGCTGAATTCTCAATCCGTCATATTCTTTAATCTCGTTTGTCATTTTTTAATTGGTGCCAACGGTCTCGTATATGGCTCGTAGCGGATTTTTACGCACTTTTGTTCATTATAACACCATCGTTTATTTTACACATATTGTTCATTTTTAGCACTTTACCCACCGTTACTTATACACAATATTGGCGGTAGTATTTTATTCACTGATTTTAAGTAATGTCGAATATGGTAATGATTTTATGTAATTTTCCATAAATTCCCAATCAATTTCATTATTTTCATCAACAGGTAATTGTATTTCTTCTCTTTCTAATCGTTTTAGTCTTACTTGCCTTCCATAACCATATCTGATACTTATTTCTTTAAGAACAACTGCAATGAATATTTGGTTAAAAATTGTAATATTTTCTTTATATTCACTTTTGGGAATAAAAGTATGAATGTTATCATCGCTAAAATATTCATAACCGTGATAAAAAACATTTGATAACATATCAATCGTAATCTTATCTCTATACAATTTTTTTATATCAATATAGGTATCATAATCAATAAATTCTCCTATACCATTGTTTAACGACGTTGAGGTTAATAAAGGAATATTACCTTTAATTCTATCTAACTTTGTCAATCTTTCGCCTTTTTTAATAGTAAATAAATCAGTTAATTTAAAATATCTATATTTTTTTGAACTTAAACTCATATTGTTTCTTAATATAGGTTTTGAATCTATTTTGTTAATCTTGTTTAGTAAAAATAAACTACCAACATAATTTCTAATAAAATTTATAAAATTTTCTTTTTTTAAGTTTTTGAAAAAATCAATTTTAATATAATTTTCACCGAGCCATTCGTCTGATGGACTTACAACTGCCTTTATACTTTCATTTGCGATTTCATCTCTATTCCTATAATTTGTTAACCAATTCTCTTTCATGTCCTTAAATCTATTAAAATAATCATTTCTTCCTAATTTTTTTATCTTAACAAAGCCATCATCTTTCCATAACCCAAAATATGTTTTATAGTTTTTTGGGTGTTTAGTTTTCGCTTTAAAAACCATTATACAAGTAGCTACACTAACTTTTGAATTGTAAAATAATTCATCAGGCATTGAAAATACAGCATCTAATGTATGTTCAGACATTAATTTTTCTTTCCAAACCAATCCTTCCCCCCTGTCTGCTAATGCACAACTTTGTGGGACAATGGCAACACAATATGACCCTTTTTCTAATTGTTGTAAATTGTTATATACAAACTCTAATTCTTCTTTATCATTCTCTTTTGTTTTATATGGGGGATTTAGAAAACCAACATTTGGTCTTTGTATGGAAACTTTTTTTATTATCTCTTCACTAAAACAATCTCCATTGTAGATATTTGTTTTTCCGTCTTGGTGAACATACATATTTGAAACAGCAAGAGCATAAATATAGTCCTGTGCTTCAACTCCAATTAATTGTTTCTTTTTTATTTCCTTTATTTTATTCAAATCACCTTTCGCATCTTCAATCATTTTACCCATAGCACTAATCAAAAAGCCACCTGTTCCTGTGCAGTTATCATAAACAACTGAATTTTTGTTTACTTGTGCTAATTCTGCAAAAAGCTCTGTAATATGAGGGGGTGTAAGAACAATGCCTAAACCTTTATCACTATTTGCGTATCGTAAAAACTCAATATATAATTGCCCTAAAACATCTATATATTGATAGTTCTTAATGAAATTATTAATGTTTTCATCAATTTCATCAATAATATTTATTAAAACTCCTTCTTTTCTTGATAAAGAATTATCAGTTTTAATAAAGCTGAATTGTGTTTTTAATTTCTCTAATTTTTCTTTTTCAATTCCTGAATTTTCTAATTCATTTATGGTAGTAAAGATAAGAAAGTCAGCTAATTTATTAGGTTTAGTATAAGACGAATAAGTTTTTTTAAATGAAGAATTGTCTAATGCTATTAAAATAGCACTAATTAAAAGGCTTCTTCTATTAGCAAGTATCTTATATTTGTGTAATTTTTCATTTAAATCTTTTGTAAAAGCTAATAAACTATAATAGTCCTGACGTGCTTTTTGAGGACTTTCTATATATCCTTTCAGATAATCATCAGGTGATAATAGTTTGTTTCCAAATATTTCAACAGCTTTTTTTTCTGTTTTTAATTGTAAGAAATGTGTGATTTTAAGTTTGCTTTTTGTTTCACCACTTACTGCTATTGCAATAACATCAAAATCTTTGGCTAAATAAGATGCGTAAAGCAAAACTCCATCAACGGCGTATTCTGAATATTTGTCTCTATTTTCACTTTCATGTTTAGTAATATTAGCTTTACATTCGATGACAATTAATAAATTAGGATTATCCTTATATGTGATGATAAATTCAGGATAACCATGCCCCGAACCGTTTTTCGATGCAGTTTTTAATAGCTTATCAATTTTAGGATTATCGGATTTTTGTTCTTCAATATTTATTAAATTACTAAATTGAGAGAAGTGTTCCCGCACTAATTGTTCTGTTTTTCTTTCATTTGCCATATATTAATCCTTTTAATGTTTAAAGATACTACATTTTAATTTTTCCTATATTACCGCCAACGGCGGTGTAGGGCTTCGTAGCAAGTTGCTACACAACAAACATTTATTTTACAACACCAAATTTACATTAAAAAGTTCACTTTTACATACAGATACATAAAAAACATTTGTGCTGTCATTGCGAGGCGCGAAGCAATGAAGCAATCTCTATAAATACAACACAGGCGTTCAATAAGGGAAAGTTCAGTGCTAAATTATTTGAGATTGCTTCTTCCTCGTTCCTCGTCATCGCAATGACATTATTGAAATTATGCATTTTAAGACAGTCTTGTTAAGCAGGTTTTATATAGGAAAGATAGTATAATTCAAAAGAATTTTATGTGAAAAAATACTCAAACCTTGCGGGTTTGACTGTGGTAGCTATTGGCTATACAAAATATTAGCCATTGTTTATTCTTTAATAATTTTTTTCGTAATTATAAATTTATCATACCTTATTGTTACAAAATATATTCCTTTTATCAAATTTGAAATATCAAGAGTAACCAAATCATTAAGATTATATCTTTTTATTATAGTTTTTCCTTGTATGTCATTAATTTTTAACTCAATAATTTTTTGGGGCGTTGAAATTGTTATCTTTTTTGAACTTGGATTTGGATAAATTTTTACTTTATTTATTTCATTTTGCAAAACAACTGATGTAGTTTCTAATTCAGCAAACTGTAAACTATTTAAAGCACTCGAAGCAGACGGTGTCTGATTACCTCCCATAATATATAGTCTATTACCGACAACTTCTGCACCAAAATGCCTTCTACCTATCATATTTTGACTAACACAAGAAACATAAACATTTTGTGCTATATCATAGTAGCCTATTGATGTTTGGTTTGTATAATCACCTACAATCCAAACTTTGTTATCGTGAACAGCGGTTGAATGTGCTGATACACCATTGGGCATATCTAATAAATGTTGCCAACTATCTGTTTGAATATCATAAACGTCAATACTGTTTGAGACACTATCATTCCAACCACCTATTACATAAATTTTTCCATTAACAACTTCTCCTCTTGTCTCTTTGGCAATAGGCATATCAGATAATACACTCCATTGATCATTTGCTACATTATATTTTACTAGTTTATTTGAATATCCGTTAGCTCCTCTACCACCAAAAAAATATATTTCATTATTCCAAACACAATTTCCTGCACTTCTAACAGGGTAAGGATTATTTGCCAAAAATGTAATACTACCGGTTTGTAAATCAATTTTTTCTAATTTATCATTGTATGCTGGTGATGATGTCGTATGCGGTATACTTCCGTTGAATAGATATAAGTAACTTCCTATAATTTCAGAAGATGGCCATCTTTTTCCGATAGTTGAATTTGTAAAAATACTCCATTGATTATTTAAAATATCGTATTTTTCAATTTCAGTTGTATAACTAACAGTCGGCGAAAATCCGTGACAAACAAATAAAAAATTATCGTTTGATGTTGAAGATATTAGTCCTCTTTGAAAATTCATATTTGCTAAATCTTGGAATAAAACATTTGTTTGTGCATTTGTTTCAATTGTCCAAAAAAAGATAAGAATTAAGAATACTTTTAATTTCATAGTTATAATTTTTAGGTTGATTTTTTTATCGTTTTTTATAATGGCTAATTCACATATATCAGCATATTTTTAAAAAATATCTGCCTCAAATATACACAAAACCCGTCAAATATTGCCAAGTTTTTTTAGAAAAAAACAAAAGAATGTTATATTTCTATCACTGCTACCGGTTTTTTACTTTCGATATCTAGCAAGAAGCGAAGTTCGCACTTTTATCTTTCCCCTTGTTCCTTTCCCCTAATTCCTTCCACCTCCTTACAAAATCTTTTTTAGCTCTAATAAATGCTTAACTTTCGGAATAATTTTAAAGTCGACATTACTTTGCTCAAAAGGATCAAAATGAATGGCATGCATGCCTACATTGCGAGCACCTAAAATATCGGATTTAAAATTGTCGCCAATCATAAAGCTTTGATGGGCAAATGCTCCGGCTTTTTGTAAAGCATAATTAAAAACTTCGGGATGCGGTTTTTGCTTACCGGCTTCTTCCGAGCTGATTATTTCTTTAAAATATGGTAAAATACCGGAATTGGCCATTTTATCTCTTTGGATTTCTATAAAACCATTGGTCAAAATATGTAAGCGATATTTATCTTTAAGATAATCGAGAATTTCGATACTGCCGTCTATCAAATGCTTTTCTTGTTTTAATAATTCCAAGTATTCATCGGCCAATATGGGTATTAATTCTTTAGGCACATTTATATCTAAGGCTTTAAATGTATCGATAAGCCGGTCAAATTTAACTTCTTCTTTGGTTTTTATTTGTTTGGCATAATCTTCCCAATATTGATGATTTATAGGAATATAGACCTCTAAAAATTGTTCTATACTAACCGGAATACTGTGTTTTATCAGTAGTTTTTCAAAAGCCGATTTAGAATTTTTTTCAAAATCCCAAAGCGTATGGTCCAAATCAAAAAATATATCTGTTATGATTGGTTTAAGCATTGTGAAAGTGTTTTATGGTTTCTATATACAATGGTTTCCATTTTTGCCATTCCTTTAAATCGGACAAAATAAAATTATGAAAAACAGGATAGAAATGACCATTGTATTTTTTGATGATTTCTCCTTCTTCCAATAAAATTTTTAAAGCTTTATCAGGTTTTAATCGGTATTGATATTTAAGCATTACATCAGATATTACCGTAGGGTGCAATAGCAAATGGGTTTCCGTTTCGTTTTCAATATCATAAAAATTAAAAGGCACCGATGTGCCGGCTCTAAAACCTATTTTGTGATTGTAACCCATCGAATAATCTTTTTTGAGTTCCAAATCATTATAAATTTGGTAGGTAGCGGGAATTTTGATGCGGTTAAAATGTGCTCTGACTTTTTTTACGGGTTTATGAATGATGTTTTCTAATACCTTGATTTCTTTTTCTACAACATCTTCATTATCAACGGCATAATATGACGTTAATAAACCGGTGTCGGTATAATCCGCCAATAACTTTATTTGGGTTTGATAGTCGTGTTTATTCATAGAAACATTATGGTCAAACAAACTATATGTTGTTAAAAGATGAAAAAAAGTCAAAGGATGTTTATACTTTTTTTTAATGATGAGTAGATCGTCAAATGTATCATACGGATCTTTTTTGCCGAATAGATACACGCGGTTGCGCATGACAAAATTTTTTAATTTAAAATGAAGCAAATCATCTATGCCGCCAAACAAAAATCTTAAAAAGGATTTTCCTTGGTAGAGTCTGGCCATGCTTACATTGATTAGGGGCTCAAAATGAAATTTACGGTTTTCAAAAGTTAAATCATCAAAACGTTCTTGCAATGTTTTTTTAAACTTTTCAACCCATATTTCCAAAACCGGCTTATTAAACATATTGTGTTGGATTAATAAGCTGTTCTTATAATTATAACGTTCATGTTCATCTAATTGATGAGGTAGATATTCTTCATATCTTGACAGTAAATAAAATGCGGCGGCAAATATATCAAAGGGAATGTCCGAATGCATTACTTTAAAAAACACAGGTATATCATCCCAAAAACCAAAATCTATTTCGTGGTGTTTAATGCCTTGTTGAAAAAGTATGGGATGTGCCCGGATATGAAACTCGCCACCCAATGCCTGAGTGGTATACGAAAACTTAGGCCCGTTATATGCGATAAACTCTTCAACTTTGGTCGTGAATTTAACATCTTTAAGCATTAAGTTGTTAAAAAGATGTCTGAATATATAATTGAGTCTTGCCGTAATTTTCGGGGTGTAAACTAATATCATAACACAAAGTTACACTTTTTCGCTTAACAAGTCCAGAGCATCAAAGACCGCAGGACAAATTTCCGTGTTTTTTAAATGCAAATTAAGCAATTGGTAGTTTTTTTTACGATCCAGATGCGGATATTCGCGGCAGGCTTTGGGTCGCACCTCATAAATCAGGCAATAATTATCATCGGCCAAAAATACACAAGGAGTTTGTTGCATCATCCAAAGTTCGTCTGTATCGCGTTGCAAATATTGGGCAATAAATTGTTGAGGTTTAAGTTTTAAAAATTTAGCAATGCGCTCTATATCTTTTTCGGTTACAATAGGGCTGGTGGTTTTGCAACAATTGGCACAAGTAAGACAGTCAATTTTTTCAAAAACCTTTTGGTGAATGTCAAGCATGATATAATCAAAATTTTTCGGTGGCCTTTTTTTTATTTTTTTAATCACACTTTGAAAAGTATTTTTCTTAAGTTTTGCTTGTTTTGACAAGTTTTGTAAACGGTTTTTCATATGTAACAAATAAACATTTTTCTTAATCCGGTTAAAATTATAAGTTAACATTTCTCTTTGGAGATTCTTTGGTATCTTGGGTGGTTTCATTCTCCTATATAAATCGCAAGAGTTTAATTTTTATAGTTTCTTATAATTTAACGTTCATTATCTTCGGTGTTCCTTTGGTGTCTTAGGTGGTTTATTTTCCCTATATAAGTCGCAAGAGTTTAATTTTTATAGTTTCTTATAATTTAACGTTCATTATCTTCGGTGTTCCTTTGGTGTCTTGGGTGGTTTATTTTCCCTATATAAGTCGCAAGAGTTTAATTTTTATAGTTTCTTATAATTTAACGTTCAATATCTTGGGTGATTCTTCGGTGTCTTGGGTGGTTTGATTTTTATCTCTGATAGGAAAATGTTTAGGTTTTAAAGTAAACATATAAACTACCTTTTATGATACATTTGCTCGTAATATTTTTGATAAGCACCGGATGTTACATTGGAAAGCCACTTATCATTGGCCAGATACCAATCAATGGTTTTTGACAATCCTTCTTCAAAATTAACCGCAGGTTGCCACCCCAGTTCTTTATTAATTTTGGTAGCGTCAATGGCATACCGCTTATCATGGCCGGGGCGGTCTTTAACAAAAGTAATCAGCTTACGGGACTGTCCTTTTAAACGCCCCAGCTTTTCATCCATTAAATCACACAATAGATGAATTAAATCAATATTGGTATATTCATTAAAACCGCCGATGTTATAGGTCTCACCGGTTTTACCTTTATTGAATACCTCATCAATGGCACGTGCATGGTCAATTACATACAGCCAATCTCGGGTATATTGTCCGTCACCATAAACAGGCAGCGGTTTGTTGTGTTTGATATTGTTGATAAACAGGGGAATTAATTTTTCGGGAAACTGATTGGGACCGTAATTGTTAGAGCAATTTGAAATCACCGTCGGCAAGCCATAAGTATCATGATAACTTCTAACAAAATGATCGCTTGCAGCTTTTGAAGCAGAGTAGGGTGAATGCGGATCATAGGGTGTTTCTTCGGTAAACAAACCAGTTTTGCCCAGTGAGCCGTAAACTTCATCAGTCGAAATATGGTAAAAAAGTTTGCCGTTAAAATCCTCTTTCCATAAATCTTTAAAGGCATTGAGCAGATTAACCGTGCCAATCACGTTGGTCTGAACAAAAGCCAGCGGATTTTCAATAGAACGGTCTACATGCGACTCCGCTGCTAAATGAATAACACCGTCAAAACGGTATTTTTCAAATAATTTTTTTAAAAATCCGGCATCTCTAATGTCACCCTTTTCAAAAATATAATTCGGTTTGTTTTCCAAATCTTTAATATTTTCCAAATTACCTGCATAAGTTAACAAATCTAGATTGACAAAATGCGTATTGGGATATTTATTGACAAACAAACGCAATACATGCGAACCAATAAAGCCCGCCCCGCCGGTAATAAGTATATTTTTATGGGTCATATTTTAAAATTATCAAATTATATTATCAATATTAGTTTAAACTTTTAATCGCGAATCTTTTTCGTTTTCCGAATTTCCTTCGGTTACTTTTAACTTTCAGCTCTTTATCGCTTTTAAACTCAAATCCATATTATTCACCGAATGTGTTAGCGCTCCCGATGAGATATAATCTACACCGCATTCGGCATAAGCGCGCAAAGTTTTTTCGGTAATACCTCCCGAAGCTTCCGTTTCAAAACGTCCGTTAATCATTTTGACAGCCTTACGCAAATCTTCATAATTAAAATTATCCAACATAATGCGATTTACTTGTCCTACACGCAAAACTTCAGCAACTTCGTCCAAATTGCGTGTTTCAATTTCTATTTTTAAGTTCAGTCCTTTATGGGCTAAATAAGCATTTGTTTTTAATATAGCAGGTTCAATTCCTCCGGCAAAATCAATATGATTATCTTTAAGCATCACCATATCATACAATCCAAATCTGTGATTGGTGCCGCCACCGATTCTTACCGCCCATTTTTCCAAGGCGCGAATGCCCGGTGTTGTTTTGCGGGTATCCAAAATTTGTGTTTTAAGGTCAGCCAAAATATCTACATAGCGGCGCGTTTTTGTTGCAATGGCACTCATGCGTTGCATGGCGTTTAACACCAATCTTTCAGCTTTTAATATGGATTGTGACCGTCCTGAAACCTTAAATGCTACATCACCGTATCGCACAAATTCACCGTCATTGATTAAGGTTTCTATTTGTAAATCCGGATCAATTTTATAAAATATCATTTGTGCAAATGCCACTCCGGCCAATATGCCGTCATCTTTTACCAATAATTTAGCTGTTCCTTTTGCTTCCGGCGGAATACAGGCCAATGAGCTATGGTCACCATCGCCAATATCCTCACGTATGGCGTTATCAATAATTATTTCTAATTCCTTTTCAAATTGTTTGGTTGTAATCATAGTCCAAAAATACATTATTTTTCTCTAAAACCGGCAATAACCAAAGTCCAATTGTTGAACTGTTGAATCGTTGAATCGTTGAACTGTTGAACTGTTGAATCGTTGAACTGTTAAATCATTAATCCTCATTCGGTTTTGGTTGGGTTTTTTGTTGCACTTGTTATTGCAGTTGCTCCTCAAGTATTTTGCTTCAAAGGGGTAAAAAATTACCTCAAAAATATTTTTTATTTTCAAAAAAGTCTTATATTTGCATTCGCAAAAGACGGTGGATATAGCTCAGCTGGTTAGAGCGCCGGATTGTGGTTCCGGAGGTCGTCGGTTCAAACCCGATTATCCACCCAAATAAGCCTCCCAAAATTTTGGGTGGCTTATTTTTATTATATAGGTAACACTTATTTAAGATTGGTCTTATAACTTTTTAGATTAAAAATATCAATATTTAAAATTTTTAAGATTGTTTCCAAAAAATAAAGAGGCTGTCTCATAAGACAGTCTCTTTTTTATTTTAATAATATGCCACTATTTTATTTTTTATGAGGAAATAAGACTTTATTTCAAAAATAGATCTAATGATTGTGTCT
>Ga0256843_1003505_pt1 | contig 10884 bp, 10 predicted proteins | sample AlvinellametaG_FD_191572 | JGI IMG/M metagenome (GOLD analysis project Ga0256843, IMG submission 191572) | Pompeii worm associated microbial communities from hydrothermal vent at the East Pacific Rise, Pacific Ocean - Alvinella | ecosystem: Host-associated > Annelida > Integument > Unclassified ... | reverse complement strand
TACTTTTATCTATAAAATATTTATGTTTATTTTTATTTAAAAACTCTAATAATTCATTTTTTGTGTAATTTAGCAAAGGGCGAATTAAGTTGTAGTCTTCTCTTTGTTCAAACTCTTGTATGCCAGATAGTGTGCTAAGACCAGCTCCCTTGCTTAGGCGCATTAATAGCCACTCTAGTTTATCATTTAATTGGTGGGCTGTAAGTAGATTTGTGTAACTATTTTTTTTAATAATCTCTTTAAAAAAGTTGTATCTAAACTCTCTTGCATTTGCTTCAAAATTTGAGTTAAATTTTGGGGCTTGTGTGGTGTATATTTTTTTATTATATTTTTTAGCTAACTCTTTGGCATAAGATATCTCTTTTTTTGCTTCTTCTCTTAAACCATAATCTATTATTGCAATATCAAAGTTAATATTTTCTTCTAAAAGTATAAAAAAGAGTGCGCTAGAATCAACACCAGCAGAGAAGGCTAATAAGTTTTTACCCTCTTTTAATTTTTGAATTAGCTCTTTATTGATCATATTTTTTTAATTAGTGTAGCTAATGGAGTTGTGTCTGCTAATTGGGTTACTTTTGCCTTGAAATAGTCGCCATGCTCTACTTTTAAATCACTTGTATCATTAATTAATATTTCACCATCAATTTCAGGCGCCCAAAGGGTTGCTCTTGCAGATAGCAAAAACTCATGTTCACTGCTTTTGCCATCAACTATTAATTCTATCTCTTTATCTATTAATTTTGAGTTAGATTTAACCATAAGTTCTCTTGCAATTTCTCCTAATATATTGGCTCTTTTTGATATTATATCTTTTGAAATTTGCTCTAAATTATATGCAGTGGTATTCTCTTCATTTGAGTATTCAAAAACTGTTGCTCTATCAAATTCAAAGTTTTTAATAAACTCTTTAAGTTCTAAAAAGTTATCTTCACTCTCTCCTGGGTGTCCTGCAATTACTGCTGTTCTTATAAAAGCTTGATCTTTGCTCTTCATATACTCTAAAAGCTCTATAGTTTTCTCTTTATTTGCACCTCTTTTCATAATTTTTAGCATATTGTCGCTAATGTGTTGTATTGGCATATCAAAGTAAGTTTGGAAAATAGGAGAGTTAGCAATTGCATCTATAAGTTCAAATGTAGTAGTGCTTGGGTATAGATATAAAACTCTAGCACTCTTAATTCCTGGGAGTAACTCTATTTGGTGTATTAAATCAATTAATGCATCTTTATTTCCTAAATCTCTTCCATAAGAGCTAGTATCTTGGGAGATGAAACTAAAGTCCTTAAAGCCTTGCTTTATTAAATTGCTAACTTCAGCCACAACAGACTCTATTGTTCTTGATTTAAGTCTGCCTTTAAAGCTAGGAATTGCACAAAATGAGCAGTTTTGATTACACCCTTCACTAAGTTTTATATATGCGTGGTATTTAGAGCCTGTAATTAAGCGAGGAGAGTTTTCGTTTGCTAAGTAAACATCTGGCGTAAAGGTTGTTTGCTTGTTTGCAATGATTTCATCTATTTTTTCATAATCTCCAACACCTGTGAATATATCTACTTCAGGAATTGCTTCTATAAGCTCATTTTTGTATCTTTCACTTAAACAACCGCTAACTACAAGCAAAGAGTTCTCTTTTTTAACATTTGATGCTTCTAAAATAGTATTAATTGACTCCTCTTTAGCAGCTTCTATAAATCCGCAAGTATTAACAATTATAACATCAGCTTCACTAGGCTCATTGGTTAATGTGTAAGTATGTAGCTTTCCAAGCATTACTTCGCTATCTACCAAATTTTTATTACAACCAAGAGATATAAGATGCAGTTTTTTAGACATAGTGAGCCTTTTTTAAAGAATTATAGCAAAATAGTTAAAAGTTAAAAGTTAATAATTAAAAATTAAGAGTTAAAAATAGATAATTTTAAGAAGAGTATCAAGCCAGAAAGGCTTGATTAAATAAGTTTAAGAGTATAAGCTCTTATTAGAACTTATAAATACCTTCAACTCTAACTCTTTGGTGTTTTACAGATGAACCATCAGTCATATCTGCTTTAGAGTATCTATATTCAACTTTAGCAGCAACTTTGCCAACATTGAATTTATAACCAACTCTACCACCTAAGATTTTATCAGTAGCACTATCTTTTACTTTATCATAAGCTACACCACCATAAACTTTACCATAACCAGCAATTTTATAACCTAAGTCAAGTCTTGCAAGTGTTTGCTTACTACCATTTTCTAAGATATCTCCACCAAATGCACCAGCAAATGAGTTACCCCAGAATGCACTTGTTCCACCCATGTTTAGAGTAGTTGCACCAGCTTTTAAGTAAGCTAAAGTCAATTTAGCATCTATACCATTGAAGCTTGTTCCAGCATAAGCTGCTACACCAGTAGTTGCATCAGAACCACTTGCTTTAGCATATGCAACTTGTAAACCTAAATCTGCAGAACCAGCTTTAGTTTCAGCACTTGCCCATGCAGAAGTGATTTTAGCTTCTGTTACATAGTAAACAGTTCCAGTTAAAGTTGTGTTAGCAATAGATTTATTTTGAGCCGCTAACATAAATAAACCTTTACTGTTAACACCATTTACATTAACAGAAGGTCCACCAAATGGACGAGCTTTTGCAATCCAAGCACCAACTAAAGTAGTGTCTTTAACATCAGTATTAACTACAACAACACCTTCGAAAGTTGTGTCTTTAACACCTACAGAATCATCACTCCATGCCCATGGAGAAAGTGATTTAGGAAGAACTTGACGACCAGCTTTAATTGCTGTGTTACCATTTTTATAAGTTAAGTATAATTGGCTTAAATCAGCTTTGTTGTTAGTGTTTGTAGCAATTTTCTTAAGACCTAAATCTGAGAAACCTGCTAATTCAGCACCTACACCAAAACCATAACCTAAATCTTTTTCTACACCCATAACAACTGCAGCTTTCCAAGTGTTGTCTTCTTTACCCCACTTGTTTGCACCGTCGCTTAGTTTTTTGAACTCATATCTAGCACCAATTTGACCCCAAAAATCACATGCTGCTGGAGCAACTTGTGGTTGAGCTACTGGTTGAACAGGAGCAATATTTCCACCTGCAAAAATAAATCCTGAAGCTACTACTGATAGTAATAAACCTTTTTTCATTGTAAATCTCCTTGTTTTTTGTTTACGCTGGTAGTATAACATAATTTTTTTTAAGAAGTCAATAAAAATATATGAAAAAAGAATAAAAAGTAAACAAAGTGTTAATAAAAATGGTAATTTGTTACTTTTTGGTTATTTTTTTCTTTAAAAGTTTTTGATTTTCTGGATTGTTTAAAAGAGCTTCCATAGAGTTTTTTATTACAATCTTTTTTGGCTTATGATAATTTATATGAAGAGTCTCTTCATTAAAGACTATTTGAATAATTGCTTCAAGTGGTATAGTTAAAGTAGAACCAAACCCCTCTTTGCCAAATCCTGCTTCTATAATAAAACTATTTTTATCGACTTTTGCACTCTCTTTAGTGTAGCCACTTATTGTAAATAGTGCAGTTTTATCAAACTCTATAATATCTTTTGGAATTGGTGGATTAAAATCTATTACATTAGTATATGTTATTATTAAAAAATCTACATCTTCTTGAATTAAAAAATTCAATATATTATAAGCATTTTGTTTAACAATATTTTTATAACTGCTGCTTTGGTATAAATTATCCATTTTTTTCCCTTGATATTATGTAAAAGTCAATCATTGCATTTAAGAGGGCTATTTTACTATAATTTTTTAAATCTTTATAGTGAATATTTTCTTTTGTAATATTTTTTTCTTCTAAATGTTTTTGAAGAGATGTTCCTTGCAGTAGTGGCTCTTGTGGTGTATGCCATATTTTACTTTTTTTATCTAAAAGAGCAATATTTGCAATAGTAGCATCTTTTAGATATCCATTTTTAGTAATTATAACTTCATCAGCAATTTTAGCTAATTGATTAAAACTATCTCTATTTAAGTATTTATAACTATATTCAAAATTTTTAATCTCAACAAGTGCTAACTTTTTTATAATTTTTTTACTATATTTATAGTAATTTAATGATACAAAGCCAAATTTGTTATATATTAACTTAGCTCTATAAATCCCATTTAGAGGAGGAGTTTTTAAATACTCTTTTAAGTTTATTGTAGAATCTATTTTATAATACTCTTTGTAGCTTCTATCTACTCTTGCTTGATGAAACTCTAAGTTATATATTTTTCCATCTTCTATTTTTATAGTTTCAAAGAGTGGCTCATTGTTTGTGTAGTTAAAATTAATATTTAATTCAATTGGTTTGGAGCCAATAACTTTAAAAGAGTTGTGATTAATCTCTAAAATCATTTAAAAAGCTCTGTGCTTAAGTATCTACTTGCGTTATCTGGCAAAATGGTTACAATAGTTTTGCCTTTAATATCTTCTTTTTTTGCAAGGTTATAAATTCCTGCAATATTTGCACCACTGCTAATACCTACAAAGAGAGCCTCTTTTTTTGCTAACTCTTTTGCTTTTTGTATTGCCTCTTGGCTTGTAACTTCTATAGTTTTATTTAGTAGCTTTAAGTCTAAATTTTTTGGTATAAACCCAGCTCCAATTCCTTCTATTTTGTGCAATCCTTTCTCTTTGCCACTAATTACTGCGCTTTCACTTGGCTCAATTGCTACAATTTTTGTATTGCTATTTTGCTCTTTTAAATATTTGCCAATGCCACTAATAGTTCCCCCTGTGCCAACACCGGCAATAAATATATCAATTTTATCTAACACTTTTATAATTTCTGGTGCAGTTGTTTGGTAGTGGGCTTTGGGGTTAGATGGATTGCTAAATTGATTAAGCAGTAGTGCGTCTTGCTCTTTTGCAATTTTATTTGCCATATCAATTGAGCCTTGCATTCCAAGTTCTGCTTTTGTTAAAATAAGTTCGCACCCAAAGTGTGCCATTGTGGCTCTTCTCTCTAAACTCATAGATTTAGGCATAACAATTGTTAATTTTATACCCATTTTTGCACAAACCAAAGCTAAGCCAATACCTGTGTTTCCACTTGTTGGCTCTACTATGTGGTTATTTTTTAACTTTCCATCTTTTATTGCATCTTGCACCATTTGTAAGGCTATTCTATCTTTAATAGAGCCTCCAGGGTTTAAAAATTCACATTTGGCATAAATATTTGCACTAAGCTCTTTGCTAATTTGCCCTAATTTTACTAAGGGTGTATTACCAATTGTTTTTAGTATGTTCATATTGCTTCCTTGCTCTGATTTTTATGTTTTAAGATTCCATCTCAAGCACGGAATGACAGCTATGCGACATTCTCTTAAAACCTGAATCCATAATTCTCCATTCTCAATTATCCATTTTCAATTATCAATTACAAACCCTATCTCTTCATTTGCCATAAATGGCACTACATTGCCATAACTGCTAGGGATTTTAAAGCTCTTTTTTTCTAAAGTTATAATTTTTTTAGCTGGTGTGATAGCATAAATTTTTTGGGCATTATTGCTTACAAAGGCTTGAAGATTTTCTAATTTATTATGTTTATCAAAGAGTTGTGCTAAAAGTTGCAAAGCTATTGGTGCAGTAAAAATCCCAGCTGCACAACCAGGGGCCTCTTTTGCACTTTTTGGGTGAGGGGCAGAGTCTGAACCAAACATAACTTTTGGATTTGCATTTAAAGCCAACTCTAAAAGGGCTTCTCTATCTTCTGGTCGCTTGGCAATTGGTTTGCAAAATAGGTGAGGTTGAAGCATTCCACCAGCTACATCATCAAGGGTAATATATAGATGGTGCAAAGTGATTGTTGCATAAAGATTTTCAAACTCTAAGAGTGCATCAGCACTAGCTTTTGTAGTAATATGCTCCATTACAATTTTAAGCTTAGGAAATGCCTTTGCTAAAGCTTTATAAATTGGCACAAATTCAGCCTCTCTATCCATAACAAAGCCATCTGTTTCGCCATGAATATTTAGCACAATTCCTAAATCACTCATAATTTCAAGAGTTGGACGCAAACTCTCTACATCAATAGTGCTTACACCACCTTCACTATTTGTTGTAATTCCTGCTGGATAGAGCTTTATAGATAAAATTTCATCCTTAATGCTTTCTAAAAACTCTCTTGAGTAATCATTTTTAAAAAATAGTGTCATATAAGGTGTAAAAGTATCACCTTTTGTGGCATTTAAAATATCTTCTTTGTATCTTAAGAGTTGCTCTTTTGTGCTAATTGGAGGCAGAGTATTTGGCATTATAATTGCGCCACTAAATGTTTTAGAACTTAGTGGAGCTACTACTTTTAGCATATTATCTTGGCGAAGATGCAGGTGCATATCCAGCGGGGATGTAAGTTGCAGTTTCATTAAAATCCTTTACTATTAATAGGTTGTTATCTTTTGGAATTAACCAATATTTAATTCGTAGTTTACTCTTAAATGGTTTAAAATTCAATGGTTTATAGGGCAAATTGGCTCTAAATATAGGATTATGCAAAGTTTTGGGTTTAAAAGATTTTAGTGCAACTTTTGGGTAGTCTATTCCTCCTGGAAATAGTTGATTGCAAGAGGCTATTCGTTTTGCACTTTTAAGTGTAGCAAAAAGTGGATTATCAAACTCATAAAGCCACTTTGCATACTCTGAGCATGTTGGATAATATCTGCAACTAGCAGGTGTAAATTTAGATATATATTGATACCACTTAAGAGGTGCTGGAGTCATCTGTTTCCTTTTTTTATTCTAAAAAAATAAAAGCTCAAAAGCTATGGATGTGGTAAAATTACATACGATTTTGAGCCATTTATACTGTGATATATTGTTGTGCCGTAAACTCTTGTATAATATTTTAGCAAAATCTTTTGCAGAGTTGGCTCTATGCTTGGTTTAAACCAGCCATTATTACTTATAATTATTAAATATTTTGGCTTATCTTCATAGGTTTTTGGGCTTGTTCCTTCATAGCAAATGGCAATTTTAAACTTTTTGTTTAAAGCATTTATATAGGTATAATTTTTATCTGCTTGGTAATCTTGTGCGCCATCAAAAAATATTTTATTTACAATTTTACTCATAAATTTAGGCAAAGGGTTTGCCTCCCCAAAAGGAACAAGCACAACTTTGTTTGCTACTGTATAGTTGCCATCTTTTATAATATATGCAGAGTTTCTAAAGTTCTTGCTATCTTTATAGTATAGTGAACCTACAATAATTATTATCTTTTTAGAGCGCTCTAAAAATTTATCTAAATATGGATGCTCTAAATTTAAAAAATATGGTAGTAAAGATTCTGGTAAAATAACCATTTTTTTATTTTTGGCTATTGCATTATCTATTTTTTTTAGAGCAATATTTGTATATGTTACTTGGTTTTTTGGTAGCCATTTATCTTTTACACTAATATTTGTAGTTGTAAGTTCAATATCTCTTAGTGAATTTGCTTTTAATATAATTGGTTGTTTTAAATCTATTGCAAAGATTAAAAGTAGTAAAATATACCATTTTTTAAACACAATAAATAGAGATAATGTTGTTAATATTATAGTATAATGTAAGAGTGTTACACCAAAAATAGAGTTTGTAAATATAAGTTGTAGCTTTAGCCAATTAAAACCAAAAGGTTCAAAATTATTAATAATTAATAGTGATATTGCATTTAAAAATATTCTGGTTAATCGCCAATCTAAAGCTATAAAAATAAGTTCAATTCTTTTTGAGATAAGTTTAGATATATATGCAAAAAAGAGAAATACAGTAGCATAAATTAAGCCAATTAATATAATAACAAATGGCACAAGGTATGGGTAGTTATAGTAAATAAAACTAACGCCCATCCACCAAAGCCAAAAAATTGCTATAAAAAATCCACTAAAAAACCATACAGAAACTCTTGCTTTTAATAATTTATATAGACCCAAAAGAGCAAATATAGAGTTAATAGCAAGTAAATAGTATCCATCAATAAGCTTAAAATGCTCAATATATATAAAAGCAGAGAGAAATATTGCTATTATCAAGCCTTCTATTATATGGTTGGTGGTAAAATATTTTCTAATTTTCATATTAAAGGACCTTTTATGTCAAATACACTTATGCAATTTGTTCCAATTATAGCACTTTTTGCTATTTTTTACTTTTTAATAATACGCCCACAGCAAAAGGCTCAAAAAGAGCATCAAGCAATGTTAGAATCACTTAAAAAAGGTGATAAAATTGTAACTAATGGTGGCTTAATAGCTGATGTAGTTAAGCCAGAAGAGGAGTTTATTAAAATTAGACTCAATGATGAAACAGTTGTAAAGCTAGATAGAGCTTATGTAGCTAAAAAAATAGATTAAATGGTAGTGCAATGGGAAAACTAAATTATAGAGTTGTAATATTTATTTTAGCACTAATTTTTGGAGTTGTATTTTCAATTCCTAGCTTAGTGCAAAGTAATAGTGGTAAAAAGATTACCCTAGGGCTAGATTTGCAAGGTGGTTTACATATGCTTCTTGGTATAAAAAGCGAAGAGGCAGTAAAATCTTATACAAAATCTTTAGCATCAACAGCAAAATTTATTCTTGATAAAAAGGATATAACTATTATAGATAGTAATCTTAAAGATAATAGTGTAGAGCTTACATTTGCTGATAATGAAGATGCAAAGAGTGCATATGAAGTGCTTAAAAAAGAGTTGGTTAATGCTAATGTTACTAATAGTGCAACAACAGTAAAGATTGAGCTTACTCCAAAAGAGATAGCGAAAGTTAAGCAAAAAGCAATTAATCAAGCAGTTGAAACAATAAGAAATCGTCTTAATCAATTTGGACTTGCTGAACCTTTGGTTGCAAAACAGGGAAAAGATAAAATCTTAGTTGAAGTGCCAGGAATTAAGAGTGCAAAAGATGAGCAAAGAATTAGAGATTTAATTGCAAAACAAGCTCACTTACAGCTAATGGCAGTAGATGAAGATAGAGCCGATAGAGTCTATACAATGAGCAAAGAAGAGGCTAAAAAATATGGAGATGTAATTTTAGAAGATGTTAAAAATCCTAAAATTAAATATTTAGTTCGTCAAATTCCAATTTTAGATGGTTCAATGCTAACAGATTCTAAAGCGATATATGATAAAAATGGGCAACCAATAATTACATTTGTTTTAAATGGAGAGGGTGCTAAGATTTTTGGTAAATTCACAGAAAAAGCAGCTCCTACTCGTGCAAGACTTGCTATTGTTTTAGATAATAAAGTTTACTCTGCACCACATATTAACGAAAGAATAGGTGGTGGTAGAGGACAAATTAGTGGTGGATTTACTATAAATGAAGCAAACGATGTTGCTATTGCTTTGCGTTCTGGTGCGCTTTTGGCTCCTGTATATGTAGAGGAGAAAAGAAGTGTAGGACCAAGCCTTGGAGCAGATAGTATTAAGGCTAGTTCTATTGCGCTTGTTGGTGGATTTATTTTAGTTGTTCTATTTATGGCTTTATATTATGGAATGGCTGGAGTTATTGCTGATGTTGCACTTGTTGGAAACCTATTTTTAATTATTGCAATAATGAGTCTATTTGGAGCAACTTTAACACTTCCTGGAATGGCTGGTATTGTGCTAACTGTTGGTATGGCAGTAGATGCCAATGTTATTATTAATGAGAGAATTAGAGAGTTGCTTAGAGAAGGAAAAAGTGTTGCCAAAGCAATTGAAGATGGTTACTCAAATGCATTTACTGCAATTTGGGATGCCAATGTTACAACACTAATTGCTTCTACTTTACTCTTCTTTTATGGAACAGGACCAATTAAAGGTTTTGCAGTAACTATGACAATTGGTATTTTAGCTTCAATGCTAACTGCAATTTTAGGAACTCATGGAATTTATCAAATGGTGTTACCTAAGATTAAAAAAGATAAACTAAACTTTTGGTTTGGTATTAAGGGGGTAAAATAATGGAGTTTTTTAAATATAAAAAGCCAATAGCTCTTATGGCTAAGGCTAAATATTTTGGTTTACTCTCTTTGAGTGTAGTTTTAATTTCATGGGTTCTTATCTTTACAAAAGGTTTTAACTATGGAATTGATTTTGCAGGTGGAACACTAATTCAAGTTAAATATGATAAAAAAGCCCCTCTAAAGCAAATTAGAAGTGATCTTAGCAAAAATAAGAAATATAAAGATGCAACAGTTACATATTTTGGTAGTGATAAAGAGATTGTTATTAGGGTGCAAACTACATCAAAATCAGTTGGTAATGATGTGGGGGATGAAGTTAGAAAATTGCTTAAAAATACAGGAAAACTAGAGATTCGCCGTGTTGATATGGTTGGTCCAAAAATTGGTGGAGAGCTTAGAGAAAAGGGGCTTAAAGCTACAGTTCTTGCAATTTTGGGTATTTTAATCTATTTAACATTTAGATTTGAGTGGAGATTTGCTTTGGCTTCTGTGATTGCTTTGGTGCATGATGTATCTATTGCAATGGGTGCTTTAGCACTATTTCAAGTTCCATTTAACTTAGATATTTTAGCAGCTATTTTAACAATTTTGGGATATTCACTAAATGATACTATTATTGTATTTGATAGAATTAGAGAGAGTTTGGTTAAGTTAAAGAGTGTAATTTTAAGTGAAGTAATTGATGAATCAGTTACAAAAACGCTATCAAGAACAACTTTAACTTCATTAACAACATTCTTTGTTGTATTTGTGCTTTATCTATTTGGTGGCGAAATTCTAAAAGGGTTTAGTTTTACACTATTAGTGGGTGTAGTTGTGGGAACATACTCATCTATTTTTATAGCATCTCCAGTTTTAATTTGGCTTGGATTTGATGTAAAAGAGTATAAAGAGAAGTTAGCCCAGAAGAAAAAAAGAGAGATAGAAAAAGAGAAGTTAAGAAGC
>Ga0256843_1003504_pt1 | contig 10884 bp, 10 predicted proteins | sample AlvinellametaG_FD_191572 | JGI IMG/M metagenome (GOLD analysis project Ga0256843, IMG submission 191572) | Pompeii worm associated microbial communities from hydrothermal vent at the East Pacific Rise, Pacific Ocean - Alvinella | ecosystem: Host-associated > Annelida > Integument > Unclassified ... | reverse complement strand
GTGTGAGTAAAAACTCAAAAGCATAAATGAGCATACTTACAAGCACGAAAAAACCACCATAAAGTAAAAGAGTAACATCACTTAAAAAACCAAAAATCAAAAGCACAATGCCTATGAGAAAGATGATATAGAGATAGTGAAAATGGTTTATTGTATGGTGTTTTGTCTCAACAACTACAGGACCCAGTTGTGCCATCGCTGCAAAGATACTAAACATAACAAAACCCAGCATATAAAGGTGTACCCATGCAACAAGGCTAAAATCATGCACAGAAACATCAAAGTCAAGAAAAAAGAGTGTGAAAAAACTCAGCATGTAAAAAAAAGAAGCAAGTAGAAAATAGGGCTTCATCAGTTTAATAGGTGGTGAAAAGTTAGGTGAAACATTCATAGTAACTCTTTTTTTCAAATTATTTTATAGGAACTGTTTGTATAATTTTACCAAAATTTCATACAGAGGGCTTTTTAGATGGATTTAAAAATAACAGATGGAGAGATTGGTGTACGTCCGCCAGTTGCCAAACCACATCCAGGCTTTTTACATGAAGTGGGTGAAGAGAGATTTAAAAAGCTTGTGTATGATCATTATGAAAAGATAAAAACAAGCGATATCGCTTTTTTATTTCCAGTAAATGATGATGATGATTTTGCAGAGGCGCAAAAACATGCTTTTGATTTTCTCATAGAGATCAGTGGTGGTCCAAAATATTTTAGTGAATCACGAGGTGATCATCAGATGGTGGGTCGTCATGCACCTTTTCGCATTGATGAAGCAGCACGTAAATCATGGTTGGCACTTTATAAGCCACTCCTTGAAGAGTTAGAAGGTGAGGGGATCACTCCTGAGTATATAGAGTCGTTTTGGAACTATTTGGATATTTTTTCCATGTGGCTGGTTAACACTGAGAGTTAAAAAGTTAAAAACTTTTTCTCTCTTTTTATAAAATAGACACACTCTGTATAACCTACACTTTTGGCAAGTTGGATAATCTCATCATTGAAAAGTCCAACTTGAGAGGGTTTATGTGCATCAGAGGCAAAAGTGATGGGAATATCCATAGCAAAAGCTTTCTCTAAAAGCTCTTTGGATGGATATGGCTGGGCTACAGGTTTTCTGTACCCTGCAACATTGAGTTCTAAAACCATATCAGCTTCTTTGATAGCTTTAAGTGCATTGTGTGCAAGCTCTGTAATGTTGCGTGTTGGCATAAATTTAAACACTTTTATAAGATCAAGATGCCCAACAATATCAAAAAGTTTACTGTTTGCCATATGCTCAACTGCTAGAAAATATTTTTCCCATATCTCATCAATATCTTCACTCTCATATCGACCAATAAATTCGGGATTGTCAAACCCCCATTTCTCTATAAAATGGACAGAACCTATAAGATAGTCAACATCAGCTGCAAGTACCCGTTTGTCCATATGACCCTCAAGGTAGTCCACCTCATACCCAAGCAGGATGGTGATGGAGTCTTTGTACTTCTCTTTTGCACTGAGTACCTCTTGCTCATACTCTTGCATATCTTCAAAACTCATACGGTAGTGGGGATCAAAGTCCATAGGTGCATGGTCTGCAAAGCCAAATACTTGCGTGTTGGAGGCTATAGCTGCTTGAATATATTCATCTACGCTTCCCTCCGCATGGTTGCATCGGGGGGTGTGGTTGTGTAAATCAACTATCATTTTTTCTCTCGTATTTATATATTTTATGCTATTATAGTGGTAATTAATAAATTTAGAGTAATTTTGACTATGGAGATGTTTTATGACTCAAGAGGAACTAGATGCACTGATGAGCGGCGGAGTTGATATGGATGATATCTCAGAGGAAGAAACAGCTGAGGTACAACAGCAAACTCACGATATACTCGACGATGAAGAAACAGATGAACTTTTAAATAAAATCGAAGAAGCCCAACTTCCTCTTCCTGCAACTGAAGAGAATAAAATGGTGCATCAGTTAGATGATGTGACAAAAGAGTCTGAAGAGAAAGCGACAGAGATTTTTGACATTATTGAAACCATAAGTGGTGATCTGATGGAAAAAGAGGAGAGTCTTAACCATGTCCAAGAGGTACTCGCTTCCAATATAGAACTTTTTGAAAAACTGTGTGCAAAATTTCCTGATGTAGAAGCTTTTAACACGCAACTACAAAAGAACCAAGAAGCACAAAATGAGATAAATGAAACAATTGAGATGCTTCAAAACAGTGGGGATTCTATAATGACTGTTATGGATATTATGCAGTATCAAGATATTCATCGCCAAAAAATAGAGCGCGTTATCAATGTTATGCGTGCTCTTTCTCGTTATATGAATACGCTCTTTGAGGGTAAAATTGATGATGAAAAACGTGTTTCCTCTGCAACACATATCCATGGTGACAGCCATAATGAAGTGGCTTCAACAGAAGATATAGAAGCGCTTTTGGCACAATTTGGTTCTTAAATGAAAAAAGTTGAATTATTATCTCCTGCGGGGACATTAGAAAAGTTAAAGATTGCATTTGACTATGGTGCAGATGCTGTCTATGGTGGTGTGAGTCATTTCTCTTTACGTATAAGAAGTGGAAAAGAGTTCACTTTTGAGGACTTTGAAGAGGGGATTAAGTATGCACATGAGCGAGGGAAAAAGGTGTATGCTACCATTAACGGATTCCCTTTTAATTCACAGTTGGAACTGCTTAAAAAACATATACTGAAAATGGCAGAACTCAAGCCTGATGCTTTCATTGTTGCAACTCCTGGTGTTTTAAAACTTGCACATGAGTTAGTGCCTGATATGCCACTGCATCTCTCCACACAAGCAAATGTGATGAATGTACTTGATGCCAAAGTGTATTATGATATGGGAGCGACTCGTATCATTACAGCACGGGAAATCTCTTTAAAAGATTTAAAAGCTATTAAGGCAGAGCTTCCAGACTTGGAACTTGAAGTGTTTGTGCATGGAAGTATGTGTTTTGCCTATTCTGGTCGTTGTCTTATCTCAACACTCCAAAGTGGTCGTGTACCAAATCGTGGAAGTTGTGCCAATGACTGCCGTTTCCCTTATGAGATCTATGCGGCTAACCCTGAAACAGGAACTCTTTTCAAACTTGAAGAGGAGGAGGGGATCGGTACATACATTATGAACTCCAAAGACCTCAATCTTGCAAGTCATATTGAGGAGATTTTAGACTCTGGTGTTGTTGACAGTGTTAAAATTGAAGGGCGTACAAAAACTGCATACTATGCAGCAGTAACAGCCAAAGCATACAGAATGGCTATAGATGATTATTATGCCAAAAACATTGATACACAAAAATATCAGTATGAGCTTGAATCTTTACAAAACCGCGGTTATACGGATGCTTATCTGGTCTCTCGCCCTTTTGAAAAGCATGACACGCAGTCTTTGGACTTTACAATGCAACTCGGCACCCATCAGGTAACAGGTGTGACTAACGAGGAGGGAACACACTATATGTGTAAATTTACCACAAGAGCTGGTGATGAACTTGAAGTGGTTGCACCTCTTGATGCCAAGATAGCTCTTGTTGATAATGAGATAGGAACCACCTATGAAAAAGATGGCAGACTCTATTTGAAGTTTAAACAGTTGCGTGCTCAAAACGGCAAAATCTGGGAAGCGGTACACAGTGGTAATATCAATCCCATTGAACTACCTACACAGTTTCCTCCATTTACATTCTTTCGCATACCTTCACACCCTGATATGGGAACATACCCTAAAAGTTAGCAGATGCAGGATATTTTTTTAAAAAAAGAGGTCTCTTGGATGAGACAGCTTTTGAACAATCCACATATTGGCATACTTGTAACTGATCTTGAACGTAATATTTTATTTGTCAATGAGCATCTATGTCAAAAAATAGGTTATACGGAAGATGAACTCTTAAGGAGTTCTACAAGAATTTTTCATATAAGCGATGAAGAGTATGAAACGTTTCATGAACAGGTGATCACCTTAGTGAAACAAAACAAGCCTATAAGTATAGAATATCAGGTACAACATAAAAACGGTGATATGATATGGATCCGTATCTCAGGAGATCTACTGCAAAATCAAGAGGGTATATTGTGGAGCATTGTAGATATTACACAGAGTAAAAAGAATGAAAAAGAGATCCAGACACTCAAAGAGCGTATGGAGCTTGCTTTCTCTGGTTATAATGCTGGAGTTTGGGAGTGGAATCTAAAAGATAACAGTGTATATATCTCCTTACAATGGAAAGAGATGCTCGGTTATGGAGAAGAACTTCCCGATAGTTTTGATACCTGGTTTACAAGAGTACACCCTGATGATATAAAAAGTGTTATGGATATTGTTGAGGAGGCTATAGAGAAGAAACTCACAAAAGTACAAAACTCACATAGACTACGCCATAGAGATGGTCACTGGATATGGGTTTTGGCACGTGCACTTATTTGCTACGAAGATGATGGTTCTATACGTTTGATAGGGATACATACAGATATCAGTGAACAAAAAGAGCTTGAACTCAAACTTCAAGAACAACAAGAGAGATTGGAACATTTGGCACATCATGATACTCTCACAGGGTTACCAAACAGATTACTCTTTAATGAAAATCTTGAAAGGGTACTCTCCAAAGCGAAACGACACCATCAAAAGTTTGCTGTTTTATTTTTAGATTTGGATTACTTTAAAGAGATAAATGATTCTTTTGGGCATGATATTGGTGATGAGGTTTTAAAGACTGTAGCAAAACTTTTTCGAGATAAAATACGAAAAGAGGATCTTCTGGCTCGTTTTGGTGGGGATGAGTTTGCCATCATTGCCGAACATATAGATCAAGAGAGGGATGTTGCTGTACTGGCACAAAGTATTTTGGATATATTTGATGAACCTCTAACTGTTGGTATACATCAGTTTTATCTATCGTGCAGTATTGGTATCAGTCTTTACCCTTTGGATGCAAGTGATGGTACAGAATTATTAAAACACGCAGATGCGGCTATGTATAGAACAAAAGAAAAGGGGCGTGGAGCATACACTTTTTATGAAGAGCATATGACTGATACAGTGTTGCAAAAGATAACTTTTGAAACAGAGCTCAAACATGCACTCAAACGTAATGAAATAGTGGTTTACTTTCAGGCACAGATGGATGCGAGTCATGACAAAGTTATAGGCTTAGAAGCATTAATGCGATGGGATCATCCACGTTTAGGTGTTATCCCTCCAAAAGATTTTTTAGGTATTGCGGAAGTAACAGGTGTTATTGTAGAGCTTGACAGATATATGATGAAAAAAGCTCTTGTCCAATTGGTAGAATGGCATCAACAGGGGCTTTATTTGGGTGTTTTGGCACTTAATATCTCAAAACAGCAATTGATGACAGAAGATTTTATAGACTTTGTTACTACAACTCTAAAAAACAGCGGTGCAAAAGGGGAGTGGCTAGAGTTTGAAATAACAGAAGCAGTTTTGATGAAAAATCCCTTAGAATCGTTGCGTGTTCTTAAAGATATTCAAAAATTGGGAATAAAAATAGCAATCGATAATTTTGGTACAGCATACTCTTCATTATTGTATCTGCGAAAACTGCCAATCTCAAAACTCAAAATCGACAGATCCTATGTTGCAACATTACCCGATTCCGAAGATGCAACATTGATTGCAAAAAGTGTTATCTCTTTGGCTAAGAGTTTACATATAGATGTTTTGGCAGAGGGTGTTGAGACAAAAGAACAAAAAGAGTTTTTAATGGCAAACGGGTGTGACGAGATACAGGGGTTTGTTTATACGAAACCTATGCCAACACAGCATATAGAAGATATGCTTTTTAAAATAAAATGATATAATTTTGCCATCAAATTGTAAGGATAAATATATGAAGTTTGTTTCAATTGTTATAGGGTCAAAAAGTGACTATGAAGTTATGAAGTCGTGTGCAGATACATTAGAGGCTTTTGGTGTGAATTATGAGTTGATTATCTCTTCTGCTCACCGTTCACCAGAGAGAACAAAAGAGTATATTCAAAATGCTGAAGCAAAAGGTGCACAGGTGTTTATCGCCGCAGCTGGTATGGCAGCACACTTAGCAGGTGTTTTAGCTTCTAAAACTGTAAAACCTATCATCGGTGTACCAATGTCGGCTTCTGCACTTAGTGGTATCGATGCACTTCTCTCAACTGTACAAATGCCAGCTGGAATGCCAGTTGCTACTGTTGCTATAGGAAAAGCGGGAGCTATTAACTCAGCATATTTGGCTATGCAGATTTTAGCACTTGAAAATGAGGAGCTTGCTATTAAACTTCAAGAAGATCGTATAGCAAAAGCAAAAAAAGTTGAGATGGATTCTTTGGAGATTGAAACTATTATAAAATAGTTAAAAGTGTAGGGGTTAGAGCTATGACATGGATGAGTGAGCAAGAATACAGTGAGATGACAGGACTAGAGATTTCAGCAATTGATGATTTGATAGCGCGTGGAAAACTTACTGCAAAAGAGGAAGATGGTGTACGATATATAGACCCTTCCAAAGGTGCCACTGATGTTGTAGTCCCTGCAAAACTTCAAGAGTTGCATCAAAAAAATACACAAGAGATGGTAGTACAACCAGAGTTTATTGAAAAAACAATAGGTACTATCATCAATCTTCATGAGAAAGTTCTTGACGCCAAAGATGAAACACTTGAAGCTGTTCGTACTGAAAACGAGTTTTTACGTGAAGCTTTGGCATCTCTTCAAGAACTTTATGATGAAGATAGAAAAACTATCCATACTCTTCAAGAACAATTGAAACTTTCCCAACAAGAGGTGGAGTTTATGCGTCGTAAATATAAGCTTATGTGGAACAAAGCTATAGATGAGCATACAACAAACCTATGAAAATAGATGAAGCCTGTGTTGGGTGTATAATCAACCAAAGTGTAAAAGTTGCTGATGCCATCAAAGCTGATGCATCTTTGAAGCATCAACTTCTATCCACTGTGGAGCAGATGAGCACACATTTCTCTTTTGAGCAAACACCCCCTGAAATTGCTGCTGATGTTTATGAAAAGATGGCAGATATTGCCCATAGAAAAGATTTGTATGAGGAACAAAAACAACACGCAACCACACAGGCACTCTCTTTTGTACCTTTTTTAGAAGAAAAACTCTCCAACACGCAAGAGCTGCTTCTAACTGCAACAAAGATCGCTGTTGCTGGAAATGTTATAGACCTGGCTGCAGAGGTTACGTTTGATCTGGAACATGAACTTGAGAAAATCTTTCATACAGAGTTTGCCATTAATGATATTGATAGATTGGATAAAGCATTAAGAGATGCTTCTTCTGTTGTACTCTTGGGTGATAATGTTGGTGAGCATATCTTTGATTATCTTTACATAAAAACACTCAAAAGGCTCTATCCACATATCCATTTTGCCTATTTTGTTCGAGGTGTCCCCATCATCAATGATGTGACAATGAAGGAGGCTCAAGAGGCTGGCTTTGAGGAATTATGTGAACTGGTAGATAGCGGTGTCAATACTCCTGGCTTTACATATACTCGTGCAACACCATATGCTCAAAAACTTTTTGACAATGCTGATTTGGTTATAAGTAAAGGGATGGGAAATTATGAGTGTTTAACCCCTACCCATAGAAAAAATATCTGTTTTTTACTGAAAGTAAAATGTGGTGTTGTAGGATTGTCGTTAAAGCAAAATATAGGGGATATTATATGCAAACTCTCCTAAAAATATTTGTTTTGCTGCTATTGTTACTCAATCATCTTCAAGCTCAAGATGGACGATTCTACTTGGGCTTTGTGAGTATGCAGATGGACTATCGGGAATATGATAGAAGTGGTGTTCTTGTAGATAGTGAAACATCTTCATACAGTGATATTGTGGGTTATGAACTTGGATATATAGTTGATTTTTCTTCATCACATATTAATTTCAACTTTTTGTATGCTTCAGGAGATACGAAATACACAGGCTCTCTTTTGGGAAGTAATTTGGGATATGGTTCTTATATAAGCATAACAAACAATATGGTAGTAGATGTGAGTGCCATCTATGGAGGTACTTATACGGTAACATCAGTTGTAGATGTTCTTTATGGCGGAGGTGTCGGGTATAGTAGCTGGACACGGACTTTGAATGTATCTCAAGAGGAGATTTATAAATGGCCATACCTTGAAGCATCATTAGGGATGGATTTTAAAATTATGAAATCTTTGCACCTTGAGGGGATAGTGAAGTATCAAAAGGCTATAAGCCCGGTGATGGAAACGAACTTTGGTGTTGATTTTGATTTGGGTGGTACAAAAGTGAATGTTTATGAGGTGTCATTTTTCTATGAGCCAGCTTTAAATGTGGAACTTTATGTGACTTGGGATTATAAAAAACAGACTATTACAGCATCTGATATGGTATATATTAATAATACTGCTTATTATGAACCTGATTCTACAGCCAAAAACCAATATATAAAAGCAGGCTTTTTGTTTCACTTTTAATTTATCAAAAGGCAAGCGAGCACACGATATAATTGCACAATTTTTACAAGAGAGAGATAATGATAACTTTTAGCGAAATGTTACTCAAACTACAAGAGTTTTGGATGAAACAAGGGTGTAATATAGTGCAGCCTTATGATATTCCAGCAGGTGCTGGTACTTTCCATCCAGCTACATTTTTACGTTCACTCGATTCTACACCATGGGCTACGGCGTATGTTGCACCATCGCGTCGTCCAACGGATGGTCGTTATGGTGAAAACCCTAACCGTTTGGGAAGTTACTATCAGTTTCAAGCTATTATCAAACCATCCCCTGACAATATTCAAGAGCTATATTTAAAATCTTTGGAATATTTGGGGCTTGATGTAAGTAAACATGATATCCGTTTTATCGAAGATAACTGGGAATCTCCAACACTTGGTGCCTGGGGTCTTGGCTGGGAAGTATGGCTTAATGGTATGGAGGTAACACAGTTTACCTACTTCCAGCAAGTAGGTGGTATAGAGTGTAATCCAGTTACTGCTGAGATCACCTATGGAACAGAGCGTCTTGCAATGTATCTTCAAGGGGTCGATACTGTTTTTGATATTGTGTGGAACATTGCTCCAGATGGGAGTAAAACACTCTATAAAGATGTGCATAAAGAGAGTGAGATAGAGTTTTCCAAGTACAATTTTGAAGTAGCTGATACTGCAATGCTTTTTGAAGAGTTCAATGCAAAAAGTGCAGAGTGTTTAAGAACATTAGAAGCGGGTCTACCACTCCCTGCGTATGATTTGTGTATGATGGCTTCTCATGTTTTTAATGTTTTGGATGCAAGAAAAGCTATCAGCCAAACAGAGCGCCAAAACTACATTTTAAAGATTCGTGAACTATCTCGTGGATGTGCAGAGCTGTATAAAGCACAAGAAGAGGAAAGAAACAAACGAGTGAACGCATAGATATTTCAATTTGTCATATTTTTTAGAATTTTTTTGATTTTTTGTTAGTATGTGGGTGTTCCTACCGATTGTATCGGTAGGACAAATCTACTATAAGGAGTATTAAGATGTACTATCTTAATATAATCCTGAAAGTTTTAACTATTGTCTATATAATAGTTAAAATCTATCAGGCTTTTAATTAGAGGGTTGCCCCCCTCTAATCCTTGTAGTAGATTATAACACAAAAAGGGAAAAATATGAACAACTTTGAAGATACCCTCCTTACGCTTATTATCGTTATCCTTGTTATTATGGTTGGTAATCTCCACCTGCGTGTTAGAAAACTTGAAAAAAAACACAGATGGTAAAAGCAGATGCAGATTTCACGTGATTTGGAGGGAAAATTTAAAAAGCTCGGTATCCATTCATGGTGCGAACTAGCTTTAATCATTCCTCATCATTATGAGGATTTAGTGCTTAAAAATCAAATTCTTTATGACAGATTACAAGTTGTTGATGCTACAGTTGAATCGCTTTACAGAGCACCAAACTCTTTACAAATCACCCTTTTTGCCCACAATTTCGGACATACAATCCAAGCTGTTATCTTTCGTCCAAAACCTTATATGCTCCATCAGTTTGCAGTAGGGCAAAGAGATTATTATTATGGGAAGATAGATTGTAAAAACGGGCACTGCACATTGGCTATGCCAAAAAAAGTGACACAAATAGGTAGTGTTGTTCCTAAGTACAAATGTGCTTTGCGAAGTGATGTTATGTTGCGTGTTATCCAACAAGAGCTTACACTTGAGAAGCTACTTATGGAGGGTTTGAAAAAGGAGATAGCACAAACACTTTTAGAACTCCATTTTCCAACACCGCAACTTGTAACAAACACGCAACCTTCTCAACAACATCTGTATGCTTTGAAATATACGGAACTCTTTAATTATATGAAAGCTTTAAGTGCAAAAAGACGCTATTTTCCAACCCTTTTGACTCAAGAGTGTAGTTATGTTGAGTGGGCAGATACACTCCCTTTTACTCTCACAAAAGAGCAGATAGCTGCTATAGAAGATATACGACAAGATTTTGCCAAAGATGTCGCTGCAAAAAGGATGGTGGTTGGTGATGTAGGGAGTGGAAAAACCATGGTGATTCTTGCGAGTGCTTTTATGGTGGGTAAAGCGCGTGCTATTTTAATGGCACCAACAACGATTTTGGCAAATCAACTTTATGAAGAGGCACAAAAGTTTTTGCCACAGTTGCGTGTTACACTTGTTACCAATAAATCCAAAAAAGAGGATTTGGGTGCATATGATTTTATTATAGGAACACATGCACTTTTGTATAGAGAACTCCCCCAAGCATCCTTGGTGATGGTTGATGAACAACACCGTTTTGGCACGCAACAAAGAAATATGTTGGAAAAACTTGTCACATCAGGGGAAAAAAGACCACACTATATT
>Ga0256843_1003503_pt1 | contig 10885 bp, 8 predicted proteins | sample AlvinellametaG_FD_191572 | JGI IMG/M metagenome (GOLD analysis project Ga0256843, IMG submission 191572) | Pompeii worm associated microbial communities from hydrothermal vent at the East Pacific Rise, Pacific Ocean - Alvinella | ecosystem: Host-associated > Annelida > Integument > Unclassified ... | reverse complement strand
TGGTGGAGGAGAGTGAGCAGATCCCTTACCAGTCCCTTGATGAAAGCAGAGGGTTCTGGGAGGAGCGCTTTGAGAATGTCTATGTGACCCATGGAAAAGACAAGGAGAAAGAGGAAGTACTGCTTGCGTTCAGAGAGAAGGGAGACATTTTGCTTGCTACTACAGTTGTGGAGGTGGGTATCTCCCTGCCGAGACTGACACTCATCGTCATAGTTGGTGCGGAACGTCTGGGGCTTGCCACACTGCATCAGCTGCGTGGACGGGTAGGGCGTAACGGACTGAAGAGCTGGTGTTATCTCTTTACCAACACACCGAAAAACGAGCGTCTTCAGAAGTTTTGTCAGACAACAAACGGCTTTGATATCGCCAAGCTTGATCTAAAGTTCCGTGACAGTGGAGACATCATTGACGGTACTATTCAAAGTGGGCAAAAGTTCAAATGGCTTGATATGGCTGAGGATGAAATGGTGATTGATATGGCGAAGGTAAGACTTCGTAGTATTATAACAGTTTGAAAAACTATTTTAGTTTGTATTTCAGTGAGATCATGGAGCTAATATCGGTTTTCTCTATTTGATGATAGGGGGTAGCATTGTATTTGTGACTGATATCAATGCCTAATGTCAAGGTATCAGTCAGTATTGTATCGAGCTGAATCATTTGAAAGATACGATAATCAGAAAACTTCTCCATATTGGGCTGGTAGAAACCTAAGTAGGTTACAGAGAAGTATTGATTGATATTTTTGGTAAAAGAGAGATAGGTGTTAAGCTTGATACGTTCATAGATGGGATCAACTTCACTGATAACATCAGGTTCCATGTAGGAGTAGAACAGACCGATCCCTACATAACATTTGTCAAAAAAGTATTCTATCTTCCGTCTGATATTTGCACCGACAAGATTACGCATTTTGACATCCTGAAATTCATTAAATTCTGTTTGGGCAAAAAGCTCATAATCATACAGGGTATCTTCAATATTGTGAATATAACGTAAGTGAAAAAGTCCATTGTTCTTGTTTTTTTGATCATCTGATTCTCCATAGGCATATGAAGCAATGGAGTAGAGCATCCATATCTCTTCATGGTACTCTGCTTTCAATCCGAAATGTACAGCAGAAGAGTCTGTGTTTCCTGAATTGTAAACCCCACCCAGGCTGACTTCACCATCAAGACCTTTCTTCTCTCCAATGACTGGTGGTTCAAGTGAAACAAATGATAAAGAGAATGTAGTAAGCAATATAGAGAGTAGTAAGGATTTTTTTAACATAGAAGATGCCTTTTGAAGATATAAGTACTATGATACACCAATTTGATTGAAAAAAAAGATAAAAAAGAGGGGAGATACTTTTAACGCTCAGCGTTGAATGCTGAGCGTGTTTGACCGAAAGAGGAGAATACTCCTGAGGATAAAGCAGATTAATAAAGACCGAACTTTCCATCGGCTCTTTTATACATAACACGCATGTTACCGTCATAATCGTTAAAGACAATAAACTGGCGTTTCTTCTCTGCCCTGAGTGCTTCGATCGCTTCATCGAAATCAAGCGGCTTGTGCAGTTCGAGATCCATTGGTACGATCTCGATCTCATCTGCTTCAATATCACTCACTGCTTCTGCCTCTACACCAAGGTCGGCAAAGCTCATGACTTTGTGATTCTTGATCTTGTCCGCATGGCGTCTGAGTGATTTCTTAACACGCTCAATAGCTATATCGAGTGCCGCATAGACATCTTTGTCATGCTGTGTGATGACGATAGTGTTCTTATCTTTCAGATTTACAAGAATTTCCGTATTGAACCCTTTCTTACCGTTCTTCTCATCTGCTGAAATGACGATATTTGCAGAAATGATATCCAGATTATATTTATTGAGCCCCTCAAGCAGTGCATCTGCATATGCTTTGATCGCATCGGTAAGTTCGAAATGTCGTCCTGTAATACTCTTATTCATGATAAATCCTTATTGTTGAAGTAGAGAGCGGAAGAACCGTTCTCTATACTTAATTGTAACTTAAGAAACTTAATGATGGGTAAACTATGAAAGGAAGTTTTTTGTATATTAGCACGGTTTTAATTTTTGATATAAGCATAACCAGTCTGTTTTTCTATCATGATCTCAATATCATCAATCGTATCATCAACAAATTCAAACGTGATTTTACAGTCACTCTGCATATAGGTAGCAAAGTTGTTTGTAGCGGTACCGATTCCGTTGTATGGACGTCCAAGGTGATCAAATGCAATATGTTGTGCATTGGAACATCCTCCACTGAATACAATATTGTCAATACCATAGTTATGACCAATAAATATATTAGGGCTCTCATCTACTGCAATGGAGGCAAAGGCACCGCTGCTGTTATATAGATATTTACCATTGGCCGGATCAATAGCTGCCTCGTTTTTACTGATACTGCTGTTATTGTTATCATCAGTTCCGATAGTATAGTAGGTATTCTGATAGTCTGTGCCAACAGTAAAGCGTATTGCCCAAAGCTCTTTTTGCCAACGTGTAAAATTACCCAGTGTCAGTGTTTTGTTATCCAAAAGTGCCAAATGTTTTGTATACTGAATGGCAGATAGAAGGTGGTTGGCCGCATTCTGTCTTGTATCCCGTTCCATTCTGGGCATTGCCATGGCAATGATAATACCGATGACCACGATCACTACAACCATTTCTAGTAAGGTAAACGCTTTATTGTGTTTCATCTGTGCCCTTTATATTTTCTGAAGTGTACGTCTATGGTAGGTGATCCAGGGAATACTGTTCGCTGTAGGATTTGTACCATTAAACGCTTTGAAGCTGTCTGCCGCATCAGGATCTTTGTATCGAACATAGACATCTACAATAATGGCGGCAACACTGTCCTGAGAAGCAGGTACAGAGGTATTGTAGTCTGTTACTATAGGCATAGTTCGGTTCAGCCAGTATTGATTATTGATATTGGATTTGTCAAGATCATTTCCTAAATAGTATATACGTGTTCTGACATCAAAACCACTACCATCAAGAGAAGAACCTGAAACAGAACCACCTGGTGTAAGTCCGTTCACAACACCATTAATAGTTTGAATACAGCGTGTACTGGAGGTTCGTTGATGGTTTATGACAGCGAGAATAGCAAGCTCTGTATAGCTTTTTGCTAAAAGTTCAGCCTGTTCATGCATATACTGGTATGAAGTAGACTTGAGGATCTTTCCTGACATACTGAAAACGAGTTGTGCGACCAGTGCCATAACTACGATCACAATCAGTGCAGTGACCATTGAAAATGCTTTTCTCATAATATTATTGCCTTCTCTTTACATATGGTGATATTGTCATCTTCACCGATACTCTCTTGCGTACAAAGTTTGAATCGAAATGCATTGCCTGATTTGGCAAATTTAAATACCATCACATTTTTTACCAATGTAGCATGTGGAATATTGTTATAGTTTGCTGCTGTCAGCCTTGTACCGTCCCATGGTTGGTAATTATAATAGAGGCGGAGATCGCAGTGCTCTTCTCCTCTGCTGCACGGGGTATCTGAATTATGACTGAATGGTACGATTGCATAGGCGGTCCATGCCAGTTTGTAGTGTTCTGTGATAACTTTCTGGGTAGATGCACCATTGACAAATTGCAGTCTTTGGTTGTTGCTTCTCCGTACCGTAGAGATACAACTGGTGTCAGTATTGACCATCCCCATACATGTTTTGGCATCATAATCTTTGTCTGGTTTGTGGGTATAGAGTGTATCTCTAAAAAATATAGCAACGTTGGGAGTGGCATTGTTACCAAGGTTCACTGTATTGTTTGAAAGATTTCGTATGACTGTCCTGGCCAATCCAAGATTTGACCCTGGTGTTACGATACGATTCTGGTTAGAGGCATTGACATCACAAAAACCGCTCCAGCCAGGTACCCTTGCTGTTGTGAAACTGTCATTGTCCGCTCCTATCCATTCCAACACTGTATGGAGGTTGTCTTCATCTCCACCCAGTGTAGGATCCACTTCATTCACAAGGATTGTATCATTCAGATTATTAGGGTCACGTGCAAGTGCTGTATCTGGAATACGGTAACTGAGTAAATTAGCGATCTGCTGTGCAGCAAGTTCTGTTTTAATACTTGCCTGCTGTGTCGCTTTTTGTAGAATATAACTTTGGTACAGATTGGCGATGATCGATGATCCGATTGATGCAACAATACCGAGGATCATAATCACCATTGTTAGTTCTATAAAAGTAAAAGCAGGTTTAAGCTTGATATGGTTATGTTTCATAAGTCACCTTTGTTACTAATCAGTTCTCTTGGGGCACCAATGTTACACATGAAAGCACTTAGGCTTATCTGCTTGTCACTTAGCTCCTCTGCAATATTGTTAGAGGTTAGGGTGACTTGAATAAGTTTAATGTTGGTAGAGTTTGCACTGATCGTTCGAAAAGGATTGGCAAATGTTGTATTTCTTGCATATCCGTTTGGATGTGCATTTCCGTTACTGCGTCTTGGAACATCATCCCCATAATAGACTCGAGAGATCATAGTGATATTTTGGTCTATATAATCCCCTTTTGCAACATCATAATTTTCTGAATTGTAAATGGATAAAGTAGCACTGGCATTGTCATAATCATCAATATCAGCAAGTCCGCTGTCCAATTGAATAGCACTTGCCCAATAAAAGTTGCTATTGGTTTGAAGATCCTTACAGTATCGTCCGCTTGCAGAACTCACACCTGCCGGTGCATCGGTTGTACAGTTCGGGATCAGTGGTGGAACAGCTGTAGCACCACTATCTGTACGAAGTACAGGTTCGCCTATGGTTCCATTTGTATCGTTATGATCCCAGGCTGCTGTCATGATCATGGCGATCTGTGTGGAAGCAGCAGCAATGGATTCTTGCTGGAAAGCGACATTCGTACTTTGGACTGCTCTGTTTACAAGGGTTGGTGCACTCATAAGTACAATGCCCATGACAGTGATCGCAAAGATCAATTCTATCATGGCTATGGCTGGACGGTTATGATATAAAACTTTTTCTCTTGTTTCTTTTCTCACCAGTTTATCCTCTTGTTATCCCCTGAATATGGTTCTGTTCCAACCACATTTCCAGTTTTTCCTGAACCTTTCCATTTCAGCCCCTGCAACATATATCGTATCGTAAACTGGGAATTCCCATACTTAAGCCAGGGATCCGGCAGAATGGTGAGAATAAATGTTTTGGGTCTTGCATTGCTGAATGGATAGGTCAGGTTCACACTTCGTGTTGAACCATTATTATCAAATGTTAAACCTGTATACTGATGACTGTCAATTTCAGTGATCCCGTTTTGGTCTGCAATGATATTCTGTACAATTCCATCACCTGTTGTGTTATGTTCTGCTGTACGGTACCATCCGCCTGAAAGTGTAGTCTCTTCCATAATTCCCACACCTGGAAGGTTGGAACAGTTAAGAATATCAATCCCGTCAGGACGGCAATAGACATCTACACGTATGAAAGTAGTATAGCTCTCTTCATAGGTTGTAATGAAGTCATCTCCAACTGCAGGTGCTACTTTGGCAAAATAGAAAGTTCTGTTGTCATCGATCGTTACATTGCCTTCAGGTATATAGTTGTCTTTTTGGTTTGCATGGGATGTAGCATCTGGGGAAGCCGCATGCAGTACTTTAAAGTTCACGATAACAGGATTGATCGGATCTGTATAGTCCTTTTTAAAGTTATAGGCAAGAATCGTATCAGCACTGCCATTTGGTATATTGTTTGTAACAAAGTTGCTTTTTGTTAATGATGCATTCATATCATCATGTAAATTGTCTTCAATATTTTGAGGATCCTGTGTACTAACAAGCAGTTGCTGGAAAGCTACCGCTGTATGGTTGTTTTCTGTGGTTATAAGCATTTCGCCTGGACTGGACATCTCACGATCAAGCCAAAGAGTAACATCTTCTGCTGCACAATTGACAACATAGTTGCTTAACGTATTACCATTGGCTCCCAAAGCAGTAGTATTTCCCTCCAGAAGAGCAGCCATATTGGTAGAGTCTTCCAGGTTATTCATATATACCCAGTCAGAAACTTTATTATCTACCCTTTTAAGTACAGTACTGTTCAGGTCAAATTGATATGGTTGAAATGAAAGATTCAAGTCAGTATGTATATAGGAATTGGCATTAATACTTGAAGTAATACCGCACCCAACCATTCCATCGGAATTTGACTCCACACTAAATTTGTCTGATCCACTTGTAACACAGTCATTAAAGTTTGGAAATGTTTTATCTGTATAGCGATCTTGGTCAACAATGGTCCAGTTATTGTCCTCTATATGATAAAAGTATTTTCCAACATTATGATGTGTATATTGATTGAGCGAACCAAAAACATAGTTGCCTTTAAATGTATATTTAATTTTACCATCACGGAATGCAACACCGAAGTCTATCGAACTTGTATCAGGACATGTAGCGGCATCATTAAAAGTAAATTTTGAAATAAGATCATTATTTGCAGTGTCAATGAAGGTGATGTAGTAACCCTCTGTAATAGTATCAGTATCATATCTTGTTGCATAACCATCAAGGATATATTTATAGCCGGCAGCCAAGGTCAATACATCGGATGTATTGTTGTCTCCAATCATCTTTTTATATACATTCTCGTCATCTGATTGATTGTTATCTGCAACTTCTATGCGGTAAGATGCAGGTTTGACTGAAAAGTTGTCACGTGAACAAATAGGCTTTGCATAGAATTTTTTGAGACATTCATAACACCCTCCACCCCCATTACAGGCTGTTGAACATTTGTATGGTGGTAAGTCGATGACGTCTTTGAATGTTGATGGATATAACGAAGTGTAACAAGAATCATTATATGTAGTACATGTATAATGAACTGCTGTATGGTTTGCATCTTCAAAATACCATAGTCTGAACGCTGCATTTCGGATAGCTTTAGGTGTAACCAGTTGGTCAACCGGGATTCTTGTTAATGTGTTTCCTTGAGGAAAAGCAACCATTTGACCATTTCCAATACTGGATGGTTCACGACATGTAAAGATCGACTGGTTGCTATCGCTATATTTTTCAGCATCAATCATTTCCAGCTCGACACTGAAATTATCTATAATCACAGGTGTGCTCTGATCATTTGCATCGTAAGATGTGATATCAATGTCAAATGGGCGTCCTGAGACTTGTGTATATAAAAGATATTTCTCATCACCTGTAGCGTTTTGACTACCGCGTCTTTCGATATTAAGAAAAGCCCATATAGGATGGTAGCCCGTTTCTTGATCACACCGTGGAAGTGTACCGTTCTGGGTTGATGCAGATCTTCTTATCAGAATCCCGTTCAAATTCATTGTGACTGTCAGGTTAAGATCAAAAGAAGTTGTTACTTCGTTATCTGTTGTATTGAAGTCATATTTTAGATCATTAAAAATAACCTGATTAGCATTGATGGTTCCACCATTTGCATTGAAGTTTTCCCCTGTTGGAATTGTAACATAAGGTGTTTTCTTTACCCATGAGTCTGGTACTGGGATATAAGCATTGATAGAATCAGGAGATACGCTCGCTTCTTTAAAAAGCAGTTTATCGTTTGGACTCATAAAGACGGTTAAGTTGGATTCTTCCAGTGCTATTTCACCTTCTAAACTCTGAAGAGCAATACCTAGTTCAAGGTTTTCACCAGGGAAAGCAGTGACTTCGATTTCTCTTTGATCATTGGTAGGATAAACATTCCCTCCTACCCGAACATCATAATCATAACAGACAGAAGGTACACGAACACCTATGATCTTATTGACAAAAACACCGGCATCCCATTTGGCGTCAGATGTATCTGCCAACGCCATTTTAAAATGATATGTCCGACCTGGTGTCAAGTTGTCAAGTGTAGCATGGAGACGTTTTGTAAACCCGTCGAACTCAGAGACAATCTGTACCTTACTTGAATCGACCCCTCCCGGGTATCCGTCCGTTCCACCGTTGTCAATATAAAAACTACTGTTTGACAAATCTGTTGGTGATCCGTCAGCATTTGCGCCTAATGTACCATCATTCACATTGTTAATGTTGACTGGGGGATATTGATCAATACTGTCGGTTGTAACAAAAATAGAGTCATCAACCACTCTTGCGATATTATAGGTTTTTGTTAAGTCTCCCCCGGAAATGAAAAAACCAAAAGCATCATTAAATTTAGATCCGACCCATTCAGGGTACTCATCAGATGCAAACTGGTAATCTACTAATAGCAGACGTGTATTGTCGTCAAGTGTAACATCAAATTCAAAAATAACCTGATTATAAATATTACTTTGCGAGATCGTACTTAACAGGTCAGAGTCATCTGGTGAACTGTTGCCCGGATCTAAGGATTTATGTCCAGAATCATTGGTGGAAAATGCTTCATCGGCAGTTGATGCGGTTAAAAGAATACCTTCATCAATTTGAAGATTTGCACCGTTAATCCCGTTTGAAAAAGTAGCAACTTGACTCATTGGACCATTACTGTTACCCATTGTTAGCACGGGATTTGTAATAGTGATACCCCGTCCCTCTATCTGAGCAGCCAACTGTGCAGCAGTCACAGAGCTATCATATGTAGCAGCCGGAAATAGGCTTTGCGTGACTAGTATGAAGATGAAAAAAGCTTTTAAATGGTTCATAATATTACCTTCTGTCAGCTTGATCTCTCAAGCCGGGTTTACACGCATATATCGAAAAATGACATAAGTTGAGATGCATTGATGGATGGTAACCCGGCTATCTCTTTTGAGACCCGTGGCTTTCCGTCCCTGCTTCACAACAGGTTTGGCCTTTCTCCATATATTACGTTACTTAATATAACATACTTAATCTGAAACAGATATAAAAACGGTGGTTACGGCAATTAATGATAGTTATTGGATAAATCGTTTAGATATATGATGATTGCAGTGATGTAATATATGTCTGATTGTGAATTTAATTCATTTTTTACATATTTTGGGATATGATATTCAGACATTATGGTATAAAAATTTAAATAAGGTGATGAATGCAGTTAAGATATAGTGCTTTATGGACAATAGTGTCGACAGCAGTGATACTGTTATCCGGGTGTGGGAAAAATGATGATGTGACAGAGTTCAACAAGCCGGCACTCTACTGGTATAAAAAGATCGCGGAAAGTGTTGGTAGAGAGAATATGGATAAAGCGGATGAATATTATATTTCTCTGAAAAGTGAGCATATTCGTTCCCCGCTAATGCCTACTGCAATTATGATGTTGGCTCATGCACATATGGATCATGAAGAGTATTTGCTGGCGAACTATTATTTTGATGAGTTCAATCGTCGTTATGCAGATGAGTCAACACGAGAGTATACGGAGTTTATGAAACTCAAAGCCTCGTTTCTTGGTGTGAAAGATGTTTACAAGGATCAGAAGCTGATCATGGACAGTATTAATAATGCGAAAGTCTATCTGTTACGTTATCCAGGGTCTGAATATGCACCTTTAGTCAATACACTGTTGGTCAGACTGCATATGGCACAGTATCTTCTCAATGAGAATATTGCTGCATTGTATGAGAGGACAGACAAACCGGAGGCAGCAAAGATCTATCGGGAAAAAAATAAGAATTCTGTTGTGGAAATGGCAGATATTACACCTCCAGAGAAGGGAATCATTGGAGAGATTTTCGACTAAAAGCTATCGGCTTTTAGCCGAGAAGAACAGTGAATAATTAATAATGTCGGAATGCAGTGCAGTGACTCCGCTTATATTTAATTAACTTTGCTATACTTTTTCTAAATTGTGAATAGAAGCACTTGATTGAAGTGCAACCTCAATTATTCACTGTTTCATTATTTATTTTATAATCCAAAGGATTTTTTTATGCAACTTAGCGATTATGATGCGTTTCCAAGTACATTGCCTATTGTGGTGGAGGATGAGCTTTTCCTCTATCCGTTCATGATCAGTCCGATCTTTTTGACAAACCAGAAGGATATCGATGCTGCAACTGATGCGATGGAAAACAATTCACTTCTGTTCGTAACCTCTTCTGTAGCCGGGAAAGAGGGAAGTCGTGATTTTGATGCCATGTATAAAGTTGGTGTTATTGGCTCGATCATGCGTAAGGTACATATACCTGATGGCAGAGTGAAGATACTTTTTCAGGGATTGGCACGTGGTGAGATCATTGAACCACTGTCTGGAGAGATCAACAAAGCAGTTGTTGATGTAGTGAAACTGGAGCCGTATGACAGACTGCGTACAGATGCTTTGATGGATGTTCTACGAGATAAGATCAAAAAACTTTCAACATTGAGTTCCCATGTACCTGCTGATCTGGTACGTACGATTGAAGAGAATGATGAGCCGCAGCGTATTGCCGACCTTATCTCCTCCATGTTAAAACTGGAAAAAGAGGTAGCGTATGCCCTTTATATTGAACCCAATATAGAGAAGCGCCTGCTTGGGTTGATCGATGTGATCACGTCTGAGATTGAATCTGCCAAAGTACAGCGTGAGATACGTTCGAAAGTACACAGCAAGATAGAACAGACCAATAAAGAGTATTTTCTTAAAGAACAGCTCAAAGAGATCCAGCAGGAGCTGGGGATGGATACGCAGCGGGAAGAGGAAATCGCTAACTTTAGGGAGAAGATAGAGAAGCTCAAACCGGAAATGAGTGAAGATGCCTATAGGGAAATCAGCAAGCAGCTGGACCGTTTTGCGCGGATGCATCCTGACTCTGCCGATGCGAATCTTCTACAGAGTTATCTGGAGTGGGTACTTGAGCTTCCGTTTGGGAAATTGACGAAGAAGAGTCTCTCTGTAGAAGATGTAGCAAAAGAACTTGACAAAGATCACTATTCACTGGAAAAACCGAAAG
>Ga0256843_1003502_pt1 | contig 10887 bp, 9 predicted proteins | sample AlvinellametaG_FD_191572 | JGI IMG/M metagenome (GOLD analysis project Ga0256843, IMG submission 191572) | Pompeii worm associated microbial communities from hydrothermal vent at the East Pacific Rise, Pacific Ocean - Alvinella | ecosystem: Host-associated > Annelida > Integument > Unclassified ... | reverse complement strand
TTTCGTTATAGATAAAAATAAATGACATTGAAATCCACTGTAAAGATAATAATTATGACATTGAAATTAACTCGATTTTTGATAGCATTTATCTATGTTAAATTTTGAAATAAAAATGAAAGTAATACGAGAAAATTTAAATAAATACTTAAAAGCAAGTAAAAAAGAAAAAGGTAAAATATTAGACGAATTAGCTGATATTTTAAATTTAAGTAGAGAACAGATAATTAGAAATTTCAGAAAAGCACAATTACATGATTCAGCAAGTTTTAAAGAAGGTAGAGGTAGAAAAGAAATATATAATGCTGAAGTAAATGCTTTACTTAAAAAAATATGAGAATTATCGTATAGAACTTCTGGTGAATTATTAGAACCAGTAAAAGAAGAATTATTAAATAGTTTAAAGAAAGATGATAAGTACAACTACTCAAAAGAAGCAGAAGAATTGGTTTTAAAAATGTCATTAGGAACTATAAAGAACAGGATTAAATATTTTAAAGATAAAGAAGGTAAAAAGAAAAAAGGTTTAAGTGGAACAACCCCTTCTCAATTAAAAAAATTAATTCCTGTTTATCATGGAGATTGAAAAGATAAAGGAGTTGGTTATGGTCAGTTAGATACTGTATGATGTGGTTGAAGTATTGCTGGAGATTTCTTCTGAGCATTAAATTACGTTGATATTACTGTATATTGGAGTGTTTTTAGATTTCAATGGAATAAAGGTCAAATAGCTACTTTAAACAACTTTAAAGAGCTGGAAAAACAAATTCCTTGAAAGATTAAAGGAATACATCCTGATTCTGGAGGTGAGTTTATCAATTGAAACTTAAAAGAATATTGTGATGATAATGATATTGAAATGACAAGATCAAGACCAAACAAAAAGAATGATAATAATGGAGTAGAAGAAAGAAATGGACATGTGATTAGAAAATTCATTGGTTATCGTAGATTAGAATGTAAAGAACATTTAGTCTTATGAAATGCTTTAGCTTTTAAAATTAATTTATTTGTTAATCACTTTAAAGCAGTAAGAAGAACAATAGAAAAAGTTAAGGTTAATAACAGGTATGTAAGAAAATTTGATAAAGCAAAAACTCCCTTTCAGAGAGTTTTTGAAGAAAAATCAATTTCTCAAGATATTAAAGATAAACTAATTAAAGAACATTTATCTTTAGACCCTTTGACTCTTAAAAGAGAAATTGATAAAATGATTATAACATTAATAAATGAAGATAAAAAATGTAATCAAAAAAAGAGTTAAAAAAGAAAGAAAATTGAAGAAAAAAACGACAAAAATTCGTAAAATTTCAATGTCGTCTAATTATTATCTTTATCGGTTTTTTATAGTATAGCTGGTATGCTATAAAAATAAATATTTTTTAGGACGTACCTGGTATGTTGGAAAAAGAAAAAAATTATTTATATCTTCTAATGATATAATAAATCTAAAATCTTTTTCTTAATTTCTTTATAAGCTGGTGTTGCGGATCCAATCAAACCTGCCAAAATAAAGAATGTCACCGATGAAATTAATGATGATTCTTTTAAAAGTGGCACTATATCACCCATTGGTAAATCAATTGGTTTTTTTGAAAAGGCGGTAATAATTCCATACTGCATAATTAGGTATCCAAAAATAGAACCTAAAATTGTATAAAAGACACCACGCATAATATAAGAATTAATAACAATTTTTTCATTGATTCCGATGGCTTTCAAAATTCCGACCTGCCTTCGCTTATTTACGATATCCACAAAAATAATAATGAAAATCACAAGTCCAGCTACCAAGGCACCAATCACTCTCAAAATCGAACCAATCATTTCGAAAGATTTTGCCACTCCGGCTCCGGCTGCAGTATTTTCTTTTCAGTCAGAAATTTGGTATTCTTCAGAATTATTTTTTTCTAATTCATTCATAAATGATTGTGACTCATCTCTTTTGTTTAACCTTACGATCACATCACTAGCTAGATTTCTATCACCTACAAGGGAATACATCTCATTGTCAGTAATAATTGCATCTTTATCTAAAGATGAATTTTTTGTTTTATAAATCCCTACAATTTCAAATTCTTTATCAACACCATTTATTTCAATAGTAATTTTATCACCAGGACGAACTGAACCCAAATCTTCTGTCGTCATAGCTCCTGGGTAACCACCAGCCATAGAAGAACCAATAATTATTTTTCCAAAATCATTAGGCTTCAGCATTCTACCAGCAATTATTTTATCCTGAATATCAAAAACTTTATTAATTCCAAGATTATGTAAATTAGCATTTAACGATTCATAATCACGACCATCTTTATTTTTCTCATTAATAAATTTAGCAGGTTTTTCAACTATAGCAGCTATTTTTTTCACCCTACTATCATCTTTATATTTCCTTATAATATCATTAGCATTAGTTATATATTGATCACCTATTTTAGGTTCAATTAAAACTTCTCCGTACTGGTAATCAATTTTTCTATCATTAATTCCTTTTATAATTCCAGCAAAAATAGCATCTGTAAAAAGTAAATTCAGAAAAACGATCATCATAATACCAATAACCAAAATCAAAGATGATTTATTTCCTCGCTGAATTGATTTTCAAGCCAAAAAGAAAGCAAGTTTTAAATCAGTTAATTTTGAAACTTTTTTAACTTTTACTTCTTTTTTTTCTTCTTTATCTAAAGTTTCTTTTTTAGCTTTTTCTTTTGAAGTTTTTTTTGTAGTAGAGGAAAATTTGCGAAGCAAATTTTCCTCTACCTTTTTATTTTTTTTTATTTTTTTCTTTTTCATAAAATTTTACTTAAGTAAATTAATTATATCATAAAAATAAAAAATATTTAATATATTAATTTTTATTAATTTAAAAATACAAAAAAATGATTATTGAATTTTTTCAATAATCATTCCGTTCTGCACATCAAAGATAACTTTTGAACCTGGTTTTAATTTATCTTCCAAAATTAATTCTGCCAATCTATCTTCAATATTTTCATCTAAAGCTCTTTTTAACGGCCTTGCTCCAAATACTGGATCAAACCCTGCTTCAGCAATATATTTTACTGCTGCATCAGTTAATTCAATTTCAATATCTTTTTCTTCCAATCTCTTTTGTAAATCCTTCAACATTATTCTTACAATTTCTTGTATATCTTTATCTTTCAAAGAGTTGAATATTATCACAGAATCAAGTCTGTTAATAAATTCTGGTTTAAAGTATTTTTTGATTTCTTCATTCACAGCCTTCTTTTTTTCTTCTTCGTCTTCAATTTCAATAATTTTTGAAGCTCCAATGTTTGAAGTCAAAATGATGATTGTATTCTTAAAATCAACCGTTACTCCTTTATTGTCAGTTAATCGTCCATCATCCAATACCTGCAAAAGAATATTGAAAACATCTGGATGAGCTTTTTCAACCTCATCGAAAAGAATCACAGAATAAGGCTTTCTCCTAACTGCTTCGGTTAGCTGTCCTCCTTCTTCGTAACCAACATAACCTGGAGCGGCACCAACCAATCTTGAAACAGCGTGTTTTTCCATATATTCTGACATATCAAATCGAATCAAAGATTTTTCAGAATCAAACAAAAATCTTGATAAAGCTTTTGCAGTTTCTGTTTTTCCTACCCCTGTTGGTCCTAAAAACAAGAATGAACCAATAGGTCGTGAATCTGATGAAAGACCTGCTTTATTTCGTTTAATGGCTCGTGCAATTTGACTTAAAGCTTCATCCTGACCAACCACTTCTTTTTTCAAATATTCTTCAATCTTCAAAATTTTCTCTTTTTCGGATTGAAGCATTTTTGAAACTGGAATTCCAGTTCATTTTGAAACAATTTCTGCAATCATTTCTTCATCAACAGATGACCTTAAAAGCGAACCTTCAGCAGTAATTTTTTCTCACTGTTTCTTAACTTCTTCCAATTCTTTTTCTAATTCTGGAATTTTTCCGTACTCAATTTCAGCTGCTTTATTAAAGTCCAATTCAGCTTTCAAAATTTCCGCCTGTTTCTTTAAATCTTCAATTTCTGATTTAACTCGTCCTATTTTTTCAAAAACTTCTTTTTCGTGGTTAAACTTTGCTTCCAATTGTTTTTTCTTTTCTTCTAGGTTAGCCAATTCTTTTTCAATCTCATCAATTCTTTTTTTATTTTTTTCTTTGGCTTTTTTATCCATTTTCAAAGCTTCTTTTTCAACCTGAAGAGAAGCAATTTCTCGTTTAATTTTTGATAATTCTTGTGGCTCAGATTCTATTTCCATTTTTAATTCTGCCGCCGCCTCATCAATTAAATCAATAGCCTTATCTGGCAAATATCTATCTGTAATATATCTTGAAGAAAGTTTTACAGCAGCCACCAAAGCAGAATCTTCAATCTCAACATTATGGTAAGATTCTAGCTTTTCTTTAATTCCCCGCATAATTTGCAAGGCTTCACTTTCATTTGGTTCATTCACCATCACTGGTTGAAACCTTCGTTGTAGAGCAGCATCTTTTTCAAAATATTTTCGATATTCTTTTAAAGTAGTTGCTCCAATTGTTCTCAATTCTCCCCTTGCCAAAGCAGGTTTTAAAATATTTGCAGCATCCATTTGTCCTTCGCCAGCACCTGCTCCAACAATGGTATGAATTTCATCGATAAAAAGAATAATATCAGAATTTTTTTTCACTTCATCAACCACTGCTTTTAATCTATCTTCAAACTCTCCACGATATTTTGCCCCAGCAATCAAACGAGACATATCTAAGGAAATCACTCGCATTTTTTGCAAAGACAAAGGAACTTCTTTTTTCACAATTTTTTCAGCCAAACCTTCTACAATGGCAGTTTTTCCAGTTCCTGGTTCTCCAATCAAAATTGGATTATTTTTCGTCTTTCGAATAAGAATCTTCATCACTCTTTCAGTTTCTTCATCTCGGCCAATCACTGGATCTAACTTCCCCTCTCGAGCTTTTTTAGTCAAATCATCACCGTATTTTTCTAAAGCATCAAGAGTTTCATCAGAACTTTGACTATCAATTTTTTTATCTCCTCGAATCTTTTTCAAAGCTTCTTGGAAATTTAATTTATCAATAACAGATAAAACTGTATTTTTAATAAATGGTTCGTCAATATTTGCCATCAATCAAGTATCAACAGAAATATATGAATCACCATTTTTAGTAGCTAAAGATTCTGCTTTGTTAAAACTCTGTAAAGCTTCTCTTGAAAGAGAAATATTTTCTTTAGCTAAATTATCAACTTTTGGTAATTTATCAATTTCACTTTTAATTTTTTCTTCAATTTGCTCTTTTGGAGCATTTAATTGATTTAGAATTTGATTCAATATTGAATTTGTATTCACAATTTGAGAATACAACATATGAATTGCTTCTAAATTTGAATTTTTATTGTAGAAAGCCAAAGAATGTCCTTTTTCTAAAAGCTCTCTCATTTGATTTGTAAATTTTTCTATAATATTCATATTTTTTTATTATTTAGGGTTTTGGGTAATTGGCGTGGCTTCGCCACGCCAATCATCACTCCCTATTTATATTATAACATCTAAGTCAAGAAAAAAATTAGATTTTAAATAATCTAATTAATTTATAAATTGTTTTAATGATAAAGAATCAAAATACTACTAAAACAATATAATTTCAAGGATAAGCAAAAATTTTATAAAACACAAAACTCAATCCTGAAAGAATTAAAACTAAAACCAAAACTGGAAAAATTATTGCCGACAAACCTCGTAACAAAATCATTTTCTTCAAGTCATTAACCCCTGAAAAATCTAAATTTTCAAAATCTTTATTTTTTTCCTTTTTTCTTTTATTTTCTTTTTCAATACTTTTATCAATAACTTCAACCTCGATATATTCTTTTTCTTCAATTTTCATAAAAAAATTATAACATTTTTATTGAAAAATATGAATATTTATAATTTTATTTGTATGTTAAAATATACAAATGAAAAAAAGAAGAACTATAAAAGAACAATATAAAATTAAATCTAAATATAAAAAAATAAAATCCTATATTTTATTATTCTTAACTATTTTCATTACCATTTTATTATTAACAAATTTAATTTGAAATTCAAATTATTTAAAAATAAAAAAAATAAATATTAAAATTAAAAATCAAAATATATTATTAAATTCAGAAATACAAAAAAAAATAAACAATAGTATTTCTGGAAAAATATACTATTTTTACAATAAAGATAATATTTTTTATCTTAATACACAAAAAGAAGAAAATCAATTAAAAAATATTTTCAAAGAAATCAAAAATATAGAAATTAAAAAAAATATTTTTAATCAAAATATTAATATTTTAATTGAAGAAGAAAAACCAATTTTTAATTATCAAAATTTAAAAGGAAAAATATTTAATGTAAATTTAAATGGTAAAATTCTTAACCAAATTAATAAAATAAATAAAAACATTTTATTAACAAGTGATACGAATTTTTTACCTGGAGAATTATTTTTTAAAAATAATGAAAAAGAGCAAATATTTAATTTAATCCATAATTTAAATAAAGAAAAAATCAATATAAAACAAATTAAAAAAATCAATTCAGGTTTTTGAATATTAACTGATAATAATAATTTTAAGTTATTATTAAAAAATGATTTTAAAATTGAAAAAATAATTTCTCAAATTAAAATTTATAAAAAAGAAAAAGATGATTTTAATAAATTAAGCTATATGATTTTATATTTTCCAGATAAAATTATATATAAAAAAAAATAATGTTTTTTTTATTTTAAAATTATCTTGCATATTCAATTATTCTCTTTTCCCGAATAACTGCTACCTTAATTTCTCCAGGATATTTCAACTCATCTTCAATTCGTTGAGCAATCTGACGAGCCATTTTTTGCGCCAAATAATCATTCACCTCATCCGGCTTCACAAAAACTCGAATTTCTCGACCCGCTGAAATCGCATAAGCTTCATTCACGCCTTTAAATTCTGAAGTAATTTTCTCCAAACCTTCAATTTTTTTCAAAAAATTTTCTGCCATTCCAGAACGAGCACCGACTCGCGAAGCAGAAATTTTATCTGCCGCATCAACAATATATGACTCCAAATTTTCATTTGGGTACTCACGATGATGGCTCTTCATAGCATCAATAATTTCCTGAGCAAAGCCAAAACGTTTCAAAATTCGAATTCCAATTTCCACATGAGAACCTTCCTCTTCGTGATCCAAAGCCTTCCCTATATCATGAAAAAGCCCGGCAATTTTAGCTACATTTGGATTTACCCCCAACTCATTTGCCAACATTTCAGCAAATTTCGCAACCTCCACAGAATGTTGCAAAACATTTTGTCCAAACGATGTTCGAAAATGCAGACGCCCAAGCAATTCCACCAACTCTTCATCAACATCATAAAGACCGATTTTTTCTAGAGCCTCATAACCCTTCTCCAAAAGAATTTTTTCCACCTCGTCTTTTGACTCTTCATAATACTCCTCAATCCTTGCTGGTTGCACAATCCCATCAGATAGAATTTTATTCAAAACCCTTGCTGCAATTTCTCGACGAATTGGATCAAAAGAAGAAATTGTAATCACCTCTGGAGTATCGTCAATAACCAACTGCACTCCAGTAACCCTTTCAAAGGTTCGAATATTTCGCCCTTCTCGACCAATCACCTTTCCTTTTTCATCATCATCCTTCAGTTCCACCACTGTTGAAACAAGAGAATGATTTATCTCGCCTGCGTATTTTTGAATCACAGAAGCAAGGATTTCTTTCCCCTTTTCTTCAACCATCCTTTTCCTCTCCTTTTCTAAACGCCTCAAACTTACATACAAATCTTCAGCATTTTCCTCTTCAATTTTTCGAAAAATCATTTCTCGAGCCTCTTCCGGATTTATTCCAGAAATTTCTTCTAACAACAAAATTTCTTCTCGAATTTTTTGTCTCAAATATATTTTTTCTTCTTGTATTTTTTCTCTTTCCTGCCTATTTTCTTCATTCAAAACCAAAATATTTTTTTGTGCCTCATCCAAAATTCTTTCCCTTTCCAACAATCTCTCTTTTTCTCTCTCAATCGCCTGAATTCTCGCGTTCACATCATTGACCGCCTGATGAACAATATTCTGCCCCTCATTTCGAGCTGATTCAATAATTTCCATCGCTTCTTTCTCAGCATCAAAAATCATTCTTTCGGTTTGAAACTGAATATTTTCTTTTTTTCTTTTATCAATTCAACTTTTCAAAAAATATCCAAGTAGAAGAAAACCAATAGCACTAAATACTAATATCAAAATTTTCTCTACTGGCATAGCTATATCATATCATATTTTATTTAATTCTTTAATTATTTAATTAAATAAAATATGATATACTATAAAATATGTTGTTCTTTTATACAGGAAATGATTATTCAAGAAAAAAAAATGAAGTCGATAAAATTATTCAAACTTTAAAGAAAAAAAAGGAAATGGCAAACTTTTTTCACTATGATTCATTTGATTTGAATTTTGAAAAACTTGAAGAACTTTTGAATTCTCAAGGCCTTTTTGAAGTGAAAAATATTATTTTCTTGAGTAATATTTTTTATAAAAAGGAATTTAAAAAATGATTTTTGGATAATATTGAAAAAATTTCTGATTCTGGCTCCGCTTGGGTTTTAAACGAAGATGAAAAAATCGACAAAGAAGATTTAGAAAAAATTAAAAAAAATTCTTTTAGATTTGAAAATTTTTCTTTAACTAAAAGCAAAGACATAAATATTTTCCAAATTTCAGATTTTTTACAAAAAAAAGACAAAAAAAATCTTTGAGTTTTTTATCATACACTTTTAGAAAATAATTCTGCCGAGGATATTTATAATATAATTTTTTGAAGTTTAAAAAATTTAAATATCGTCTCTAAAGAAAAATTAGAGAATTCTGGATTAAAAGCTTTTGTTTATAATAAAACAAAAAATAATTTAAAATTTTGAAAAAAGGACGAGATTCAAGAAAAACTTTTTGAATTGTTAAAAGTTCAAACTGATTCTCGACAAAAAAATTTATCTTTTAAAAATAAATTGGAAAAATTTTTATTGGAAATATAAAAAATAATGATATTTTTTATATTTATTTTTTTATTAATAAATCTAAAATCTTTTCAAAATCATCAAAACGTCCTTGTTTTGTAGAATCCAAAATCACAATCAAATATTTTTTGCCATTCAGTTCTACAACTGTCACAAGAGAACCCATTGCTTTTTCTGTATAACCAGTTTTAGAAAAAATTATTTCTGGATATTTTTCTAATAAAATATTTGTATTTTCAATTTGATGACAAAATTTTTGAGAACAAAGTTTAAAAGTTTTTTGAGCTGTAGATTTAAAAATTTCTGGATTTTTTTTATACAATTCTTTCACAATTTTTGCTATATCTTGTGCTGTAGAATATCCACCTAAAATTCTATCATTAACATTCAAACCAGTCTCTGTAAAAAAAATTGTATCTTTCGCTCCTATCTTTTTTGTTTCATTATTCATCTCTTCCATAAAAGAAATTCAATTTTTTGAATATTTTTTTGGTCCAGAAAGAGCCACAGCAACAGCTAAATCATTAACTGACCCAATCAACATCCCAGAAATTAAATCTTTTAAGTTAAATTCTTCCCCTCCTTTTAAACCATAATTTCCATAAGATTTTAAAGCCAAAGAATTTACTTTAATTTTATCCTCCAATGATTTTTTTTCTAAAGCCACCAAAGTATTAACGAGTTTTGTCAAAGAAGCTACAGGTAATAAATCATTTGAATTCTTTTGTAAAATAATTTTTCCTGTTTCAAAATCTTCAACCAAAATTGCCTTAGCCTGAACTCCATTTATCACATCATCTTTCCGCTCTTTTTGAATTTTCTTTTCTAAAATTTTAGCCTTCAAAAGTTCTTGATTTTCTATCAATTTATTTTTTTCTCTTAACAAAACATTATAAAAAATATAACTCAAACCAATCAAAAAAATCAAAATAAAAATTATCATTCAATAAATTTTCTTTTCGTATTTTTCAAACAATTTCATAAAATTTATTTTTTCTTCTTTTTTACTCTTCTCCATTTTCTTTTTTATTAAAAACATCTTCTTCAATCGCTTTAATTTTTTCTTGAACCTTTTCGAAAGCTGGCAAATCTTCTAACTTTTCCACTCCTAAATAGGAAATCAAATCCATTGTAGGAAAATAAAAATAATTTCCATCTTTGATTTTTCTATCAACCAAACCTCTTACCATCAAATTTCTCAAAATATGGCTTGAATTTACTCCCCGAATTTCATCCAAATGATATTTAGTGATTTCTTTTTTGTATAAAATAACCGAAAGAGTTTCCAAGGCTGTTGTTGAAAGCGGAGTCATTTCTTCTTTACTTTTTATTTTTTCAATCAAAGGTGCAAATTTAGCCTTTAATGAAAGCAAAACTCTGTCATTATTTTCAACAATTAAAAAGACACTCTCTTGATTTTTTTCTCTGATTTTTTCAATAGCTTCTTTGATTTGTTTTTTATCAACCTCCAAGGTTTTTGCTAAATTATTTAAGCTTATATCTTCTCCATGATAAAAAAGAATAGCCATAATTTTTTCCTCCAAACTAATATTATTCATTTTTCAATTATATCATAGAGATTCAAAATTAAAGCTTGACAATTTTGATAAATTCATATACAATAATTAATTATGACAATAAAAATCGAAAAATACAAACCTCTTTCTGATTTTACAAAAACAAAAATAGAATTAGAAGAAATTTGATTTAGTGATACTTTTTTAATACCAATATTTAATATTTATGATTTAGAATTTAAAATTAATCAAAAAAAAGAATATATGATAGAAATTTTAAGGAATCACTTGCCAGATAGAAATTTAGTAAAAACAGATGA
>Ga0256843_1003501_pt1 | contig 10889 bp, 14 predicted proteins | sample AlvinellametaG_FD_191572 | JGI IMG/M metagenome (GOLD analysis project Ga0256843, IMG submission 191572) | Pompeii worm associated microbial communities from hydrothermal vent at the East Pacific Rise, Pacific Ocean - Alvinella | ecosystem: Host-associated > Annelida > Integument > Unclassified ... | reverse complement strand
TATTATCAGTTGAGAGGGAAGCTTCTTAACAAGTTCTTTTAAAAAGATATGAAAGCCCAGTTATTGGTGTGACTGGCACGGGGAGGTTCTTAGACGTATTCTAAGAACATAGGGAGAGCAAGTGTCCGTATTCGTAAGGATAACTGTAACCGTGCTAATTCTCCTAAAATCAGGTTCGAGTCCTGTGGCTTTCATCTATAATAAAAATGCTCCTGTGGTGGAATAGGTAGACACAAGGGACTTAAAATCCCTCGCTGAAATATGCGTCCCAGTTCGATTCTGGGTGGGAGCACCAAATATTATTTTATTAAGCACTATGTTTTTCGTTTTCTGTCGTTGAACGGAACATATATCGTTGAGTAATGATCCAATGAAAGAGATATATGAGAAAATTAGGAACCTAGCGGGTTCGATAGTGCTTATAGAATAATATTAAGAATCAAATTGAATATTTTAAGAATATTGAGTTTGGTTCTTTGGGATTGTGACTGTGGTGGTTTTCAATCCCCTTTATCGTACAGGTGGGAGGTCACTGGCCCTGGCAGCTACTAACCATAGTGATGCGGGGCTGGCGGACACCATTGAATGCGATAAAGGAACCATCTTTTTAATATTTTATTCTCCCCAGAGATCCTTTTGGGTTTTGCTGGTGAGATCGAGTATTAAAAATTTCCTAGATATTCGATTGCAACAACTTTTTAAAGTTGGATGCGGCTTAGGTAAAAAAGATTCACCTCTTTTTGTAATGGGCAAGCCTATGTTTTAGGCAGCCCTTAAAAAAGAAAGTGGGCATATAACTCAGATGGTTAGAGTTCCCCGCTCATATATTTTATAGTTCGGATGTTTTTTGATATAATATTTAAAAAACATAAGGATTATGAAAATGGTGTCTAATATTAGAAAGTTGAATGGTTATATTGTTGTTTACTGTCCAGAAAGCAAATATGCAATGAAATCTGCAAATTGGAATGGATGGGTTTATGAACATCTAAAAGTGATAGAAGATAGAGATTCTTTTATTCCAGATGGATATGAAGTTCATCATTTAGATGGAAATAAGGAAAACAATAGAGAAGATAACTTGATTGTTTTATCTTCTGCTGATCATTCAAGACTTCACAATTGGATATCATCATGTGGCCTTAATTTGAAAAAATTAAGTGAAGATCGGATGAATTCAGGGAAACCTAAATTATTTCATTGTAAGTATTGCGGCAAAGTGTTAGATGGTAGTAAAACTACTTTCTGCTCTGTTTCTTGCCAAAATAAAGGTTCTTCAAAAAAACCTTTAAAAGAGAAACTTATTGGTAAAACTATCTCAGAAATTTCTTCTGAATATGGTGTTACTCCTAAAACCGCAAGAAAATGGTTTCATTCTTATGAAATAACATGGCAATCCTGAGCCAAGCCAATCACGATCTTGATTGGAAGGTGCAGAGACTAGATGGTTTGAAAAGCGTTTCATGTAATACATCAATAGCGTCCGACACCCAAACAGTTTGGCTGTGGGTGATGATATAGTCCAGAGAGATTGGAAACAATCACAAATCTGAACGGGGCGGTCCCAGGTTCGATCCCTGGTATGCCCACCATCTATATATCTCGGTGGTGGAACTGGTAGACACGAGAGGTTTAAAAAACCCTCTTCCTTGCAGGTTCGAGTCCTGTCCGAGGTCACCTTTATTAAAAGAATTGTTATTAAAAGTTTTTTTATTAAAACTTTTAGTAATGATTCTTTCCATTCATGAGAATCATTCTTTTTCTAGTGTAAGCAGTTATGAAAAAGTAAAAAAGTAGCTAGTGAATGGTAGGTTAGTTTCACCTAGGAATGTGTTTCATGAGCATATTCCAAAGCAAACACCAAAAAAATGGGCAGGCAAGCCAATGTGGCGGTGGCCACGGTCTTGAAAACCGTTCGGAGTTAACGACTCGTGTGGGTTCGACTCCCACCCTGTCCGCCATTTTAACAATGTGTCCATAGCTCAGTAGGTAGAGCACTTGACTTTTAATCAAGTGGCCGCAGGTTCGATCCCTGCTGGACACACCAAACAAGAATAGGTTTTCTTAAAGAATTTATTAAAGTCTATATTGTAGATTTTAACAAGTTCTTGGAAACTTGGCTCAAATTTCGCTTTGAGAGTTAAAATAATAAGCGGCAGGTCATGCTGTAACATGAACAGTTTTAGGTTAGAATATTCTATTTTACCTTGAAAAATGAATATTTAAAATCCCATCATCCAAGTGGAAGGGTTAAGCCGAAAAGGCTTATTTATCAAAATTTGTGTTCATAAGCTCAGCGGTAGAGCACTTGATTTTTAATCGAGAGGGCGTAGGTTCAAATCCTACTGAACACTCCATATCTTTTCATAAAGTTTTTATTTGAAAATTTTATGAAGTGATACGGCACTTCCTTTTCTGGAAAAGAGAAAAAAGATCATTAAGATGCCAGAATTGTATAAGTATGATAGCTATGAGAATCTCCGTAGCATAGTTATCTATGAAAAAATAATTTTAAAATCGATCCTATTATTTTTTAGGATTGATTTTGTACATGCGTCCATAGCTCAGCTGGATAGAGCAATGGCCTTCTAAGCCATAGGTCCCAGGTTCGAGTCCTGGTGGGCGTACCAATAATCACAAATTTTTAGATTAACTTTTTTATAGTATAATCACAATTCTCCTTGTGACTTAAACATTTTTCACAAATTCAAATATCATCACAGATGCGGGGTTGAACATTTCCTTTTGTTGCCTGAAAAATATGGTCTTAATTTTTTAAGTCATATTTCGCTATACAATTGGTCCACATTAGGATCAATTGTGATGATATACAATTTTATGTACATCATCAATAACCTCTGGATGCTTTTTTACAAAATCACCAAGATCTTTTATAGCATATGTGAATCCTCTCCGTTCTAGAAGGGCGAAGCTTCAAAAGATGAGATAACTCAGAGCTTCTGTACTTTTATACTCCGATTCCAGAGTGTAGTTGTATTAATCCTAATTCTTCAATATTCTTAGCTGCATTATGATCTCTATTATGTTTTGTTCCACATGTTGGACATATCCAAAATCTCTCCATTTTTAAATCATGATAGATCTCTTTACAATTGTTACAAGTTTTAGAAGTATAATTAGAATTAACTTCAATTACGATTTTTCCAAATGTAGATGCTTTATTTTTGATTATTAACAATAGTTTTCCCAAGGATGCATTGTAAAGATTAATATTCTTTACTTTTTGAGAATTTACCATATTGTTAATATCAAGTTTTTCAATAAAACATAAATCATAATTATCAATTAATTGCTTAGCAATTTTTTTATATAGATCTTCTTGTATGTTTGTACGTTTTTCGTATAAATTATTTATCTGTTTTTTCAATTTAAGATATTTCTTATCAGAAGATAAGATAGATCTATATAATTTTTTAGCTTCTTTTGTGAGTTTTTTACCATTATATAAATCTATCTTATCTTTTTTACATTGAATTTTTAATTTTTCTTTTGCTATTTCAATTCTTTTTGATTGTTTTTGTTTGAGGACCATAAATTTTTCTGTATATAGATTCAATTTATTTTGAAGGTTATTCAATTGGAATTGAATTCCATTTGATAGAGAGATATTTTCAAAATTAACATCAATACCAATATAGTTGTTTAAGTTAATATTTGGTTCTTTAATATTTTTATATCCAGACAAAGAGATAAAATATTTTCCATTTTTTCTTGATATAGTTGCTGTTTTTGGGATAAAATTTTTAATGTTTAAGTTTTTATTTTTAAATTGGAATAGTTCTTTTCCAATTTTTACAAAACATTTGGTCTTCTTTTTTCCATTATATTTAATTTTCTTTTTGATTAATTTAATTGAGGAATCAGTAGAAAAAGATCCATAAGAATCTTTTGAAGTAATTTTAAATCGAAAATCTTTTTTACTGGACCCATTAATTTTGTTAAAAGTTTTAAGGAAGTTTAACATTTTTGTTTGAATAGGTTTACTTAAACCTTTAAGAGAAATCCTTCTATTTGCAGCATAATCTTTCCAAAATCTATCAATGTAAGTACAAGTTTTTTGAGGTTTTGTTATTAAAAAAGTTTGATAGATTTCACCAGATTTAGATTTATTTTCAATAAATTTCCCTAAATCATTTTCAACTAAAATCCTTTGGTTTAAAGGATTTGAGGTAAAATCAATAAGAAAATTATATAATTGATTTATTACAAAGATAGAATTATCAATCTTTTCTTTTTGTAGCTGAGATAGTTTTATTTGAGATTTATAACTTATGTTTATTTTCATATATCAATTATATCATAATAATTACACAAAGCATTCATCACCGCCTTAAAAGGCGATGTCTTCTGCTAAAAATTGATAAATGCCGCAAAAGAAATTAGTAATAAAATCATTACACCCATTAATATTTTGTTTGATTTTTCCATAATTTCCTCCTAAGAAGATTGACATCACCCTGTTAGATAGTCACAAATAAATGTGCCCAGGGGAGAGGTAGGTGAAAAGAGGAAAATAAAACACCCAATGTGCTTCATTCATACTCCTCTTAAAACTAATAATATTTTATTATAAACTTTATAATAAAAATATACCTTTCATTTTCAAATGAAAAATAAAAACCAGGAGCATAACATGTCAGAGAAACAAGAGTTAAAATATCAAATCCAAATTAGAGAACAGCTAATTTACTTCTCAAATAATGATGACGAGATCTCATTTTGGCGTTCTCAAATTGATAGATTTAAGGAAAAACTTAAATCTTTAAAATAATCCTTTTTGGATTGTTTTACATTTATTCCCCCATGAAGGAGAATATTATAGCTCACTCAACTCTTCATAAAGTGTTTCAACACTGATATTGAGTTTGTTTGCTACATCTTTTGGATCTGTTAGATCAACAAAAACAGGATACACCTCATCTGTTGAAGAATTATATCTGTTAAAAAAATCCACATCACCTTCTGTTTGAATTTCAATCCCATAAGATTCAAATACTTTTTTTGCTGCATTTGAATCTATTTCATTTGATCTCATCATAATTCTCTCCTTATTTTTTAGTTATTCTATAATCAGAATAAATTTTTTCTAGAACAATAAATTGTTCACCCATTTGAATTGGATTCCCTTTTTCATCAAGATGTTCTCTTTCAACAAGAATCTCTTGCTGAATATCAACAATTGCTGAAACAATTTCCTCACATCCAAAACCTCCATCATTTAATTCTGCATAAAGGATTTCTTGTGTGAGTTCTTCTGGATTTTCCAACTCAATCTCAATTTCATTCATTTGAATTGTACCAGATCCACCACCCCATAATTTAATACGAGCTGTACCGTTAACTATGAAGTTACCTAGTGGTGTTCTAGTTTCTTCAAATGAAACTCTTTTTTCAGTTTTTTCTTTTAAAACTCTTGTCATTTGTGCCATTTTTTCTCCTTATTTTCATCTTAATTTCTACGTAAATACGTAAAGATGACATAATATATTATAAATATTATATCTTTTATTTCTTTTTCAGCATTTAACTGATATAATATAGGTAATTAAAAATTAGGAGAAAATATGTTGACCAAAGAAGAATTTGATGAAATTATGAATAAAGACACTGTTTTTGAAAAGACAACTTTTAATGCAAGAGATTTTATAAACAAACAAGATAGAACATTGGCTTATGGATATGATTTTGACAGTAATACGGTCCATCTTTATTTTAAAGATGGTGAAATTCATTATGTTGTATTTGACTTTCGTGATGTTATTTTAAGACATGATGTTGGAGATATTCCTTTTGATTTTAGATATGGTGTTAAAAGAATGTATCCACATGCTTATGATCGTGAAGCTCTTGAATTCTTTAAAAGAGAAAACAATGTTCCATCAACAACAGTTTATGATGAAGAGACTGCTAAGCGTGTACTTGACAGATTACTTGCTGGTGAAACATATATTGGCGAAATTGCTGAAAATTTAAAAACTAAAAAGGAGAAATAATGGTAAGAGATCTGTTTGGAAATCGTGTAAAAGAACACACAACTCTATTTGAGCAAGGTTATATGGAAAAATTTTATATTTTTCATGGTGAAATTTTTCAAGTTGTACGAATGAAAAGAGTATTTAAAGTTGGTAGGGGTTTCTTTTATACTATCTGGTATCGTAAACCAAATTGGCCTCAAAATAAAATGAAATCATATGAAATTGATCATGAAGAATTTACAAATAGAAAATTTCTTCATACTTATGCAAAAGCACTTTCTGCACTTAAAAGAGAAGCTGGGAAATAATCCCAACTTCTACCACTCAATACTTCAATACACTTTTAAACTTTAATTTAAACTAACTTTTATACTGTTTTTGTTATAATATAGGTAATTTAAAATAAGGAGAAAAATATGTTAGAAACACAACAGGTTGTAATATTTACAGCAAATGAAGCTAATTTTTTAGAAAATAAGGTTAATAAATTTTTGTTAGAAAGAAAATATTCTCAAATTATTGATATTAAATACAGTATTTGTGAAACAAAATCAATTTTAAGTAATCATCAGTATACAGCAATGATTCACTATACAACTAAATAGGAGTATTGAAATGACTAGAAATTTAGAAAAAAAAGTTGGTACAGCTATTAAAAAAGATGAATCTCTTTTTATTAGAGATATGGCAAATTATGCAAATACTATTCTAGAAGAAGACAATCTTCTTGTTGCTATGTATGGTGGTTCTAAACTTCATGGCACAGCAGATGAAAAATCTGACACTGATGTTATTATTTTATACCAACCATCATTAAGAAGTTTAGTTCATGAAAAATCAAAAATTTATATTGATAATGGTGTCCATGATCTTCTTGTAACTTTGGAAGATTTAAATGATGAATATTATCAAGTAAAAAGTGTTGAGAGAAAGGGTTCTAATTGTTTATCTAATGATGAAATGAATGTAGATCTTAAATTTGTTTCTATTTTTAGATTTTTAGATGATCTTGCTATTAGTGATGTAAACGCTCTTGATATTCTTTTTGGAATTAAATCAAACATCAATCAAATTGATAATTTTTTAGAAAATACACATGACTCAATTTATGTAGAACCTAGAATGCATTTTAGTTTTAATGCAGTAGATGCTTTTCATAAATATAGTTCTAATATTTTCATGATTGCACCTTTTAAATTTTTAGGATTTGTTCGCTCAACACTTGATGATTATAAAAATTCAACAGATCTTGAAAACATTGAAGATATTGAAAAATTTCTAAAAGATATTAATGGTTCTACTGATGGACCACTTAACAATTTCTTTCATTCTTCAATGAATTTTAAAGATGGACTTGTTTTTATTGGAAATGTTCGCTTCAAAGAAAAAACTCTTTTAAGTGATTGTACTAATAAGTTGGAAAGATTTTTAAAAGATAAAAAGGAAAAGGTTCTTGATAAAAGAAAAGTTGCTAAAAAATTAATTCATGCTATGCGTGTTCTTGATGAACTTCAAGAATTAATGTTTGATGGTCAAATTGTATTTCCACTAAAAAATAGAGAATATTATAAAAATATTAAAAGTGGTTGCTTGACTGATGAAGAATTAAATAATACTTATGAACTACTTGAATCTAGATATGATTCACTAAAAAATGCAGCTAAAAAATATAAAAAACGCTTATCTAACGATGAAAATGTTCAAAAATTCATTGAAAGAATCTATTTTTAATCTTCTTAATGTTTTTCATTTTTACAACAGGGAAATCCCCCTGTTTCTTATGAGCGTTCTTTTATGGTTTTAAAATCTTCATCAATAAGAACTTCTCCATTAATGAAAATATCTTTCATCACTTCAAATTTTGAATCATAATCACCTCTTTGAGATGTAATGAAATTACCATCTATTTTATATAGTTCAAGTATACCTTTTTTGCTTTTTTTACCTGGGTCTGTTATTGGATCTTTATACACTTCAACCATTTTCCCATCAGTTATAACTGCACTGCATTTGATTGCCATACCAAGTGTATCTCTATTAATATTTTGAGCAAGATCTCCACCTGAACCAAATGACATAATATCTGCTGAATATCCTCTATCTTCAATATATGTATATACTTCATCTATAACTTCTGGTGTAACACCATCACCCCAAATAAAAGCATATTTATCAAAAACTTTATATCCCTTTTCATTTATATGAAATTTAACACTATTATCTTCCATAATGTTAAGAAGTGCATTCATAACTTCTACTGGATTACCAGAGTCTGGTCTAATTACAAAAATAGGATATTCATCTGACTCAACTTTTTCTTTAAATTTACCTGATGTAATATATGAAACATCACCATAGATATCATATGAGTCCATTACACATGCCACAATAGGAAGAGCTTTACTTGATTCAAGATAATTATCGTAAAAGTCAAATCTTTTATCTTTTCCCCATGAAGTCACACAAGAGTGTTCTGAGGCTTTTATGCTAAATCCAGCCATTTCATCATTATAATAGATTTTAGCGTCTCTAAGTGCATTAAAATTATCTGTACCATCAAATTGTGTAAGGTGTGCCATTCCAGCAATAGATGCAGCTTCAACTGATGTACATCCTCTATCTGAAAAGTTATGATATTTAAATCCTATATTTTTAGGGTCCCCACTTTTTTCAAGGTGACCTTGAATCATTTGTTTAACAAAATATGATTTTGTAGCGACAGTTATTGGATACCATACTTTCATAAAAAATGTTTCAATCCATCCAACTATCCAAAAAACTTTTGGATCTGTACTTTCTATACTAGCAAATATATTTTTTACTGGGATAACCATTCCTTCTGGAACAGTTCTTATTTTAATTGGAAGTTTTCCATCAAGTTCATTTACTATATACATCCATCCTTCATATTCAAAAGGTTCTCCATGCATCTCACACATTTTTGCAGCTTCTTCAACTTCCCATGCTTCTATTGGTGATGAAAAGTATTTTTTAAGCATATATTGAAACCCAAATGAAACCATTTGATTGAAAAACTTATTTGATCTAGCTTCCATGTAATCAAACATATAAGTAGTATTTTGTGGATATTGACTTGATTGAGAGTATTTGTAACTATCTGCCATAGTTACTCTATTGATTTTGTTTTGCATGATAAACTCCTTATCTTTATGCATTTATTTTAAATTTGTAAATCCATTTCTTTAAGGCATCATCGGTTTCCTTGTTTTAAATAAGCTTTAACAAAAGACATTTACACTCCGTAAATAATCTTTCTTTTTTAGCTATTAAATATCTGGCCATTCATTCATCATGATAAATCCTTATTTAATTTTTTTTAACTATCCCATTCTTCCCATGAGTACATGTTAAATATTTCCCCATTCATTAGAAACATCAATTCTATCATATTTTTTCATTTTTAATCCTTTTTGCTTTAATCGCCCCATTCAGGAGCTGGTCTTGGTGGCCATTCCATACTTTTCCTTTTAAATAGTATCTGTATTAACCATCAGTTTCTTTCAGTGTTGGTGGCCATTCTCTGTTTGAACTTCCATTATCATTTATTTTCATTTCAAATCCTTTATATTGAGTTTTTTTGTTGATGAAGACTAATCGTCTTCACCCCATCTAAATATTTTTTTCATTTTATTTCCTTTATGTTAAATTTTCAAAGTATCTACATATGTAACATCTTGAACTTTCATGTTAAATCTCCTGCTTCATTAATCTTCATACTTTAATCCTCTTTTTCTTCTTTTTTGAACTTTTTTATCATGTAATCTTCTAAGTGCTTTCTTTAATCGGTCCTCTAAAAGATCTATTGCAACAAAAAAATCTTTATTTTCTTGTGTAACAATCACTGGCGAAGATTTTGAAATTACAACTTCAAACTCTACTTTAATTCCTGTTTTACTTGAAACAACAACAACATTTAATGATGAAATTGGTAAACTGAACTTTTCAATTTTCTCAATTGATTCATCAATTCTATTTTTGATACTTTCTGTTGTATCCATACCTTTTACAGTAATATTTTTATTCATATTTTTATATTCCTCCTATTATGTATATTATATTATACAAAAATAATAATTAATTTTGTATAAAATTGACATTTTTTAAATAGTCCAACAATAGGACTATTAATTTATATTTAAAATTCTTGCTGCATCTTCTGTATTAAAGAAAAGAACAACTTCACCATCTATATTGTCTGGCAAATTTCCTTCTTCATCCATTAGATCAGCCAACTCTTCATCTGACAAAAATTTAATTTCAACTCCGTATTGACTAAGCAAAATATAAAATTGATCTTTGTCATAGATAAATCTTTTGATTAGCCCCTTTCTTCTATTTGAAAGTTCTTTTGACAATTTAGAACTATCACTTGGTTCAAAATAGTTTTTTAGGACCTTTTCTTTATCAATAAACATTTTATGCTCCTTTTTCTTCCCAGTATGGTATATAACCAAAAGGTACATCGTACCAACTTTTATTATCAATTTGTGAAACAAAAGTTGTTACATTTCTTGAAAACTCATAATTTTCAACAAGTTTTTTTGTAACTTCATTGACTGGGACATATAAATCAGATTCATGAGAATCGATCTCTACATCACGTCTTTTTGCAGCATCATAAAGTGATGAAAACTTTAATTCATTTTCAAATACTCTACCGCCACATTCAACACCATCTTTACTTAGTAAAGAATATCTTACTCCCATATCAAAGAAAACTGTTTTAACGGTATATTCATCTTGATGACCATCCCATTTAACTTTGTCTCCTTTGATAAATAAAGCATTTTTAATTGCTTTCTCTTCATAGTTAGGCACAACTAACTCCTTTTGTGTTTAATCTTTCCAATGCAGCTTCTGCTTTACGAATAA
>Ga0256843_1003500_pt1 | contig 10890 bp, 14 predicted proteins | sample AlvinellametaG_FD_191572 | JGI IMG/M metagenome (GOLD analysis project Ga0256843, IMG submission 191572) | Pompeii worm associated microbial communities from hydrothermal vent at the East Pacific Rise, Pacific Ocean - Alvinella | ecosystem: Host-associated > Annelida > Integument > Unclassified ... | reverse complement strand
ATAAAGCTAAAAAAGATTAAAGCAATAGCATTATCCAAAGCTACAACTCCAAGTAAAAAAGTGCTATATCTACCTTTGGCTTTGAGTTCATGTATAATAGCTAAAATAGTTGCTGGTGCAGTTGCAACAGCTAATCCACCAAAAATTATTGACATAATTATTATCTGCTCATTTGTAAAAGAGAAGTATAAATTTTTAAATAAAAAATACATAGCAGTTGAAACTAAAACAAATGTAACTAAAGCTTCTAAAAATGCAACTATTAAAATTTGACTAGATACTCTTTTGAGGGCATCATACTTTAAATTTGAACCAACAAGAACAGATATTAAAGAGAGTGAAAGGTCTGTAATTAAATGGCTCTCTTCTACAAAAGAGTGAGGAATTACACCAAAACCATTTGGTCCAAATGCAAAACCTAAAATTAAATAACCAACAACACTTAATACACCAAACTCTTTGCACAATGATCTAATAAAAGAACCTGCAACAAATATTATTCCTATATAAAAGAGTGTCTGCATCTAAATCCTATTTTGCTTTTGCATTTTCTATTACTCTATAATACTATAATTTTTTAACTTTAGTTACTTTTATTAAAAAAATCAACTACTTTATGCTTAAATTGTTTATATATTTTTTTAAATAACTCTTTATAATTATTGCTCTTTCTTTTATTAATTTAAAAACATAACTATTTTTAATATATTGTGTAAATTGAATAATTCTTTTGTATGATACTCTAATTATCCAAAATCTTAATAGCTTCTCTTTTTGTGTATTAAATAGCCAAAAAGCAAATGCCACAACTACCAACTTTAAGCCATAAAAGATAACACCTAAAACTACATATCCTTTAAGAGCAATTAATGGCGAAACTACTCCAATAATTTCACCAATTACAAAAGATAGTATAAATATAATTAAAACAATATATTTATTCGTTTTATTTAAAAGTGTTTCTAGCTTTTCAAAAAGTGCTAAAGATTTTATAAACTTATATATAGGTTCAGCAAATCTATCCCATATAAGCTCTTCAAAAATTATATACAAAGATACAAAAAATATCTGTAGTGCTAATAGTAATTTTTTTAATAATTTAGTAAACATAAAAATCCTAAAGTTAAGATTTTATAATTATATCAAAAGTAGTAGTTATTTAATATATAATGTAGCTATAAAAGAGCGAAGATTACTTTCTTCTAAGCTCTTTAATTCTTGCAGCTTTACCTCTTAGGTTTCTTAAATAGAATAGTTTAGCTCTTCTTACTCTACCTCTTCTAACTACTTCAATACCTTCAATGCTATCAGAGTATAGAGGGAAAATTCTCTCAACACCAACATTATTTGCACCAATTTTTCTAACATTAAATGTTTTACCAGTTCCTTCACCACGAATTGCAATACATACACCTTCGTAATTTTGAACTCTCTCTTTGTTGCCCTCTTTAATTCTAACTGCAACTCTTACAGTATCACCTGCTCTAAAATCAGGAACATTTTTTTCTGCTATTTGCGCTTTCTCAAAACTCTCAATATACTTATTTCTCATAATCTGCCTTTACCTTGCTATAGATGTCTGGTCTAAAATACTTTGTTTTAAACAAAGATAGTTTTAGTTTAATGGACGCGATTTTACTATGATTACCCTTTAAAAATTCTGAAATTACACCACTTTCTTTATAAAAATTTGGTTTTGTAAAAGATGGTGCCTCTAAAAGCTCATTTTCAAAGCTCTCTTCACTCAAAGAGTTACTATTTCCAAGGACATTTGGAATATTTCTAGCAACTGCATCACATATAACCATCGCCCCAAGTTCTCCTCCTGTTAAGATAAAATCACCAATACTATAAACTTCATCTGCATATATCTCTATAGCTCTCTCATCAAATCCTTCATATCTACCACAAATTAGAGTTATAGACTCCTCTTTTGAAAGAGATTTTGCATCTTTTTGATTAAATCTTTTAGCAACTGGGGTTAAAAATATTACCTTTGTATTTGGCTCTTTACTCTTAATTTTTTCAATTGTATCTGCAAGTGGCTGCATACTCATTAACATCCCTGCTCCACCACCAACTATTGTATCATCAACTTTATTATGTTTATTTAAAGATAAATCTCTAGGATTATAGTAGTTTAATTTTATATATCCGTTATCAACTGCCCTTTTTAAAATAGAGTCGCTAAAATAACCATCTATAATATTAGGAAAGAGTGTAACAAAGTTAAATTGCATAAAACTCCCTTTTATAACCGTTAAATATAATTTAACATTGCTAAGAGCATAAAGCTTAGAGTAATTACAACAATAATTACTTAATGCTCTCAGCTCTTAACTCTCAGCTTTTTTGGCAAAGCAAAAAAACTAACTTGCTTCTAAAATATCTTTTGCACCTGTTGCTATAATTTTTTTAGATGCAATATCAACACTTTTTATAAAATTTGGCAAATATGGTAGTAAAAAACTTTTTGCAAATTTTCCACCTACTAACTTTGCATTAGTATCGACTAAGAAGTAATCACCCTGAGGCAAACGCTGAATATCTTTTATAAGACCTAAAACTTCATCATCTTCAACTACACTACAACCAATTAAATCAAACCAAAAATATTGCCCCTCTTTTAAATTGCAATACTCTCTTGTTTCATCTTCTGTGCTATAAATTTTAGTATTTGTCAAAACTCTTGCATCTTCTGGATTATTATAACCAACTATTTTTATTAAAGCCCTTTTAGGATTATACTCTTCTATCTCTAAATTACCTCTTTGGGTTTTAAGAACTCTACCTTTGAAAAATTGTTCTGGAAAGTCTGTATGTAGATTTAATTTAAGCTCACCTTTTAAGCCAACAGTTTTACCAAACTGTGCAACTAAAAAGTTCTCTTTATTATTTTGCATTCTCTATTGCTTTTACACTAACTTTATAACTTGGTCCACCTTTTGGTTTGCAACCAGAAATTAGTGTTTTTATTGAGCTTATCATTCGCCCATCTTTACCTATAACCTTTCCTATATCTTCTGGATGAACATATAAGAAAAGTTCGCTCAAGTTTTCATCTATAGACTCTTCGTTAATCTTAATAACATCAGGATATTTTGCTATAAGCTTTACATACTCTACGATGAAATCTTGAACCATACTCTACTACTTATTTGTGATTTTTTTAACTCTATCACTCATTTGAGCACCAACACTTAACCAATAGTTAAGTCTCTCTTCATCAATCTTAACTTCTCTATTCTCTTTTAATGGATTGTAGTAACCAATTGACTCTATCCAACCACCATCTCTTCTTTTTCTGCTATCTGTAACAACTACTCTATAAAATGGTCTCTTTTTTCTACCCATTCTAGTTAATCTAATTACTGTCATTTTGACTAATCCTTCTGATATTGTTTTAAATAAAGCGCATTACCACTTTTTTGGTGGCGAATGTTACCATAATTATATTAAAATTTTTATTAAGTTTATATTTTGTAGCTTAAATATAAGAAAAAAAGTTAATATTACTATTAATATTAACTTTTATAGACCTAAAGAGTTATTAATTTTATTGGCAACATCTTTAAGATACCTAGAATTATCTATTAATCTATTGCTAGTTGTTGGAGCATAATTATTGATTTTATCTACACCTACAACACAATTTGTTCCTTCAGTGCTTCCTATATCTGTATAATACTCTTCATCACAAGTTTCACCATCATTAACTCTGCCATAAGTTTCACAAGATGTATCCCCACTTGTCTCTTTTGTCATTAATCCTTCAACGTCAGTATGACTTTTTATGTAATCTTTATACTTTTTACTCTCACAAATACCTTTTGGCACATCTTTTATAACTATAAGATATTTTTTGTCTGCGATATTATTTGAGCTTGAAGAGCCTCCACAAGAAAGAAAGAATAGAGGTGCTATTAATAAAAAAGTTAAATTAAATCTACTCATAATAATTCCTTATTTAAAATATAGTTCTACTGCACAATATGTGCAGTAGTGAGTTTTAGCAAGAGTAAGTAGAGATATACTCGTAAGCTGTTGGGCGACCCTCTACAGGAATAACATGTCTATCGAACATATAATCAATATACTCTTTAATATAATCGCTACTCATAATTGGACTTAAGAAGTCATGGTCTTCTTCTAAACCTTCTAAAGCTTCTCTAAAGCTATTTGGAAGCTCTGGAATACCTCTCTCTTTAAGCTCATCTCTGCTCCACTCAAATAGATCCTCATTTACTGGTCCTACAAGTTCATAACCACCATTTTTAATACCATCAAGACCTGCAATCATTAATACTGCAAATGCTAAATATGGGCAAGATGTGCTATCTGGGAATCTTGTTTCAATTCTTGTAGCTTTTTCACCAGCACCATAAGGAATACGACAAGCAGCACTTCTGTTTTGGCTAGAGTATGTTAAAATTCTTGGTGCTTCAAAACCAGGAAGTAATCTTTTATATGAGTTTGTGCTTGGGTTTGTAAATGATGCAACTGCGTTTCTATGCTTAAAGATACCACTTAAGTAATCTAATGCAGTTTTGCTTAAGTTTGCATAAGCACCTTCTTCAAAGAATAGGTTTTTACCATCTTTCCATAAAGATTGGTGAACGTGCATACCGTTACCATTATCATTAAAGATTGGTTTTGGCATAAATGTAGCAGTTTTTCCGTTTAAGTGAGCTACCATTTTTACAACATACTTATATTTTTGAACATTATCAGCAGCTGTAATAATATCGCTAAATACTATACCAATTTCACCTTGAGCTTGAGCAACTTCGTGGTGTCCTAAAACAACTTCTAAACCAACTTGCTCTAAAACTTGCATCATCTCTGCTCTTAAATCAACCATAGAATCTGTTGGCATTACAGGGAAATAACCACCTTTAATTCTTGGTCTATGACCCATATTTCCAATATCTTCATACTCTGCATTATCAGCCCAGTGTCCTTCATCAGACTCTACTCTAAAGCTTTGCTCATTATCTGCATCAACAATTTTTACATCATCAAAAATAAAGAACTCATTTTCTGGTCCAAAATAAGCAGCATCAGCAACACCAGCTTCTTCAAGGGCTTTAAGTGCTTTTTTAGCAATACTTCTTGGACACTTTTCATAAAGTTCATTTTTATAAATATCATAAACATCACAAATTACAACAATTGTTGGATCAGCAGTAAATGGATCTAAAAATGCTGTTGGAACATCTGGCTTTAAAAGCATATCAGATTCATTAATTGGTTGCCAAGCCTCAATTGAAGAACCATCAAATGGTAATCCAGCCTCTAAACTCTCAGCACTTACTGCACTTAACTTATAAGTAATATGATGCCATGCACCTTTAATATCTGTAAATCTAAAATCTACAAACTCAACTTCATTCTCTTCACAATACTTGAAGAACTCATCTATATTATTAACAAATTTACCCATTGTTACTCCTGTAAAAAATTTAAACTCTATATTATACCCTCAAATTAACTTTATTAGTCATTAAAAATTGCTTAAAATTTATGCAATAGCATCTCTTTGTTGATAAATGATACACACTCACTAAACCCAAGCTCTTTTGCTAACTCTTTGAGTTCTTTATATTTAAAACCAATATCCTCTATACTATGAGCATCTGAACCAAAGGTAATTGGAACTTCATACTCTTTGCAAATTTCTAGTAACTCTTTGCTAGGATATGGCTCTTTTACTGGCTTTAAATAGCCTCTGGCATTTATTTCAACTGCCATATTTGCTTTTTTTATTGCTTTAATAGCATCTTTTGCATAAATTTTTATATCTTTTTTTGGTTTATAGTTGAAAACTTTTATTAAATCAAGATGTCCTGCTATTTGAAATTTTGCACTCTTTGCCATACTCTTTATTGCATTAAAATACTCTTGATATAAATAGTCTATATCACTTCCTTTCCATCTGCCAATAAATTCTGGATTATCAAATCCCCAATCATCAATAAAATGCACTGATCCTATTAAATAATCTACATTTGATTTAAAGACTCTCTCATCCATATATTTTGGCAAATAATCAACCTCATAACCTAGTCGAATATCAATTATATCTTTAAATTCATCTTTTAAATTTAATATTTCAGCTTCATAACTCGCCATATCTTCAAATTTCATTCTATACTTTTTATCAAAATTCATAGGGTTGTGATCGCTAAAACCAAATATATCAATACCCTCATTAATCGCCTTTAAAACAAACTCTTTGGGAGTTCCAGTTGCATGATTACAAAGTGGAGTGTGGTTGTGTAAATCTACTCTCATACTAAGCCTTTGCTTTTTTATAACAATTATAGTAGAATTTCATAAAAAATTAGCCTTTTTAAATAGCTGTTCGCTAAAGAGAAAACTCATTTATTAGCAGAGTTTCATAAAAAGAGTAAGTAGGATAAATATGGATAAAAAAGTAGAACTACTAGCTCCAGCTGGTAATTTAGAAAAATTAAAAATAGCTTTTGCTTATGGAGCTGATGCCGTATATGGAAGCACTAGCACTTTTTCATTGCGCATTCGCTCTGGCAAAGAGTTTGATATGGACTCCTACAAAGAGGGAATTGATTATGCTCATAATTTAGGTAAAAAAGTATATGCAACAGTAAACTCTTTTCCATTTAATTCACAAATAAAACTTTACGAAAACCATATTGCAAAAATTTCAGAGCTAAATCCTGATGCTTTGATTGTTTCAAGCCCAGGAGTGGTAAAAATAGCAAGAAAAATAGCACCAAATATTCCTATACATCTATCTACTCAAGCAAATGTTATGAATGCAATGGATGCAGAGGTTTATTGGGATTTAGGAGTAAAAAGGATAATTGTAGCTCGTGAAATTAGTTTAAAAGATTGTGAAGCTATAAAAAAGCATTTGCCAGATTTAGAGCTTGAAGTTTTTGTGCATGGAAGTATGTGTTTTGCATATAGTGGGCGTTGCTTAGTTTCTGCACTTCAAACTGGGCGTGTGCCAAATCGTGGTAGTTGCGCAAATGATTGTCGTTTTCCATATGAGATTTATGCCCATAACCCTGAGAGTGGAACAACCTTTAGGCTAGATGAAGAAGAGGGAGTTGGCACATATATAATGAATGCAAAAGATATGAACTTGGCTTCTCATATTGACGAAATTTTAAATAGTGGTGTTATAGATTCGCTTAAAATTGAAGGGCGCACAAAATCGCCATATTATGCTGGAGTAGTTACAAAAGCTTATAGAGAGGCTATTGATGATTACTATTTAGGATGCTACAATCCAGAGAAATATCAAAAAGAGTTAAATACTACACAACATAGAGGTTTTACTGATGCTTATCTAATTTCGCGCCCATTTGAAAAGCACGATACACAGTCGCATAAGTTTTCTATTGCATATGGCTCACATCAAGTTGCTGGGCTTGTAAATGAAGATGGCTTAAGTTGGAGATGCAAAGATAAAACTTGTATTGGTGATAGAGTTGAAATAGTTTTGCCATCTAATGAGTGTATAGGTTTTGTAGATAACCAAATTGGAAAAATTGAAGAGATTGATGGTAAATATTGGCTAACTTTTAAAAAGATTGTAAGAGCAAAAGATGATAAAGAGCTAGAGTGTGTGCATAGTGGATATATTTTTGATGTTAAATTACCAGCAAAACTACCAAGCTACACAATACTGCGCCGCGAAATTAAAGAGGCATTAGAGAAAAAGGGTTTAGATAAAGAATCTACACCAATGAATTTAAAACCAAAAGAGTAAAGTGATTTGCACTTTAGCTTAAAGCTATAATTTTAATATCTAAAAGGAGAAAATAGTATGAAATTTATATCAATTATTATGGGTAGCAAGAGTGATTATGAAATAATGAAAGAGTGTGCAGAGACTCTAAAAAAGTTTGGTGTGCCTTATGAATTAATAATATCATCTGCTCACAGAAGTCCAGATAGAACAAAAAAATATATTTCAGAAGCAGAGAAAAAGGGAGCGCAAGTTTTTATTGCTGCTGCTGGTATGGCTGCTCACCTTGCAGGTGCAGTTGCGGCAACTACAACAAAGCCAGTAATTGGTGTGCCTATGAAAGGTGGTGCTATGGATGGGATGGATGCTATGCTTAGCACTGTTCAAATGCCATCAGGTATGCCAGTTGCAACTGTGGCTCTTGGAAAAGCAGGTGCTGTTAATGCTGCATATTTGGCAATTCAAATTATGGCTTTAGATGATGATGAGCTTAAAACTAAGTTAGATGAAGATAGAATATCAAAAGCAAAAAAAGTAGAACTTGATAGCAGTGAAATTGAAGTAATTTTATAAACAGGAGGTTAAGATGAGTGAGTCTAAACCTAAAAGACAAAAAAATGTAGTGCTTTTTACTAGTCCATCTTGCATATGGTGCACCAGAGCAAAAAATTATTTTAAGAAGCAAGGTATTAAGTTTAAAACTATTGATATTAGCAAAGATAAAAGAGCAGCAAGAGATTGCTTAAACAATGGCTGTAGAGGTGTGCCAGTAGTGCTAATTGGCACACAATGGATTTGCGGATTTGATCAAAAAAAGATAGATAGAGCGCTGGGATTAGGTAAAAAGTAAGAATATAGAAAGTAATAAAGTAATTAGGTAAGGATTATTAAAGTAAAACCTAGTCATTCTAAACTTGTTTCAAAATCTAAAAGTTTAAATGAGCTTGAGATTGCGTCATTCTGAACTTGTTTCAGAATCTAAAAAAAGACTTTAAAATAGATTCTAAAATTTATTCAGAAAATAATAAAATGTAAAGTTTTATTTAGTATGATTGTAATAATTTAGTCATTCTGAACTTGTTTCAGAATCTCTTGAACAACAAGCACTTTAAGATCCTGAAACAAGTTCAGGATGACAGTAAAAGGGTGTAAATTCTTTAAGTTAGCTAAAGAAAGCAGTATAATAGATACACAGATATTGCATTGTCATTCTGAATTTATTTCAGAATCTCTTAATTAATACTTTGAGATCCTGAAACGAGTTCAGGATGACGGTGTAGTGGTTATGGCAATATAAAAAATACGAAAGATTTAATGTGAAATTACAGTTAAAAAATAAATTATATAATTTTTTTACAAAAAAATTTAAAAAACAATTAAGAAAGGAAATAATGTGTTAACATTTAGTGAACTACTATTAAAACTACAAGAGTTTTGGGCAAAAGAGGGGTGTAATATTGTGCAGCCTTATGATATACCTGCTGGTGCTGGGACATTTCATCCAGCTACGCTTTTAAGAAGTCTTGATAGCACACCTTGGAGTGCTGCTTATGTTGCGCCAAGTCGCCGTCCAACAGATGGTAGATATGGCGAAAATCCAAATCGTCTTGGGGCTTATTATCAATTTCAGGTGCTTATTAAGCCAAGTCCAGATAATATTCAAGAGCTTTATCTAAAATCGTTAGAGTATTTAGGGCTTAATTTAAAAGAGCATGATATTCGCTTTGTAGAAGACAATTGGGAATCACCAACTCTTGGTGCTTGGGGCTTAGGCTGGGAAGTTTGGCTTGATGGTATGGAGGTTACTCAATTTACATATTTTCAACAAGTTGGTGGGGTTGCTTGTGATCCTGTAGCAGTTGAGATAACTTATGGAACAGAGCGTCTTGCAATGTATCTGCAAGGTGTAGAGAGTGTTTATGATTTGGTGTGGAATAAAAGAGGCAATGAAGTTACAACTTATGGTGATGTTCACAAAGAGAGTGAGTATGAATTTAGTAAATATCACTTTGAAGTAGCCTCTACAGATATGCTTTTTAGACACTTTGAAGATGCTAGTAATGAGTGTAAGCTCTGTTTAGAAAAAGGTTTACCACTTCCTGCTTATGATGAGTGTATGAAAGCCTCTCACGCATTTAATGTGCTTGATGCTAGAAAAGCAATTTCTCAAGCTCAAAGACAAAACTATATTTTAAAGGTGCGTGAACTATCTGTTGGTTGTGCAAAATTATATAAAGCCCAAGAGCAAGAGAGAAATGCTAGAGTAAAAGGGACAAAAGCTTAATGACACTCAAAGAGATTTATAATAAATTAGATGAAATAAGCCCATTTGAACTACAAGAAAAATGGGATAATAGTGGGCTTATATTGGGTGATTTTAATAGTGGAATTAAAGAGATAGTTTTATCTTTAGATATTGATGAAGAAATAATAAAAAATGCAAATGATGGGACACTCTTTATTGTGCATCACCCCTTGATTTTTGGAAAATTAAGCTCACTAAATTTAGCAAAATATCCTGCAAATTTACTAGCATTAATGATTAAAAAAAATCAAAGTTTAATTGCAATGCATACAAATTTTGATAAAACTCACTTAAACAAATATGTTTTTGAAGAGATTTTAGGTTTTAAAATAGAAAAACAGAGTGATTTTATTTGTAGTTCAAAAGTTAATTTAAAAATAGTTGAACTTTTTAAACTCTTAAAAGAGAGACTTAATTTAAAGAAAATTAAAGTTGTAAACTACAAAGAAAAAATCAATTCAATAGCCCTAACTACTGGTGCAGGAGCAAGTTTATTAGATTTTATCGATGCAGATTGCTTTTTAACTGGAGATATAAAATATCACGATGCTATGAAAGCACTAAGTGAAGATAAAATGCTTGTAGATATTGGACACTTTGAAAGTGAGCAATTTTTTGTTAATGCTATGGAGCTTTTATTAAACTCTATGCCAATTTCAGTTATAATTACACAATCTAAAAATCCATTTGAAATTTTTACTCTATAAAAGGATACACATTGAATATTTACACAAAAGATTTAGTAGTTTTATCAAAAATTGATAAAGAGCTAGATAGTTACACACCACAAATTGAGGCTATTAATTCAAAGATTGAGGCTGTTCAAAAAAAGTTAAATGAATTAAAT
>Ga0256843_1003499_pt1 | contig 10890 bp, 12 predicted proteins | sample AlvinellametaG_FD_191572 | JGI IMG/M metagenome (GOLD analysis project Ga0256843, IMG submission 191572) | Pompeii worm associated microbial communities from hydrothermal vent at the East Pacific Rise, Pacific Ocean - Alvinella | ecosystem: Host-associated > Annelida > Integument > Unclassified ... | reverse complement strand
CGAGCATATTGAGCAACGGTGTCAGAACAAAGGCGCCGAACAAAAAGGGGTTGAAAACCACCACGGCGTAGACGAGCAGGGTGTTGATGTTGAACAGCACCAGCGGGATCGAGATGCGGCTGATGGTGCGCAGCATCCCGTCCCGCGCCAGTATCAGCAGGGCGATCAGCAGCGCCAGACCGGCACCCGCCCCACCGGGGGTGACGAAGATCCGGACAAACTCACCGGTCGTGATCCCGGGGAAGAGGTCCTGGTCGAACAGATCCATCCCCATCAGTGACTGGATCGTATAGTCTCCGTGGATCCCGACAAACCACAGCAGCTGGATCCCGGTCTCCCGCAGGGCCATCTCCAGCAGATGCGGGAGGGTGACGGCACTCATCCAGTCGCCAAGATCATCCAGGGTATGGTCGAGGATCCAGTCGAGCCCTTCGTATCCGAGCATGACGATGAAATAGGTGACCAGAAAGGGGTAGAGGTAATTGAATACCCGGTAGATGTGTCGGTTCTGATCGGTCAGAGGGATCCGCAGGCTGAGCTTTGGATAGATCCAGTGGAGCAGCAGTGTCGTGACAACAGGGACGAACAGCGTCTGGATCGCGAAGCCGTGGGTGTAGCCGAACATAAACGATGCCCCCGACTCCTCTGTCACCATCACCGTCGTATAGGTCGCCATCGAGAGGGTTGCTGCGATGATGGGAGAGACATCATACCGCTGCGCGAAAAAGTAGGCGAGGGTGATGACGATCACGACGGAAGAGAAGAGGTCGAGCGCCCCGAGAATGGAACGGAGATAATCGGTGTCAAAAAGGATCGGCTGCAGACCGGTGAATCGGAAGAACGCCATCATCATCGAAACGAACGAGAGGATCAACAGATAGGGCAGAATGGCGCTGTAGGCTTCCTGAAGTGTCAGGATCGTACGGGACAGATGGAAAGAGAAGGTTTCTTTGAGCCGTTCCATTGGTCACATCCCTGTCGCCTGCTGATGCAGGTAGTTGTCGTATGGCTCTATTATACTCATATTTGTCAATGAAAAGTCAAGGAGATCCACGGAGCGGACCGCCGGGTGGGCGCACGTGAAGAAAAAATGGGCTTTTTACCGTAACGCAAAATCCTCCGAGAGGATCCGATGGCGCAAGTATAATCTCGGTTTTGCTATCATGTCACCCAAAAAAAAGGAGCTGTCACCATGAGCCACAAACACCGATCCAAGATCGAAAAGGTCTTCGAGCATCCCACCTCGGAAAACATCGATGTCAAAAAACTCCTCTCCGCACTGGAACACTACGGGGTACAGGTCGAACAGACCAAAAAGCACAAAGCGAAGCTTTTTTATGGGGAGGCTGAGTTCGTCCTGCCGATGCCGCACGGTGCGACCCTCACCAAGGACGAGGTGATCCTCCTGCGCCATTGGCTTGAGGAGATCGGCCTGACCCCCGATACGCTCGACTGAGCCGCTCCCGCGGGGATCAGCCAATGATCGAATAGACCGGAACGCTCAGCTTTTCCCGGCCGTTGAGAAAGGCCAGCTCGATCAGAAAACACGCTTCAACACACTCCGCACCCACCCGATCGATGAGGGTCGCTGCGGCGGCTGCCGTCCCTCCCGTGGCCAGCAGATCATCGATCAACAGTACCCGGGAGGGACGCCCATCGGCCTGCCTGCCATTCTCACCAAAGGCGTCGATGTGTACTTCGACCTCATCAAACCCATACTCCAGTGAATATTTTTCCGCCACCGTCGTGTACGGGAGCTTGCCACTTTTGCGGACCGGAACGAACCCCACCTTCAGCCGATCGGCCAGCACCGAACCAAAGATAAACCCCCGCGCATCGATCCCGGCGATATAATCCAGACCGTAGTCGGCATACCGCGCAGCCAGATGGTCCATCAGCAGCCCAAACGCCTCCGGATCGCCCAGCAGCGTGGTAATATCCTTGAACTGAATACCCGGCTTGGGAAAATCAGGGATCGTGCGGATGGCCGCTTCGATGGTCTGTCGTGCCTCAGGCGTAAGTGGATTCATGCTCTTCTCCGTAGGATGAGTTGGTATCCGATATTGTACTGAAACGATCGTAAAGGTAAGATGGGGGATCCGGGATCCCCCCAAACATGCTGTTTTTGCACCTGCGAACGGTGTTGACGGGGACCGTTTCGATATCGAGGGTAACCACGAGGGTTACCCCTACAGATGGAATGATGCCCGAGGAAGATTCAAAAATGGGTGCATCGTTGAACAATCATGTAGGGGCGATCCCTGGTGGTCGCCCTTGAACGAGGGGCATCGTTTCGACATAAAAAGGGGATCCTGAATCGCGTTCACGATGACGAAGTTGTCGTCATTCCGGCTCAGGCGATCGGACGCCTCTGGCGCAGAATCCAGTGATGCACTACCAGCGCTCCGAGGATCAGTCCGCCGCCCAGCAGCAGGGCGTTCAGGTCGATGTTGCGGCCCCAGATGAGGAGGTTGACGATCAGACCCAGGGGGATGACGGCGTTGTTCATGATCGCCAGCACGCCACTGTCGACCTGGGTCGCGCCGCGATTCCACAGAAAATACCCCAGACCCGAGGCGACCAGTCCCAGCCACATCAGGACCGCCCACTGGGTGGGGGTGGGGGTGATCCGTTCCGTGTTCCCGAAGAGTACGAACAACACCAGCGAAACCGCCAGCGCCCCAAAATGAAAATACCCAAAGATCCGTGACTGCTTCACCTGCCGCAGATCGGGCTCTTCGAGGAGCTTTTTGTAGAGCACCTGTCCCAGCGCAAACGCGAGGTTGGCTCCCTGCACCAGCAAAAATCCGGTAACAAAGCCGGGATTGATCTGGGCGGACTTGATCACCCAGGCCCCGGCAACGGCCAGGGCGGCGGTGAGCAGATAGAGCGGGTTGAACCGCCGATCGAGCAGATCGTACAGCAGCGTCACATACAGCGGGGTGAAGATCGTAAAGAGCAGCACCTCCGGGACGCTCAGGTAGAGGAACGACCGGTAGAAGAACAGGTACATCAGCCCGATCTGGATCGCGCCGATGGCCATGAGACGGAGTTTGTAACGATTTGGCAGGCGATAGTCAGTCCAGGGAACAAAGACCAGCGAAGCCAAAGCTACCCGTACCAGCACGGCGAAGTAGCTGTCGAGTTTACCGGCGAGATACACACCGATCAGGGAAAAGGAAAAAGCCCAGATGAGGGTGACAAGACTCAGCAGTCGCACGAGAGAGCTCCTCAGTGTATTTGGAAGGGGGAGTATACCACGGGTGAGCTGACGAATATACTACCGGGTCGCCTACGCAATGATCACCCGGTTGCGGCCACCGTGTTTGGCCTTGAAAAGAGCATGATCGAGTCGCTGGATCGTCTCGGTGTCGTTCTCAGTGGGGATCGCCTCTGTGACACCAAAACTGGCGGTCAACTGCTCGGTCGGCTCGAATGCATGCTCCGCGATGGAGCTGCGGATCGATTCGGCCAGACGACGGGCCTGGGTGAGGGTGGTACGCGGCAACAGGATGATGAATTCCTCTCCTCCCCAGCGGAAGACGGTTGCGCTGCGGTTGAGATGGCGTTTGAGCTCCCGGGTGAACTCGATGAGAATGTGATCACCGACTACGTGGCCGAAGCGGTCGTTGATCTGTTTGAAGTGGTCAATATCGGTCATGATGAGTGAGAGGGGCTCGTTCTTTTGGTGGGCTTCTCTTTTTGCGTTTTCCATCATGAGCGAAAACATCTTGCGGTTGCCGGTGCGGGTGAGTTCATCGACCAGGGAGCGTCGGATGGCCATGTTCATCGCCTCAACACGGGTGCGTTCGTACATGTAGACGAGAAAGCCCATCGTCAGCGAGACGCCGATGATGTTGACAAGGACGATCCGATCGGCAGTGTAGTGGGCGTTGTGGCAGTCGAAAAAGAGGCAGACGATCAACACGAGGATAAACAGAACGTACATCACCATGCCCCGCCGGAGACCGAGCATATAAAAAGCGATCACCGGATAGATGCCGATCCACACCAGCGTGGCCAGTTCTGTGTGCATAAAGAGGATAATGTTGAGCAGGACGATCCCCGCCAGTGCGACGAAAACAGCCGCCATGAGGAGGTAGTTGTTCATCCGGGGGACCAGCAGGTAGAGGATCGCGGAGAGGAGCCCGACACTCACTTCGTACGTACCCAGGGATACCAGGCCAAACGCCAGGGCATTCAGCGAGCCGAAAAGAATGAGGCTCAAAGAGGTGACCAGCAGAAAGATTCGCAGGATCTGTCTCTTGTGCCGTTCCCCGAATGATTGGGCCCGTGCGAGCTCCTCAACGAGGGTGCGTCGGATATGGACTTCCTGATCGTTCGTGTTACCCAACGGGTCAAAACTCGAAGCCACCGGTCGCTCCTTTGTGCATGCTGGCGTGGACCGCCTCGATGTACGCTTCGTGCAGCGCACATGCCTCCAGTTCCGGGCAGGGGAGGCAGCTGTTCAGACCGTGTGCTTTCTGACAGGCTTTGAGCTCAGCGGTCTTCTCCTCGAGTGCCCGCTCATACGGATCAGCCGTTGCTGCCATCAGGCCACTCCGTAGGCCTCTTTGAGGGCATCGATCTCCGCGTTGGAGCCGAAAAAGCAGGGGGTGGTGTCGTGATGGTGCTCCGGAGCCAGCTCCAGCAGCGGACGGCCATGGTGGTCGATCGCCTGTCCTCCGGCGGCTTCGAAGATCAGTGCAAAGGGGAGCACTTCAAAAAGGATCCGAAGTTTGCCGTCGGGAACATCTTCGGTCGAGGGGTAGGCGAAGAGGCCACCCCCTTTGACCAGCAGATGGTGCAGGTCGGGGACCATGCCGCCGCTGTAGCGCAGACGATATCCTTGATCAAAAAGGCTCTCGATGTAGGCTTTATGGTAGGGGGGCCAGTATTTTTGCGTACCGCCGGGGGCGACATGGCGCCCTTTGGGGTTGAGGACGAAGGCATCGTTCAGCGGATGCCACTGCCCGTGGACAAACCGCAGGCGAACCGGCTTCTGGCCCCGTTCGACCGAGATCAGCTCAATGTGACGGCCGTAGAGGACGTAGATGGACGCGACCAGTGATGCCCCGGTAGGTTCCCCCTCATAGATGCCGAAGATCGAGCCGACCGAGAAGTTGGCATCGACGATGCTTGATCCGTCCAGCGGATCGTAGCAAATGGTATAGGGAGCCTTGGGATCAAGGGTAAGGACCTCGTCCTTCTCTTCGCTGATGATCGCCCGGACGTGTGCCAGGGCGCTGAGGGAGCGCTCGATCACCTGATCACTGGCGACGTCCATTTTGAGCTGGGTGTCGCCGGTGGCGTTGTGGCTGGCGCTGTATCCGAGGTCCCCTTCTTTGATCAGTGCGTCGACACTGACGGCAATGGTCTGGATGGCATCGAAGATGGTTTTCATGATTGCATTCCTCCTTTGAGGGTGATCGCATGGCGATCGATCCAAATAATTATACTATGGATATCGTTAAGATCGAGTATATCGATGTTTTTGGGCAGATCAAAGACGCTGAGATCTACGGTGCTGTCCACGGCCAGAGCATCGACGACCGGCAGATAGTCCGGCTCGATCGCCCCGCGGAAGACCGCGATACGGGGCAAAGGCAGGGTTTTAAGCCCCTCGACCATCAGCAGATCAAAGGGGGCCATCATCGCAGCCAGCTCCTCAACGGTACGACTGCGGTGAGAGAGGAGCGTGGTGCGGGTGGGGGAGACCACCGCCACATCCGCCCCGGTCTGGTAGAAGCGATCGCTGTCTTTGCCGGGGGTATCGAACCGCGCTTTGTCCTTGGGATCGTGCTTGACGATGGCGACCTGACGCTCGGTGGCGAGGGTCTGGGCGATCTTCTCGATGAGGGTGGTCTTGCCGCTGCCGGAAGGACCGGTAAAGGCGATGGCGCGATGGGCAGGCATGGTGTTACTTCCTTTTGCGAAATTTGTCGGTGATCTCAGGGCGGTGAAGGACCCCAAGGAGCTCTTTGAGGCGGATGGGGGTGCCGAGTTTGTTGAGATAGATGACGTAGTTGACCAGGACCCGTTTGCCGTAGGTGTTGGCCTGTTCGTTGTCAACCCGTTCCAGGCTCAGATAGGGCTCATACGCCCCTTTGCCCCGAAACAGGTCTTTGCGGCGCAGCATCCGGCGGGTGTAGCCGATCCCGGCGTTGTAGGCGTAGGCGATGTAGAGGGGATGCTGGAGCCAGTGGGTGAGGTAGTCGAGGTGCTTGTTGGCGTATCGCAGCGCGGTGCGGGGATCGAACATCGCGTCGTAGTCGACCTTCTCTCCAAGCTGTTTGGCCAGGTGGCGCACCAAAAACGGCATGATCTGCATCATCCCCAGCGCATACGAGGTGGAGACGCTGGCCGGAACGAACCGGCTCTCCTGCCGTGCAATGGCATAGAGCATCGCCTGACGGGTCACCGGCAGCCGCTTCATCCAGTCACGGTAGGGCATGGGGAAGTAGTGCTTGGTCTCCCGGGAGGCCTTGGCCATGATGTAGGTATAGTATCCGATCGATTCGGCAGAGTGGTACCCTTTTGCCAGACGGGTGAGGTCGGTTTTTTTGTCAAAGATCTTTTGTTTGAGCCGGGCCCAGTGGATGGGGTCAGAGAGGGTGCTTTGCCGCATCAGCCGGGCTTTGGGCAGGCTCGGTGTGATCGTGGCAGGATATTTCAGATGGAGAAAATCCCGTGCCAGCAGGGTATAGAGGTTCAGGTCGTAGCTGTGGGTCAGCTTTTGGAGATAGTCCCGGTTCTTGTCGCTCATATAGGCCCAGAAGAGTGCCCGATCGGCGGCATCACGCTGTGGGCTGGTTCGGGCTGCATTGGCAAACCACTTTTCAGCGATGTGCTTCTGATGATGGGTGAGCGCGTAAAACCCAAGCCGCATCTGGGTAGCGATACTGAGGTGATGTTTTTTGGGCGGTTTCTGGAGCAGGGAAGCACTCAGCTTCGGATGCTTTTCTTTGAGGATGCGGCGGATGGCGGTGTTGAACCCCCACTGCGTGCTCAGACGGGCAAACTCCTGCGCGCTCAGACGGGTGTCGAGGCGTCGACGGCCGTCGGTCCCCGCATGGTTGAGGACATAGACCTGCATCGCCGGATCGAGTTTTCTCCACTCGGTGAGCGGATGGGGGCTTTTGAGGAGCGCGAGGGTCTGTTCGTGCTTTTTTTTCTGTGCGGCGATCGCTTTGGGTGAGGGCTTGGCGTGGGATTTTCGGGTGCGGTTGGGCGGCCTGTGACCGGTCTTTTTCCGGTAGGCTTTGGCGAGTTTTCCGTTGATCCGTCTGGCCTCACGGATGAGTTTCTTCGCTTCGGTTTTGGTGCAGCGGGAGCTGGAGAGATAGCGCCAGAGGTAGTAGTCCTTCTCGGTGCTTTTGGGCATGGCATGCAGTGTCGCGTAGTCGAGTGTGCGGGCCGAGACCATGCCGCCGGCTACCATCAGGGCCACCAGGACCCACAGCATCCTCCCCCGCCGTCGCATCAATAGACCATCCTCAGCAGGAGCGTATCAACAAACTGAAGCACCAGAAGGATCACCAGCGGGCTGAAATCCATCCCGGAAAAGACCACAAAAGGCATCTTCCGTCTTACCCAGTGAAAGACCGGCTCGGTGATCTGGTGGATGAACCGGACCAGCGGGTTGTAGGGATCGGGCCGGACAAAGCTGAACAGCGCAGCGATGATGATGATCCAGATGTAGATGGTGATAACAGTGTGCAGCAGCTGCACAAGAGCATAGATCAGTGCGGACATCGGGCTACCTCCGAGATGTAGGATTGGATATGCGGGTAGATCGCTGAGAGCGGCGGACCTGCCTCAGAGCCGGTCAAAAGCCGGCGCAGTGGTTTTTCGAATGTGTCACCTTCGAGCCCGGTCTGCTTACGCAGCCAGGCCTCTGCCTCGGGCCACTCCCGCAGCATCGGCATGCGGGCGATCGCTTCGGCGAGGCGACGCATCGGTTGGGCTACCTCCCCCTCACAGGGTTTGGGGGCGAAGATCGGTCGGATCTGCCGGTCGAGCTCCCTGATCGTGGCCGCGTCATCCAGATAGAGCTTGATCAACCGACCGATCGCCGCATCGGCAAAGCCGTAGAGAGCAGAGATCGTCTTGTCGTTCATGCGGTGCAGGTGGGCGCGGTTGAGCGTACGCAGCCGCTGGGTCTCGAGCCGGACCGAATCGCTCGGAAGCTGCTCCGGCGTGTACCATTCGATCGCCTCCGGAAAGGTAAAGACCTCCCGGGGTGGCCGGATCCCCAGCGAAAGGAGGGCGTTGAGGATCGCATCGGGCAGATACCCCTCTTCGAACAGCGCCAGTACGTCCCCCAGACCGGGATCGGTCTCGAGCCGGGGGAGGTGAAGCCACTCAAGCGGTTCGTCATACCCCAGCTGGCGGCGAATGTGCTCCTGCCGGGCGGCCGTGAGATGTGTCTCTTCTGCCACGACGGCCAGCGTGACCGCATCGAGCATGTCGTCCACCGCCGAAGCAAACTCGGCTGTGGGGATCCCCTGGGCATCAAGCAGGATGATCTCCCCGATCACTTCGGGTGAGAAGTGTTGGGTACCCCGGATCCTGTCATGGAGCGCCACAGGCGCTTCCGGAGCCCGCAGGCGCAGGGAGGCCGGATGATCCTCCTCGACAAAGGCCTGTCCCCGATCGACCAGCCCCTGCGCCAGACGCCGGTAGAGGTCCCGCCGCTGGCTGCGGCGGACGATCGTTTCGCTGTCGAGGGCGAATTTGGCCAGCAGACGGCGCAGCTCCTCTTCGCGGATCTCCCCCGTGGCGGTATCGGCACGGTCATCGAACCGGTAGACGACCTCCTCAACCCGCTGGTGGGCAAGGATGGTATTGACCGCGATGACCCACAGTTCCCCGGTGCTCAGCGGGAGATCAGGGGCGAGGAGGATCCGAAGCATTGTGAGGGGCTCAGTCGCGGCCGGTGACCGCTTTGGTGACCGCGCCGGCAGCTGATCCGGCGACATCCAGCGTGGTGCTGACCGCCGCGCCGGCGACTTTGATCGGAGCGGTGACGACCTGCGTACAGCCGCTCAACGCGAGAAGGGACAAAACGGTAAGGGTAAGTGTCAGTTTTTTCATGGCGATATTGTACCGTGTTTAGTTGATATTTTGGGGTGTTTACCTTGGTAAGGTAGAATCCCAACAGACAAACCAAGGAGTCCCCTGATGAAAAAACTCTTCCTATCCCTCAGCGCGACACTGGCCCTGATGGGCGCCACTCCCGAACAGGTGGAGCGTTATCTGATGGTTTCGGGTTCGGAGGATCAGCTGATCGATTTTGAAGAGATGGTTGATCAGCTGGGACAGATGCTCACAGCCAGGACCGGTACCGATGTGCCGCTGATGCAGGATTCGCAGCTGGTCTCGATCCGGTTCCGGGAGTACCTTCAGCAGCACCTGAGTGACTCGGAGATGGAGGAGGTCCTGGCCAACTACGCCCACGATGTGATGCGCAAGCTCGTCAGTGCCGAGGTGGTGATGGATGAGCTTCAGACCCGACAGGAATATGTGCAGTTCCAAAAAGATATCCAGACCGATCCTCTGCCCAGGAACCGCATCGAAACGGTCCGATCCATCGTCAAAAAACTCTACGATGAGAAAACCCTCAGCCGGTTCTTCGAAAAACTCTTTCTCCCAACCTATAAAGCAATGGCACGGGGCAGCGGGGTGGATGTCAAACCCGAACAGATCGAGAAAGCGACCAAAGATTTCGTCAAGCGGATGCAAAAACAAAACTACAACATGATGCTTTTCATGACGCGGGATTTTACCGATGAGGAACTGCATGAACTCGATGAGATCGCGGGCAACAGCGCGAGTGATCATGAGCTCAAAGCGGTCTTTGGCGGAATCGAGGAGGCGATGAGCGAAGCGATGGTCAACATGGCGAAGCAGATGGAAAAACTGTTCGCCCAGCGGCGACATCCGCCGATGAACCCTTCGGCCAAGGAAGCCGAAAAGACCCCCGGGAAAAAACCGGTCGCTACGCCGGCATCAGGTTCGCCACAAAAAGCCCCAGCACGATCAGCAGAGTGATCCCGGCGGCCCGGTTGTACATTTTGTTGGCCGCGACAAAGACCAGCATCAGGGTCGCGATCAGCATCGTCGCCAGATCGAACGCATACTGCATGGGGTCGAATACCAGCGGTCGTGCCAGCGCCGCTGCGCCGAGGGCGACCGAGATGTTGGCCATGTTGGAACCGATGATGTTGCCGATGGCCATGTCGGCTTTGCCCCGGCGGGCTGCGGCGATGGAGACCACCAGCTCGGGCATCGAGGTCCCCATGGCGATCATCGCTACCCCGATGATCCACTCACGGATCCCAAACGTCCGTGCGATCCCCTGTGCCGCGCCGATGAGATAGTCGGCCCCGTAGATCACCCCGACAAATCCGACCGCCAGCAGTCCCAGTGTCCGTCCCATCGGGACACGCTCCACATCTTCGGGGAGGCTCTCCTCGACCTCGTCGGCGATGATCTCCTTGCCGTCACGGATCAGAAAGAGCAGATACGCTCCCATCAGCAGGATCAGCAGCCCCCCTTCGAACCGGCTGATGACCCCGTCACTGGCCATCAGCAGGAAGATGAATACCGGGAACAGCGCCCAGCTGCTGTCCTTGGCGAAAAAGTCCCGATGGGGATCGATCCGCCGTGCGATGAGAAAGACCAGCCCCAGGACCAGCGTGATGTTGAGGATATTGGAACCGATGATGTTGGCGATCGACAGTTGGGGATGGCCGTCCCAGCTCGCGGCGATCGAGGCGGCCATCTCCGGCAGGCTCGTCCCCAGCGCGATGAGGGTCGCCCCGATAAAAAACTCCGACAGCCCGAACCGTTTGGCGATCACCTCGCTCTGCGCGATCAGCAGGTCCG
>Ga0256843_1003498_pt1 | contig 10893 bp, 12 predicted proteins | sample AlvinellametaG_FD_191572 | JGI IMG/M metagenome (GOLD analysis project Ga0256843, IMG submission 191572) | Pompeii worm associated microbial communities from hydrothermal vent at the East Pacific Rise, Pacific Ocean - Alvinella | ecosystem: Host-associated > Annelida > Integument > Unclassified ... | reverse complement strand
TATAATCAATACTTACTTCAATGTTCCTTAAATACCTACTGTTTCTTCTGGAAATTATGAAATTTATTATTCTTTCTTAAATATTACTACAAAAAAAGGGATAGTTATAAAATAACTATCCCTTTTATCTATATTTTTAGTATTTTATTTTTTAAATACTCTTTTAAAAATATTATCTACATTTTTAGTATAATAATCATAATTAAAACATTCTCTGATTTGTTTTTCACTCAATTTACTTCTTAACTCTTTATCTTCTAAAAGATGATTTAGATATAAACTTTCACCTTTTTTATTTACTGTAGGTTTACCTTGCTTAATTTCTTCCCATACTTTCATAGCATTTCGTTGTACTATTTTATAAGCATCTTCTCTACTTACACCTTGTAAAGGAAGTTCCAATAATACTCTTTGAGAGAATACAAGTCCTCCTGTTAGATTTAAATTTTTCATCATATTTTCAGGCATAACAGTAAGATTTGCTATAACATTATTCATTCTATGCAGCATAAAATCAGTTGTAATAAATGCATCTGGTAACCAAAATCTTTCATTTGAACTATGAGAGATATCTCTTTCATGCCAAAGTGCTACATTTTCCATAGCAGGAACTGCAAAACTTCTAATTGTTCTACAAAGTCCTGTAATATTTTCAGTTAATATAGGATTTCTTTTATGTGGCATAGCAGAACTTCCTTTTTGCCCCTTTGCAAAAAATTCTTCAGCTTCATAAACTTCTGTTCTTTGTAGATGTCTAACTTGAACTGCAAATTTTTCTATACTACTTGCCATTGTTGCTAATGCAGTTGCAAGTCTTGCGTATCTGTCTCTGTGAACTACTTGATTACTACAAGGTTCAGGTTTAAGACCCAACTCTTTCATAGCTAATTCTTCAAGTTCAAGTGGTGCATGAGCAAAATTTCCCATAGCCCCACTTATTTGTCCTACACTTATTACATCTAAGGTTTCTTTTAAATTTTTAAGATGTCTTTTCATCTCATCATACCAAACTGCAAGTGTAAGACCAAATGTAATAGGCTCTCCATGAATACCATGACTTCTTCCTACCATAAGAGTATATTTATGCTCTTTAGCTCTTTTTTTAATAGATTTCATAAGCATTTTTACATCTTTGATAATAATTTTTAAAGAATCTCTCATTTGAAGTGCAACACCTGTATCAACCGCATCAGAAGATGTCATACCATAGTGAAACCATCTTGATTCATCACCTAAGCTTTCACTTACACTTGTATTAAAAGCTATTAAATCATGTTTAGTAATAGCTTCTATCTCCTCTATTCTCTCTACTGAGAATTTTGCATTTTTTACTATCTTTTTTGCATCATCTTTTGGAATCTTACCCAACTTTGCCCAAGCTTTAACTGCAGCTTTTTCAACCTCTAGCCAAGCTGCATATCTTGCATATTGTGTCCAATGTTGAGTCATCTCTTTTCGTGCATATCGTTCTACCATTTTATTTTCCTATTTTTATACTTAATTATTTTGAAGCAATATGAATTGCCATATCTACCAATCTACATGAGTAACCCCACTCATTATCATACCAAGCTAATACTTTTACCATATTATCACCAATAACTTGAGTTGTATCCATAGGAACAATAGTAGAAGTTTCCTCTCCATTAAAATCTGAACTTACCCTTTGCTCATCATCTACACCTAATATACCTTTCATACTATCAGAACTTGCATCTCTAAATGCTTGATTAACCTCTTGAACTGTAACATTTTTATTTAATACTACTGTTAAATCAACCATTGAAACATTTGGAGTAGGTATTCTTATTGCTTGTCCATTAATTTTACCTTCTAATTGAGGAAGAACTTTAGATATTGCTTTTGCTGCACCTGTAGTTGTAGGTACAAGATTAGTAGCACCACTTCTACTTTTTCTAGGATCTTTTTTATGTTTTGCATCTAAAATTGGTTGACTACTTGTATAAGAATGTATAGTTGTCATCAATCCACTTTTTATACCAAAAGCATCTTCTAAAACTTTAGCAACTGGAGCTAATCCATTTGTAGTACAAGAAGCATTTGATACAACTTTTTCTCCAGCGTACTTGTCTTCATTTACACCCATTACAAAAGTTGCAGTATCATCTTTTGCAGGAGCAGAAAATAAAACTTTTTCAATACCATTTTCAAAATATCCCTCTACAGATTCTTCTGTCAAAAATGCACCAGTACATTCTAATACTAAAGATGCTCCATATTTTGCAAAATCCAATTTTGAAGGATCTCTTTCATTTAATAATTTAGCTTTATCATTACCTATAAAGATATATCCATCTTTTACCTCTATATCTTTTCTATTTCCATGTACTGAATCATATCTTAGATTATATTGTATCATCTCATCACTACCACTTGCATTTGCAGCAACTAATTCAATATCATCTCTTTGTGATATTATTCTAGCAACACATCTTCCTATTCTTCCTAATCCATTTATAGCAACTTTTAAAGCCATATATATCCCTTTATTCAAATATAATTTCATCAATTTTACTAAAATTTAGCTATAATTATGGTTAAATAAAATATAGGATAATTATATAATGGATATAGCAGTTTTTGGTGGAAGTTTTGATCCTTTTCATATAGGTCATGAAAAAATAGTAACTAAAATCTTACAACAACTTTGTATTGATAAACTTTTTATTATACCAACTTTTTTAAATCCTTTTAAAACAAAATCTCATCTTTGTGCAAATGATAGATTAAAATTAATTCAAGAACTTTATAAAAATAATCCAAAAATAGATATAATAGATTTTGAAGTTAATCAAAAAAAGAAAGTAACTACTTTTGAAACTATTAAATATCTACAAACAAAATACAATACAGATAAAATATATCTAATTATTGGGGCAGATAACTTAAAAGATATACATTTATGGTATAATTTTAAAAATCTTAATAAATTAGTACAATTTGTAGTAATTAGTAGAGATAATATAACATTGGAAAATAAGTATATAACAAATCCTATTTATATCAATATTAAAGAGAATATATCTTCTTCATTATTGAGAAAGAATATGGAATTAAAATATATTCCTAAAAAAATACAACAAAAGGTAAACAAACTTTGGAAACAAGAATTAAAAGAATAACATCTATTTTAGATGAAAAAAAAGCTCAAGATATTGAGGTGATTAACTTAAGTAGTAAAAGCTACATAACAGACTATGTAATTATTACAACTGCTTTAAACAATAAACATTCACTATCTTTAGTAAATATTTTAAAAGATGAATTAAAGCCATTAGGTGAAGAATTTATAATGACAGAAGAGGAAGAGGATTGGTCTATTATAGACTTAGGAGATATTATAATACATATAATGACACAAAATTATAGAGAAAAATACAATTTAGAGGAATTTTTATCTAAACTAGATGAACCAATGGTATAATTATTGTCAAGATTAAGAATAAATTATTCATAATCTTGATATTTCATTTTTGACTCTTTTTTCATCTGTTTAATAAATGCTCTTAAATTTTCATATTCTTTTCTATCAAGATATCTATTTTTACCACTTGGCAAATTATTTAAAGTAATCCCACCAAAATCCAATCTCTTTAAATCCATTACAGGTGTATCAAAATGAGCAAAAAATCTTCTAAGCTCTCTATTTTTACCTTCACTAATTGATACTTTTAATATAGAAAATTTACAAGTATTTTTTTGGATATTATATCCATTAAATGGTGCAAAATGCATAGACTTAATCTTACTATCTTTATGCCCACCTTCACTAGCATCTTCTAAAGTGAGTCCATTTTGCATAGCTATCTCCATAGCATTTGTTATACTTCCAGCTATCTTAATCTTATAAATTCTTTCTAAGTTTGAATGCATAAGTTCATTTGCTATATCAACATCATCTGTAAGTAAAAGAACACCCTCACTAGCATAATCAAGTCTTCCTATAGGCATAAAATGTGCAAATTTACTAGGCAATGTATCAAATATAGTTCTTCTTCCTTGAGGATCCTTTTTAGATACTATCTCCCCTTTTTGTTTATTATACACTATAACCGTACTAGGACGACTTTTATCAACCTTTACTGTTCTTCCATTTACTTTTACTATAGTATCATCACTAACTTTTGTAGCAAGATTTGTTATAACTTTTCCATCAATCTCAACTTTTCCATCTTCAATTAATTTATCAGCTTCTCTTCTACTAAATCTACTATTATGTGATATAAACTTATTTAACCGTATTAACTCTTTTGCCATCTATTTTATCCCTGCTTCTATAAGCTTATGAATATGTAAAACACCATATAGTGTTTTATCCTCATTTAATATTAATAATAATTGAATTTTATTATTTTCAATTATCTCCAAAGCATCTGATGCAAGTATATCTTTATTTGTAATATATTTTGGATTTTTAGTTGCTATATCCTCAACATTTGTATCAAGTGAAAAATTATCATTCATCATATATCTTCTTAAATCTCCATCACTCAAAAGCCCTACTACTTGATTTGAAGAATCACAAATTATAGCATTTCCTAATCTTCCTTCACTCATAATAACAACTGCCTCTTTTAAAGAGGTACCAGCTTTAATAGTGGGTAGATTATTAGTCTGTGCTAAATCTGAAGCTTTTATAAATAATTTTTTACCCAAACTTCCACCAGGATGAAATGATGCAAAATCATTCTTTGTAAAATTATTATATTTCATAAGACAAACAGCCAAAGCATCACCTAAAGCCATAGTAAGAGTTGTAGATGATGTAGGTGCAGTATCAAGAGGACAAGCCTCTTTTGTGATATTTATATCCAAAAATATATCTGCATAACTTCCTAATGTTGAATTTTTATCTTTTGCCATAGCAATAAGTGGTATATTGAATCTTTTTAGATGAGGAAGTATTTGAATCAACTCTTCACTTTCCCCACTATAAGATATACCAAGAACAATATCATCTTTACCTATCATACCCAAATCACCATGCATAGCTTCAGTAGGATGTAGAAAAAAGCTACTTGTACCCGTACTAGCAAATGTTGCTGCCATCTTTGAACCCACAAGTCCTGATTTTCCAACACCTGTAATGATTAACTTTCCTTTACAAGATGATATTAATTTAACAGCTTTTTCCATCTCATCATTTATATTATTAGCTGCTAATTGTAATTCATTTGCCTCTATCAATAATACATCTTTTGCTATTTGTTTAAAATCCATTTCATTCCCTTGTGATTTTTATTTTAATATACTTGATGGTATCTAAAAACTACTTTTAAGCGACTGAACACTTAAGATTAACATAGCTTAGTATCCCTTGATAAAGTCCAAGCTGAATTATGTTGAGTAAATCCAATTTTTGGATAATACTTTGTCGCATCAGGGGCTGATAAAAGTATAATTTTACATTTAGTATTTAGTTTCTCCTGTATTTTTAAAATAAGATTCTTACCTATACCATTTTTTTGATATTTAATATCTACTGCTAAATCTGATAAATAACAACAATAATTAAAATCTGTTACAGCTCTAGCAACTCCTATAATCTTATCTCCTAAAATAGCTGTTACAATAATATCTGCATTTTTAATCATACCCTTTATAGTGTCTTTTTCATCGATAGGTCTTCTCTCTCCTAAAGTTGAACTTTCCAAAATTTCTATAAATTCTTCTACTGTAATATTAGGATCTATTTTATATTCGATATTCATAATTTATCCTTTTTTATCTAAGTTGATAAGTAATATCTCCAGCACCTACTCCTAAGACTATACCAGAAGATATTGTATCTATTGTTTTTTCATCTTTTATCAATATCAATTTATCATCTAAAACTTTAACTTTATCTACAAATATTGGATTATAAGCACTAAATTCTTTAGCAAAATCTATATCTAAAATAGGCTCTGCTACTGTCCATACAGGCAATATAATTAATTTATCACATTGAGCAAAACACTCTTTAAAAGCTTCAAGATTATCTTTAGTTCTACTATATTTATGGGGTTGCCATATCACAATAATCTCATCTATACCTATTAGATTTTGATAAACTTTTACAGAATCCAATGTAACTTTTATCTCAGTTGGATGATGAGCATAATCATCAATAACTATAAAATTATCCAATTTCTTAACTATATCAAATCTTTTTTTTATCCCTTTATATAAAGCTAAGTTTTGATGGATATCAACCAAATTCATTGTCAAAAGTGAAGCTAATATTGCACAAGAAGCATCTAAAGCTATATGCTCTCCAAATCCCCAAACTTCAAATTCTCCATAATCTTTTAATTCAAATCTTGTATAAGGTTCACCATCTTTTAAAATAAATTCACAATTTTTAATATCTTTACTAGGATATAATCTTATCGCTTCTTTTTTATAGTCTTTCAAAAATTCATCTTCAGCATTTATCACTCTTATTTCAGCTAAATCTAAAAACTTTTCATAAGCATCATAAAATCGTTTTTCATCATAATTATAATACTCCATATGTTCTGGTTCTGTATTTAATACTATTGAACAATATGGATTACTAAGTATAAAACTTTCATCACTCTCATCTGCTTCAAATGCCAATACCTCATCTATATATCTAAAATTTGAATCAAACTCTTTACTAATTGCACCTATTAAAGCACTACTTTGAAGTATAGCACTAAGCATAGCTGTTGTTGTACTTTTTCCATGAGCTGCACAAACACAATAATTCTTTGTATTTTTTAGGATAATTGGTAAAGCATCTTTTCTAGGTAATATTTTTAGATTTTGATTATTTGCTTCTAGTCTTTCTGTATTTGTATTGGTTACAGCTGCACTATATATCACTAAATCTTGATGACAAATAGCATCAGCACTATGAGGGATAGTTACTTTTATACCATCATCGTCAAGTGATTTTGTAATAGGTGTAGATTTTATATCACTACCACTTACATTATTTCCTCTATATTTCATAAATCTAGCTAATGCAGATAACCCAATACCCCCAATACCTATAAAATGAATATTCACCTATTTTACTCCAAGTAGAGGTTTTAACTCTTCATATATTTCTTTTAATCGATTACTATTTTCATCAAGATATTTTTTTACATCAAATTTAAAATCCAATAAAAAATATCCATATTTTTCATCTCTTGCTATTTGTTGATGTTCTATCTTTTCATCATAAAATTTATCCATATCCTCTTGAATATCACAAGCCAACATCTTAATAGTAATAGCATTTAATAATAATTCATCTTCAACTATTTGAGTAAGTACAAAGAATAACTCTTTTGCACCTTTAAAATCATCTCTACTCCATTTTTCAATACTATGTTCATAAAATGCTCTAATATAATATAAATCATCACCTTGTATTGTAAGTTTTGTATGATTTTTTAATTTTAATTCAATATTATCAAAAGCTACCATTAAAATAGTTTCATAAACTTTATTTATCCTATCTTCTTGCAAATCAAGTATAAGTAACATATCAAGAACTTCATATAGTCCTGCAATATCTTTAGAACTTAATACCTCTTTTTCTCTAACTTCCAAATATTTTAAAAACTCTGGATCACTACTTGCTTTTATCATCTCTTCTTGTGTCATTCACTTTTTCCTACTACAATTTTATATATTTATTATAACATTATTTACCAATATTTTATATCTATTGATATTGATTTATAAAATCTCTCAATCGAATAAGAACCTCTTTTGTTTTATCATTATTTTCAACTAAAGCAATTCTTACATAATTTTTCCCAATACCATCTCTACCTAAATAACTTCCTGGGAGTACTTTTATATTTTTTTGTTTATATAATTCTTGTGTAAATTTTAATTCATCATTTACCTCTAGCCATATATAAAATGTAGCTTCAGGGATATCAATATTTAAAATCTCCTTTGCTATCTCAAAATTCTTTTTATATATCTGTCTAAACCCTTCTACATGGGATTCTTCACTCCATGCAGTTGCAGCTGTTTTTTGTAATGGAATAGGTGAAGCACAACCCACATAAGTTCTATATTTCATATACTCTTTTAATATATCTTTATCTCCAGCTATAAATCCACTTCTAAGCCCTGGAGCTGAACTTCTTTTTGAAATAGAATTTAAAACTAAACAATTTTTAAAACTATCATTTCCTACACTTTTACAAGCTTCCAGAAGCGATATTGGTTTTTTAGAGTCATCAAAATAAAGCTCACTATAACACTCATCATTTATAAGTATAAAATCAAACTCTAAAGCTTTTTTAACCCATTTTTTTAATTCCTCTTTAGTAATAGTTGCACTTGTAGGATTATTTGGATAATTTAATATCACTAAATTACAATTTTTAAGTTCATTATCACTAATTACTGGTAAATAATTATTCTCTTCTAATAGATCAAGATGTATAGTTTTTGCTCTACTTGCTGTTGCCGCACCTTCATATATTTGATAAAAAGGATTAGTAAATGCCATAATCGGTTCTTTTATATTAAAAAGGGCAAATTGTGGAAAATTAAATAATACCTCTCTAGTACCAAATACAGGAATTATCTCATCTTTTGTAATATCTACATTAAATCTTTTAGATACAAATCCTATCATAGCATCTTTTAAATAATCTTCTCCAGCACTTTTGGGATATTTATTTAAAAGTGTTGTTGAATCCTTCAGTTCATCTTGTATAAATTGCGGTGTATCAAATTGTGGTTCACCAATTGTTAAACTACTAGCTTCATAGTCATTATTTGGTACTATATCTTTTAATAATTCATTTAATTTTTCAAATGGGTATTTTTCAAAGTTCATTATTCTTCCTCTTTTTTCTTCTCAATTATTGGTATTAGTATTTGATTGATATATTTTAAATCATAAGATAATAAATCACTATTAGTACTAAAAAATGGTATTATCCTATTATCTAACATATCATATTTTAATGGTAATATTTGTATTAGATAACTATTGTGTTTCAATTCCCTTATTGGGTTTTTTACATTTTTATCTATTTTTATATCTTGATTAAATATTTTTGATAAATTTTCAAGATGTTCTATTAAATTCATCCTATCTTGATCACCTATTGGATCAGAATCTATCACTTTTATCTTCAATTTTAATTGAGATGTTATATCAAACAATATTGGTGATATTTGTTCATAATGTTCTACTGAATTCAATACAACAACAGAAGATTTTATCTTATTTATATCTTCAATACCAACTTTAAAAATAGGAATCTTTAAATCAAAACACTCTTTTGCTATTTTTTTATTTGACAGAAGGGATAAAGAGACTACTATCAATCCAATATCAAATCTTTTTTTATCCAATGGTAATGTTTTTGTAATATCTTTAAAATAATAATCAAACTCTACTATTTTATTTTCAATATCATCAATTATTTGTTTTAATCTTTTAATTGTTTTAATTGTAGTTGGTCTTGTTATTTTTACTATTAATTTACTATTTTTTAATCGTTTTGTTAGAAGTCTAGCTTTTTTTAATACATCAAAAGCCTCATCTTCACTTTGGATATAAAGATCAATATAAACATATATATTTTTACCAAAAGGCATAGGGAAATGTCCATGGGATTTAGAAACAGCATTATAAACTTGTAACAATACCTTAGGTTTTCCAACAATCAATACTAAATCATTTGGTTTAAGTATTAAAGTTGGTTTAACATTTAATAATTTTCCATTTCTATAAAGAGCAAATATCCTCCAATCTTTTTGTGCAATACTACCTATATATCTATAAGCATAAGAACTACCAAATGGAATCTTTATCTCCATAATCTCCCCTTGCTTTAAACCTATATTTTTAGCAGTTATAGGGATATTTGGAAGTTTTTCTAATAATCCATTTGATAATACATCAAGACCATTATACTCTTGCACAATAGTATCTTTAAATTCTATATCCCATTCATTATATACACTATATGAAAAATCTGAATTTATCTGTTTTATATTGTCCATCACAGCTATAGTATCATTTTTATTTGACATCACCACTAAAGCATCTGTATGATTAACCTTTGACATTATTAGTTTCAATTTAGAAAAACTTGTCGGATCAAATTTATAAAATGTGAAATTTAATGGTTGCTCTTTTGCTAAAATATTATCATCCATATATACAATATCATAACTACTATGAGAGGTATCTATCAATACCAATCTTTTTAATAATGCTTTAGCAATACTACCATCTAATAAAATTAATACTCTTTTCATAGTTGCCATTGTATCTAAAAGATAATTTAATTCCAAATAAGTATATTTATGTTAATATCTCATAATAAAATAAAGGCAATATATGGAAACAAGAAAAATACCACTTAAAAGTTTTATAATTATGACTATTATCTCTATACTAGGGGTAGCAACATATTTTATAACTGAAAATGGTAAATCTGCAAAAGTTACAAGAATTTTAAATGAAGTTGGATATACAAATATTAAAAATGTAAAAGTTTATGGCATAACTAAAGTTGAAAATAAAGATACAAGAATTCAAGGCTATAAATACTTTACAATATTTATAAATAAAGACAATCAAGAGTGTAGAGGTTTTATTATGAAAAACTTTAAAAATAAAATCATCAAAGATATTAGTTGTAAAGGTGAAAAATAATGGATTTAAAACAACAAATTAATTTTTCACTATGGTGTGATTTTATAGAAAGAGATTTTTTAGAAAATGATTTTCAAAAACTATTAGATGATAAAACCATATATGGAGCTACTAGCAATCCTGCTATATTTGAACAATCTATAACTTCAAGTGAAGCATATACCCAACAAATAGATATGCTTCAAGCAAATGATACAAAAAAGATTTATGAAGAGTTAGCAATTACTGATATAAAA
>Ga0256843_1003497_pt1 | contig 10894 bp, 9 predicted proteins | sample AlvinellametaG_FD_191572 | JGI IMG/M metagenome (GOLD analysis project Ga0256843, IMG submission 191572) | Pompeii worm associated microbial communities from hydrothermal vent at the East Pacific Rise, Pacific Ocean - Alvinella | ecosystem: Host-associated > Annelida > Integument > Unclassified ... | reverse complement strand
CAACACAGGCTGGAATCAAAATATTATATTTGCAAAAACAAAAAGCGAATGTCCTTTAAAATTTCTCCTTTATCAAAACAAAAAGCTAAAAAAAAACTATTGGCCAAAGACTATTTAGTCAGCAATGAAAGTTTTGATTTATATTACGATTCTGCTTTGGACATGATGTTTACGGATCCGCAACCCGAAAACTTAAGCAAATACTACGAATCTAAAGAATACAAACCTCACGAACACCAAACCGAAGGATTACTCAATAAAATTTACAATTTAATCAGAAAAACTTCTTACGGATACAAATTGTCTTTGATAAAAAAAGCCCGTCCAAATACCGGTAATTTGTTAGACTACGGAACGGCAACCGGCGAATTTTTAGCATATTTAGCCGGAAAAAACTTTGAAGTAGCAGGTGTAGAACCCCATCCGAAAGCAAGAAAAAAAGCCAATGAAATATTAAGCGGAAAGGTTAAATCATCGATAGAAGAAATAAACGGTAAGTTTGATGTAATCACCCTTTGGCATGTGCTGGAACACATCAGAAAACCCGATGAATTAATCCGGAAATTAAAAGAAAAACTTCGTCCGGATGGTGTTATTATTGTAGCCGTCCCCAATTTTAAATCTTACGATGCGCAACATTATCAATCGTTTTGGGCGGCTTATGATGTGCCTCGTCATCTGTGGCATTTTTCACCTAAAGCCATTGAAAAGCTTTTTGAACGGCATCAACTGAAAGTAATCGATCAAAAACCTTTGTTTTTTGATAGTTTCTATGTGAGTTTACTTTCCGAACAATATAAAACAGGCAAAAAACGAATTTTTCCGGCTTTTGTCACCGGATTAAAGTCTAACTTAAAAGCCCTGTCCTCTCGGCAATATTCTTCACTGATTTATGTGATTAAATAAAACCTGAAAATTATTCCAAATCATCTTCTTCTTCGGTTTCGGCGGGTTTGTCTTTTTCGGTTTCTTTTTGCTCTGGTTTTTTATCGCAATCAAGGCGAATGCTTATTTTTCCGGGTTTTTTAAAAGGCGCTTTGCTGATGCCCAAATCTTCATTTTCGTAGTTCATCTTCATATACGTTCCCCAAATAGGCAATGCCATGGTGGCTCCTTGTCCGTATTTAACGCTTTTAAAATGCACGGAACGATCTTCGGCGCCCACCCAAACACCGGTGGTCAAATTGGGCACCATACCCATAAACCATCCGTCGGATTGGTTTTGTGTAGTTCCGGTTTTACCGGCTATTTCATTGGTAAAATTATACGGATAACCCGTCATCACTTCTTTATAAAATTTCAAATTTTTAGCCCACGAACCCCGCAAACGCGAACCGGTTCCGTATTTAGTAACTCCTTGCATCAAATTGATTACCGTGTAAGCAATTTCCGGACTTAAAACTTCTTTGGTTTCGGGTATTTTTTCGTATAAAATCACACCGTTTTTATCGGTAATTTTACTGATTACATACGGCTCGATATACACCCCTTGATTAGAAAATCCGTTCAAAGCTCCTACCATTTCGTAAAGCGAAATTTCAGGTGTTCCCAAAGCTATGGAAGGCACCGGCGGAATCTCGTGTTTAATACCCAAATTCTTGGCCAAATCGACTACCGGTTTCGGACCAACCATATCGATGAGTTGTGCGGTAATCACATTCACCGAATTGGCCAAAGCTTGCTTCAACGTCAGCTTACCTCCGTATTGTCCTCCGGCATTTTTGGGCGTCCAAGGTTTTTGCAACCCCCAACGTCCCGCTTCAATGGTATAAGGAACATTGGGAAACGAATCACATGGCGACAAGTGTTTTTGATTAATGGCCGTCGCATAAACAAAAGGCTTGAAAGTAGAACCTACCTGGCGGGCGCCTTGTTTGACGTGATCATATTTAAAATGTTTGAAATTGATACCGCCCACCCATGCTTTAATATGTCCGCTGGAAGGTTCCATAGACATTAATCCGGCTTGCAAAAAACGTTTGTAATAACGAATGGAATCATAAGGCGTCATAACGGTATCGATATCACCGTTCCACGAAAAGATGCGCATTTTGGTTTTTTTATGAAAACTCTCTTCTATTTCCTTATCGCTCAATCCCGCTTTTTTCATCACCCGCCAACGTTCGGAACGGCGCATGGCGGTTTTCATAATCTTTTCTATTTCTTTTTGCGTCTGTTTGGCATTTAATTTAGGAAAATAAAAAGGCGCATTTTTAAAATATTTTTCAGCCTGCTCGTCAAAAGCTTTTTGCAAACGTTTCATGTGTTTTTTTACCGCTTCTTCGGCATTGGCTTGCAGACGTGAATCAATCGTCGTGTAAATTTTTAATCCGTCGGTATAAATATTGTATTTGCTACCGTCTTCCTTGGGATGATCTTTGGCCCAACGGCCTACGAATTTACGGATATACTCACGCAGATAAGTCGCCATACCTTCATCGTGGCGTTCCGGACGAAAATCCAATTTTAAAGGCAATTTTTGTAACGAATCTTTTTCTTTTTCGGTGATATAACCGTTTTTGGCCATCTGGTGCAACACCACATTACGCCGTTTTTGAGTTCGTTCCGGACGACTGATCGGACGGTAATAAGCCGGATTTTTGAGCATTCCCACCAAGGTAGCCGCTTCTTCAATATTCAAATCTTTAGGTTCTTTGTTGAAATAAATTCGCGAAGCAGATTTAATTCCCACTCCTTGATTCAACCAATCGAACTGGTTGAGATACATAGCGATAATTTCTTCTTTGGTATATTGTTTTTCCAAACGAACGGCAATGATTTGCTCTTTAATTTTTTGAATGATTTTTTGGAAAATATTGGCTTTTTCACGTTTGTGAAACAAGAGTTTAGACAATTGTTGAGTAATCGTCGAGGCGCCACCTCTGCGTCCCATATAAGCAATAGCCCTTGACAAACTGCGAAAGTCAATTCCCGAATGGCTGTAATACCGTTCGTCTTCCGTAGCCACTAAAGCTTTGGGCAAGTAAGGCGACAATTCGTCATAACGAACCGGTGTCCGGTTTTCTTTGATATAAAATTTACCGATTACCTTACCGTCTTCCGAAAATATTTGAGTGGACAAATTGGATTTGGGATTTTCCAAAACTTCAAAATCGGGCATATAACCCAAGTAGCCTTTGGCAGCCAAAAAGAAAACCAAAACTATAAATAATAATCCGGCGACAAAAAGTCCCCAAAACCATTTGACATATTTTTTAAAATTAGATGCTGATTTTCGTGTCATTTACAAGAAAAATTAGATTAATTTGCTTTCTCAATAATTATACCAATTGTTTTAATGCCGGGCAAATATTCATCACCGGGTATTTGACCGGTTTTGCGAACGGCCTGCCGAACACTGATTTGAACAGGTAAAGTGTCTTGCGGACGGTAGTCATTCTTATAAATCAGTTTGCTCTCTTTCAAATCCCAAATTCCGCTTCCCAACCAATTGCCTTTGGCATCAGCCATTTCGTATTCCAAGGTATCTATAATTTTTTGTTTTCCGTTTTCAAGAGTAGCGATTAAAAACAAATTGGAATAAGGATACTCGTTGTCATTTCTTACCAAGAAAAATATCTGATAAGCGGTAGCCGTATCCTTTGGAACAAAATTCATGCGCACCACGCTGTCTTTATGCCAACCTTCCAGGCCAATAACTTTGGTGCTTTCAAACACTACATGATTTTGACAAGCCGTCAGCCACAAAAGTCCCGCAAAAATCAAACTATTTCTTATTATTGCCATTGTTTTTAGAGTTGTTGTGTTTGTTTTTACGTTTTTTATTCCGGTTATTTTTGTTTTTAGACGCTTGGTTATCCGTCTTCTGATTTTTTGATTTTTTGCGTTTTTTACGTCTTCTCTTACGTTTAACTTCATCAAAACGGTTAATATTGTCTTGTCCGACTACATTTTCAAAATTTTCAACCGGTTTGATTTCCATCATTGACAGTTCGGCGGCATATTCTTCCAAACTCTGCACTTTTTGTCCTTGTGTATTGAGTTCTATAATATCGTTAACTTGTTCCAATGTCAGTTTGTGCCACGTATTGCCGTTTTGTTCGGTGTCGATATACGCATACCACAAATGGCCTTTAAAGATATCGGATTTAATCCATTTGGCTTCTCCTTTTTCGGTTTCAAGATGCACGTTATGAGCAGGAAAATCGGTTAAAGCATCGAGATATCCGTCGAGTTCGTAATTTAAACAACACTTGAGTTTGCCACATTGTCCGGCTAATTTTTGCGGATTTAAAGACAACTGCTGATACTTGGCCGCCGAGGTGCTGACACTTCTAAAGTCCGTCATCCACGACGAACAACACAGTTCGCGTCCGCACGAACCGACACCACCCAACCGGGCCGCTTCTTGTCTAAAACCGATCTGACGCATTTCAATACGGGTAGAAAATTCACGGGCTAAATCTTTGATTAAACTCCGGAAATCAACCCGCCCGTCAGCGGTATAATAAAAAGTAACCTTGGAACCGTCACCTTGATATTCAACGTCGGAAATTTTCATCTGCAAATCGTGTTTAATCACATATTCGCGGGCTTTGTGCTTCACTTTTTCTTCGCGATGACGGTATTCTTGCCATTTGTCAATATCTTTTTGCGTCGCTTTGCGGTAAACTTTTAATACTTCATCGCTTTCGTAGTCAAAATGCTTCTTTTTCATTTGCAAACGCACCAATTCGCCTGTCATGGCCACCACTCCGACGTCATGTCCCGTTTTGGCTTCAACAGCTACAATATCGCCTGTTTGAAGCTTTAAATCGTTAACGTGATAGAAATTTTTACGGGAATTTTTAAAGCGAACTTCCACAAAAGGAAAAGGTTTTTCGCCATTGGGCAATGGAACACCGGCCAACCAATCAAAAGTGGTTAATTTATAACAACCGTTCATATCGCAGGTTCCGGTTTTTGAACAACCTGCCGGTTTATCTTGTATGGGTATATCGCAAACGTCTATTTTTATATTTTTCATAATCTGACAACATTAAAACTTCAAACATTTCAGGTAGCGGAATCAATTCTTTGAACAAAATTTATATTTTCAACATGTTCTTCCTTAAAAAAACCTGATTTTTCAATAATTTTTAAATTACAAATATACATGAAATTATGTAATTAAGTTTTATTTTTTGCTACAGCTTACGCCACCTATATTTTACCGGCAGAATATTACGACCGGTTTTATATTGGAATATTGATTTCTAATAATTAAACACCGTAGTCAAAATCCATTCGTCAGAACGAAGGCAACTTTGTTGCCTGTGGTTATCTCAAGCAATTAAGCATCGTAGTAAATTGCAATGCGCTTTTTATTGACGGTGCTTATTCAAAGAGATCACCACTCCCGACTAAAGTCGGGATCGTGATGACAGAAGAGAATGATACTATGTGTCACCACGAGAAGCGCAAGGCAGCCTGTCCCGAACTGGCTTCGGGATAGTGGTCTCAAACCGTTAAGCATCGTTATATGATAAAAGGAACACTAAATTATACGATGGTTTTTTATTCGAAGAGATCACCTGCGCTCACTGCGTTCGCTGGTGATGACGACATAAATGATGAAGTAAGTATTTTTAACAAATTTTCATCCAAACCGGGCAAAACAAGCAAAAAAGTTTAAGGTAAATATATTTTTAAATGAAAGTTTGTTGTTTTGATAAAATTTTAACCGATTTATAATAATTTTGCAACACTTCAAACCAAAACAATCGACATATTTTTAAAAAAAATGAAAAATATTTAAAAATATTATTACTTTCGTATTTTATAACACATTTAAACAAATTACTATTATGGGCGATTTTAAAGTAAAAATGGCGCGTTCTAAGAAGGAATTAAAAAAATTTACCAAAAACTTATTAAAAGACGTTCAAGCTTTTGAAACCATGCTCGAAAACGGTTGGTTTGAAAAAGGCGTTAAAAAAATTGGTGCCGAACAAGAACTGTGTTTGGTAGATAAAAACTACAAACCCTACCACCACAATCTGGAAATTCTTGAAAAATCGGGTATGGATAATTTGAGTCCCGAATTGGCCAAGTTCAATTTGGAAACCAATGTTACGCCCAAGTCTTTTGAGGGTGGTGCTCTTTCAGCTATGGAAACCGAAATTGCTTCCGATTTGGATAAAATCAGAAAAGTCACCCATGAACACGATGCCGATATTATCCTGACCGGTATTTTGCCAACCGTAAGAAAATTTGACATCGAAAAAGAACAAATCACTCCTTTTGAGCGTTATTTCGCCCTGATGGATGCCTTGCGTGAAATGCGCGGTGAAGAATTTTTAATCAACATTCACGGTATTGACGAATTAAATATCCGTTTGAGTAGTGGATTGATAGAAGCGGCCAACACCGGATTTCAAGTGCATCTGCAAGTAGATCCGGACGATTTTGCCAAGAAATACAATATCGCACAAGCCATCGCCGGCCCGGTTTTGGCAAGTGCTGTCAATTCGCCTTTGCTGTTCGGTAAGCGCTTATGGCATGAAACCCGCATTTCATTGTTCCAACAATCTATCGACACTCGCGTTAGCGAAGAACATATCCGCGATCGTCACCCGCGGGTAACCTTCGGAACCGATTGGGTTAAAAACGGTGTCTTGGATATTTTCAGAGAAGATATTCTGCGTTATCGCGTATTGTTAGGTGCCGATTTTGAAGAAGATAGTTTGGAAATGGTGCGAAAAGGTGTAACGCCCAAGCTGAAAGCCTTAACGGTGCATAATTCCACCATTTACCGTTGGAACCGTCCGGTTTACGGCATCTCGTCAAACGGAAAACCTCATTTGCGAATAGAAGCCCGTATGTTTCCGGCCGGCCCGAGCGTAGTAGACGAAATTGCCAATGCCGCTTTTTGGCTGGGATTAATGGAAGGATATGCCGATCAACTGGACGATATCACCAAACATATCCGTTTTGATCAGGCCAAGGCCAATTTTTATGCAGCGGCCCGCGGCGGAATTACCAAACAATTCGTGTGGTTTGACAACAAGAAATATTATGCCGATGATTTAATTTTGAACGAATTGATTCCGGTAGCCCGCCACGGATTGAAATTGCAAGGCATAAACGAAAAAGATATCGACAAATATTTGGGAATCATCGAAAAAAGAGTCAAAAAAGAAACCACCGGCGCCGATTGGATGCTTAAGGTGTATGAAAAGCTGAAAGATAAAGCTTCTAAAGAAGAAATTTTGACTCTGATCACCATGTCCACCATCCAAAATCAAAAAAATCAAAAACCGGTGCACGAATGGAAAATACCCAAATTAAAAGATTTACCACACTGGCACCCGTCCAAATTATTGGTGGAAGAGGTGATGAAAACTGACGTTCTTTCGGTGCAACCCGACGACATAGTCGAATTTGTAGCCGATATGATGGATTGGGCCAAACTGCGCTATGTGCCTGTAGAAGACGAAAAAGGAAAATTTGTCGGACTGGTAACCGCACGTGCTATTTTAAGAACGCTGAGAAAATTAACCATTGATAAAACCCTTAAAGATTTTAAAGTGAAAGACGTAATGCTTAAAAATCCGCAAACCGTTTTACCGCACCAAAAAATTGAAGAAGCCATGAAAATCATGGACGATTCCAAATTCGGAAGCTTGCCGGTGGTGCATAAAGGACGTTTGATAGGCATGCTTACAGAAACGGAATTTTTTCACCTGAGCCGTCGCTTGTTTGAAAGGTTTTAAAGGATTTTCAATTTTGACAAAAATTTATCAAATTTGCATTTCTTTTTGACTAAAAAACAAGTAGAATGAATGATAGAAAGAAAGAACACATTATTGATATTACCGGTAACAATCCGGATAAAAAATTTATTGTTATAGGTGGCATTCACGGCAACGAGCCTAACGGTATCGATGCCATCAATAATGTTTTAAGTCAATTGGATAAATCGATTTTTGATGCAAACAAAGGAACTATTTACTTTTTAAAAGGAAATATTGACGCCCTGAAGAAAAACGAACGTTTTATCGATAAAGATTTAAATCGCTTGTGGCTGGACGAATATATTTTCAATCAAAATTCACCTATTGCCGACGTTAAATCTTTGCAAGTTTTATACGATATTATCCATAACGATATTTGTCAGGGTAATTATGACAACTGTTACTTATTGGATTTACACACTTTCTCGGCCGAAAGCGGAATTTTTTGCATTCCTGCCGGCAATGACAAGAGTTTGGAATTTGCCCGTTCGTTTGGTGTGCCGTTTATCGAAAAATTATCGGACACTCTGCCCGGAACCGTTTTGTCTTACTTCGGTGATAAAGGAATGACAGCAGTCGTTTTTGAAGGAGGCACACACAGCACGGAAGAAGCGGTGGAAAATCTGACAGCCGGATTGTGGCACAGTCTGGCCTATGCCGGATTGATAGATTCAAAGTTACCGCAAGTCCAAAAAAGCCAGAAAAAATTGATAGAAATTTCAGAAAAATATCCGCATCATCTCGAACTGATTTACCGTCATAAACTGGAAGATTGGCATCATTTTAAAATGAATAAAGGTTATTACAACTTTAAGCCGGTTGACAAATCAGAATATTTGGCTTGTCAAGACAAAGAAAAAATAACAAGTCCCGCAAGCGGATTTATGCTTATGCCTCTGTATCAAAAAAAAGGCAGTGACGGATTCTTTATTGTCAAAGAAAAATGATTCCTTTTGGTAACAAAATAAAATACTTGTTTTAATTATCTTTATGCTACAAAATGTCGTCCCTACGGGATTTTGAAGTCAAAATGGTTTTATTATAAGCTTCAATTTTTGTGTTAAAATTAAATTATTAGTAGCTTTGCGAAGTCTCGACTTTGGTATCGATTAATCTTCCAAGTTTCGAGATATCAATTCATCATATTATCAAATTATCATCTTATCAATAAATGAAATATTACGCATCTGGCAAATTAATGATTAGCGGTGAATACACCGTTTTAAACGGAGCTACCGCTCTGGCTATACCAGTGCGTTACGGACAAAAAATGTCCGTCGATTTACATGACAGCCGAAATCATCGTTGGCAAAGTTTTGAACCCGGTGGATTATGGTTTGAAGCAGAATTTTCTAAAGATTTAAAACAAATCATCAACACCAACGACTTGCCTAAAGCGAAATTGATCCAAAATTTGTTGCAACACATACAAAACCAAAAACCGGAACTTTTTAAAACCGGCTTGCATATTTCTACGGATTTAGAATTTAACCGGCATTGGGGATTAGGCTCCTCCTCTACACTGATTGTTCTTTTGAGTCAATGGGCAAAATTAAATCCGTATGAACTGCTAGATAAAAGTTTTGGAGGTAGCGGTTATGATATTGCCGTAGCTTTAGAAAATCAAGCCGTGCTTTACAGTTTAAAAGATCAAAGCCCGGGTGCTGTTCATTTTCAATATCGCAATAAATTTCCACATTGGGAAAAAGTGAGCTTTAACCCGAGTTTTGCCAATGAATTGTTTTTCGTCTACCTCAACCGAAAACAAAACAGTCGAAACGAAATCAAAAAATACAAAACCACAGAAGTAGATAACAACCTGATTAAAGAAATCAGTTTTATCAGTAAAAAACTGCCTCTAACGAAAAAATTACCACTGTTTGAAGAACTATTGGATTACCATGAAGAAATTATATCCGGGGTTTTGCAACGTCCTACCATTAAAAAAGAATTTTTTAGCGATTATAACGGCAGCATTAAAAGCTTGGGAGCTTGGGGTGGTGATTTCATCTTGGCTACCGGACTTCAAGCGCCTGAATATTTCCGAAAAAAAGGATATTCACAAATCATTCCTTTTAAACAAATGTATCTTCAAAGCTAAATGACGGCATGAACACGAAAAAGCTCATCGATTGGTATCACCAAAACAAACGTGACTTGCCGTGGCGCAACACCAAAGAACCGTATATCGTATGGTTATCGGAAATTATTCTACAACAAACCCGTGTGGCACAAGGCCTGCCATATTTTCAGAAATTTATAGCTCAATATCCTACTATTCACGATTTGGCTCAAGCCGGCGAACAAGAAGTTTTGAAACTGTGGCAAGGACTGGGATACTACTCCCGTGCGAGAAATCTGCATTATACCGCCCGCGACATTGTTAAAAATTATAACGGAAAATTTCCTTCCACTTATAAGGAATTACTCCGGTTAAAAGGTGTCGGTGAATATACAGCTGCTGCCATAGCTTCCTTTTGCTACAACGAACCCGTGCCGGTAATAGACGGAAATGTTTACCGCGTATTGTCCCGCCTAAAAGGTATAGAAACGCCTGTCAACACAAGTGAAGGCAAAAAAATCTTTAAAGAAACGGCACTCAAAAGCATCGATAAAAAGCATCCCGCCGATTATAATCAAGCCATTATGGAATTTGGCGCATTACAATGTGTGCCGGCCAATCCTTCGTGCAAATCTTGTCCGTTACAAGATGAATGTGTGGCTTATCAAACCGGAAAAGTAAATGAATTACCGGTTAAATTACCCCGGGTAAAAGTCAAAAAAAGAGAAATGCACTATTTTATTGTTCGCTATAACGATCAAATTATCCTACAAAAACGTCAAGGAAAAGATATTTGGAAAAATTTATATGAATTACCCCTCATAGAAATCGAGGAAAAGCGGAAACTAAACGATGCGGACTTTAAAAAGTTGTATCAACAATTCGATATCGAACCGGCAAAACCTCCCCGGTTTCTACAAAAAATAAGGCACAAATTGACCCATCGTGATTTGGAAATCCATTTTTGGGAAGTCATCAGCCAAAAACCACCCAATCAATCCATTAGCATTCATGAGCTAAAAATTTACCCAATGCCGGTGGTAATTGCAAAATTTTTGGATAATTACAATTTATGATATACCTTTGAAATATTATT
>Ga0256843_1003496_pt1 | contig 10894 bp, 10 predicted proteins | sample AlvinellametaG_FD_191572 | JGI IMG/M metagenome (GOLD analysis project Ga0256843, IMG submission 191572) | Pompeii worm associated microbial communities from hydrothermal vent at the East Pacific Rise, Pacific Ocean - Alvinella | ecosystem: Host-associated > Annelida > Integument > Unclassified ... | reverse complement strand
TAATAGATCTTGATTTTTTTTGTATTTTCATATTCGTACATTTTATATTATATGTTTTCATTACACATATTTCTCCAACTTTTAATTTTCCATTGCCACATTTTCCATTGGATATTATATATTTAACTTTACACTGATCATTGTTAACTTTTCATTAATTTGGTGCCTGGCACTATTATGTATCAATAAAAAGAAAAAAGGGATTAGGCTTTAGTTTTTAAAGCCTCTTCCGCTGCCTGATATCCAAGTTCGAATGCTTTTTTGTTAACTTCAACAGCTTTGCTTGGTACAGTTTCGATCATTGCCTGGAATACAAGATCGTGATCAAGGTTGTTCATTCTTGTTGCGATTGCAAGTGCAACAACTGACTGAGTAATTACGTTTCCTACTTTTTCTTTTGCAATTGTAATTACTTCGATAGGATACATATTCCATCTTTTTTTATCTTCATCAGTAGGATAAACAAGATTTGGTTCATATACGATAATTCCACCGTCTTTTACACCGTCTTTGAACAGCTGATAAGATTTGTCAGCAACGCTAAGCATGAAATCGATTTCACCGTCTACCGCGTAAGGGTAAAGAATCGGCTCATCATCAAGGATAATATCAACTTTAGTAGGTCCGCCCCTAACCTGAGAAGTATACGTACCTACCTGTACACCGTATTTTCCAGCTTTTACGTAAGCTCTTGCTAAAATTTCACCAGCAAGAAGGACACCTTGTCCTCCAACCCCTGTAAATCTTAATTGTTTTCTCATTAGTTGCCCCTTACTCTGTCGATTAGTTTGTAGTATTCTTCACAGTATTCAGGCTCTTCTACGTGATGTAGGATACCTCTTGGGAATTTACCTTGTTTTTTAAGCTCATATTGCTCTTCAGGGCTTAGTTTATCCCATTTGTTTTTAGGAATTAAGTTACCTTCGATCCAATCCATGTTTTGTTTAGCTTGAGCCAATTTATTTTTTCTACCGAAGTTTACGTGGCAGTTTGAATGAATATCAAAGAAACTGAATCCTTTATGTTGGAAACCTTTTACAAATAATCTTTCAAGTTTTTGAGCTTCTGCAACACTTTCTCTTCCGATAAATGTAGCCCCTGCACCTTTAGCAAGCTCTGCCGGGTCAAAAGTCGGGTCAATGTTTCCGTACTGAGTTGTTACTGACCATGCACCTTTTGGAGTAGTTGGTGAAACCTGGCTGTTTGTAAGACCGTAGATGAAGTTATTGATTAATACAAAGTTTAGGTCAATATTTCTTCTACATCCGTGAATTGTATGGTTACCACCGATTGCAAGTCCGTCACCGTCACCTGCAACAACGATTACGTGTTTATCAGGGTTTGCAAGTTTAATTCCTGTTGCGTATGCTACAGTTCTTCCGTGTGTCGTATGAACAGTGTTTGCGTCGATGTAACTTGAAAATCTTCCTGAACATCCTATCCCAGACACAACACAGATATCGTTTTTATCCCATCCAAGTTTTGCGAAAGCTCTGATCATTGCTTTCATAATAATACCATCACCACATCCCCAACACCATAGTGTTGGCATTTTGTCAGTTCTTAAATAATAATCGTAATTAAATGCCATTATCTACTCCTTATACCATTTCTTTTAATTTTGCTTTTATTTCTGCCGGGCTGATAGGTCTACCGTTTGCTTTGAATAGAGTTTCGAAATCTCTTCTTCCGCTTACTCTTTCGATTTCTTTAATGTATTGACCTTTGTTCATTTCTGTTACAAGAACTTTGTCGAATTTTTTGCAAACTTCAGCAATTTTTTCTTCCGGAGACGGCCATAATGTAATAGGTCTGAACAGTCCTACTTTAATACCTTCTTTTCTAAGTTCTTTAATTGCTTCTTTTACAGAAAGTGACACACTTCCGTAAGCGATTACTGCGATGTCAGCATCGTCAAGCATAAACTCTTCATAACTTTCAATCTCATCTTTGTGAGCTAAAATTTTATTAAACAGTCTGTCAATTAGGTTCTGACAAAGTACCGCATCTTCAGTTGGGAATCCAGTCGGTCCGTGGTGCAATCCTGTTACGTGATATCTATATCCTTTAAAGAACGGATTAAGAATTGCCGGTTCATCCTGTGGTACATCATACGGTCTGTATTCTGCAGGATCACCTTCGAACACTCTTCTGTTTACAATATTTTTCTGTACTTCTTCAAGATCCGGAAGCTCAGCTTTACCTACCATGTGTCCAAGTGTTTCGTCAAGTAACACAAATACCGGAGTCATAAATCTTTCAGCAAGGTTAAACGCTCTTACTGTTTCTGTATAACACTCTTCAAGGCTTCCAGCACATAATGTGATTGACTGATAGTCACCGTGTGTAGGAGCTTGTGCCTGAAGAATATCACCCTGCTGTGGTCTTGTCGGAAGACCAGTAGACGGACCACCTCTCATTACGTTTGTAATTACAAGCGGAACTTCAGCAATAAATGCTAAACCGATTTGCTCAGCTTTAAGTGAAATACCAGGTCCAGATGTGTTTGTCATAGACTTAACACCACTCATACTTGCACCAAGTGCAACTGAAATACCTGCAATTTCGTCTTCCATCTGGATGAATTGACCACCAACTTTTGGAAGAAGTTTACTCATTTCATGTGCAACTTCACTTGATGGTGTAATCGGATATCCACCAAAAAATCTACATCCAGCATCAATAGCGGCAAGTGCAGCCAGCTGGTTTCCAGTACTTACTATTTCTCTTGGCATTACGCTTCTCCTTTTAACTTTTTAACTTCATTAAGTTTTTTAAACTTATATTCATCTCTTTCTGCCACGAAAATACAGAAATCAGGACACTCGAGTTCACACTCTTTACACCCGATACAATACTCTGGATGTGTAACCTTAACCATCTGACCTAAAATATTATGTGGATCAGGTACCATTTCAAGTACACCTGTCGGACAGAAATCAACACACAGTTCACAACTTTTACATTTACTTTCATCAACCCATACCGGTGTGTTTTCCGGTGCTGGAATTTTAAAATCTACATTTAATGCCATATAAACTCCTTTAGCGTTTCTTTACGTTATATATGATACCAAATTTAATACAGAAAAACTCTTAATAATTTTTTCATATACACTGATTGTGTAAAAATGTTACATAATTCGCAACATATTTCATATTTTAATTTGATTGAAGATGAAGTGAAAAATTATTGGATTCTTTTGAAGATCATTTTTGCTTTTTTCAGTGTCAGTTTTCTTTTAGAAGGAGATGCTAAAATAACACCTTTTTCATATTTAAAATAAAACTTATGCGAATTTCTGCTTTTATATACATATGTAACAGTGTTGGTTTTTAAATTCCAGACACAGTTGTTTTTTGGAGATATAAGTTTGTTTTTTTCAATTATAACACAGGTGTTATCAGAAAAGAATTCAATTTTTGCCCAGTTGTCAGTACTTTTCCATTTTCCGATGAAAGGAATATTTTGTGAGTAAGCCGTTATAAAAAATAATATAAGAAGAATATGTTTCATAAAAAAAACAAAAGAGGATTAACCTCTTTCTTTAAGAGCTTTCGCTACAGTAGCACCGATATCGGCAGGAGATTTAACTACATATACACCGGCTTCTTCAAGTGCCGCCATTTTTTCAGCTGCAGTACCTTTGCTTCCGCTGATAATTGCACCTGCATGCCCCATTCTTTTACCTTTAGGCGCAGTCTGACCTGCAATAAATGCAACTACAGGTTTGCTGATTTGTTCTTTAATAAGTTTTGCTGCCTGAATTTCAAGATCCCCACCGATTTCACCGATCATTACGATTGCTTCAGTTTCAGGATCCGCTTCGAACATCGGAAGTAACTGCTTATAGCTAAGTCCGATAATAGGATCCCCTCCGATACCAACGGCAGTAGTGATTCCGAATCCTTCTTTTACTACCTGGTTACTTGCTTCGTAAGTTAATGTACCAGATTTAGAAATAAGACCTACGTTTCCTTTTTTGAAGATGTTACCAGGCATAATTCCTATTTTACACTCTTCAGCAGTAATAATACCAGGACAGTTCGGTCCGATTGTATTCATTCCTTTTTTCTGTGCATAATGTTTTGCATACATCATATCTTTTACAGGTGCACCTTCTGTAATAATTACAGCAAGTTCGATTCCCGCATCTGCAGCTTCCATTACCGCATCTGCAACGAATGCAGGCGGAACGAAAATCATACTAACAGTTGCACCTGTAGCTTTTACAGCATCTTCAACAGTATTAAATACAGGTTTCCCAAGATGAGTCATCCCACCTTTATTCGGTGTAACACCACCTACGATTTGTGTTCCGTATGCCATACATTGTTCAGCGTGGAAAGTACCTTCTTTACCAGTAAATCCTTGAACTATTACTTTTGTGTCTTTATTTACCAAAATACTCATTATAACTCTCCTTTCGCAGCCGCAACAGCTTTTTTAGCACCGTCTTTTAGGTTCTCAGCAGGGATAATGTTTTTAATATTTGCATTTCTAAGTATTTCTGCAGCTTCCTCTGCGTTAGTTCCGTCAAGTCTTACGATTACAGGAACGTTTACTTCTACTTTTTCAGTCGCCTGTAAAATACCGTTTGCAATTCTGTCACATCTAACGATTCCACCGAAGATGTTAACGAAAATCGATTTAACGTTAGGGTCACTTAAAATAATTTCGAAACCTTTTGCAACCGTATCAGGGTTAGCTCCACCACCAACGTCTAAGAAGTTTGCCGGCTCTCCACCTTCATGTTTAATAATATCCATTGTCGCCATAGCAAGTCCGGCACCGTTAACCATACATCCAACGTTACCGTCAAGTTTAATGTAGCTTAGTCCGTATTTTTTAGCTTCTACTTCTGTAGGCTCTTCTTCGTCTAAGTCTCTCATTTCTGCAATTTCAGGGTGTTTATATAATGCGTTGTCATCAAATCCCATTTTAGCGTCAAGTGCAAGGAATTTACCGTCACCTGTTTTGATTAGAGGGTTGATTTCGATCATTTCAGCATCATTGTCCATATATACGTTATATAAAGCAGTTGCGAATTTAATAAATTCTCTTTGCTCGTCTTTTGGAAGACCAAGACCAAACGCCAGTTTTCTTGCATGGAACGGCTGGAATCCGATTGTAGGATCGATTGCTACTTTAATAATTTTTTCAGGTGTTTTTTCAGCAACTTCTTCAATTTCCATACCACCTTCAGTTGACGCCATCATTACAGGCATTTCAAGTGCTCTGTCGAGTACCATACCAAGATACAGTTCGTCTTTGATATCCGCACCTTCTTCGATATATACTTTTTTTACAACTTTTCCTTCAGGACCTGTCTGATGAGTTACAAGTGTCATTCCAAGCATTTCTTCAGCAAGTTTTTCAACTTCTTCAAGGCTTTTAGCAAGTTTAACACCACCTGCTTTACCTCTACCACCTGCGTGGATCTGAGCTTTTACAACCCATAGGTTTCCGCCAAGCTCTTCAGCTACTTTTCTTGCTTCAGGACCGGAAAACGCAACTCCACCTCTTGGTGTAGGTACGCCGTATTTTCTAAATATCTCTTTTGCTTGATATTCATGTATATTCATTTAATCTCCTTTCAATAGTTTAAATAATTATTTTTGTTCCCACTGAGCTCTGCCCTGCTCGTATAAATCATTTCCGTAACAGTCATTTACAACCACTACAGGCAGGTCTTCAACTTCAAGTTTTCTGATTGCTTCAGGTCCGAGTTCAGGATATGCGATAACTTCAGCCGATTTGATTCTCTGCGCAAGAAGTGCTCCTGCACCTCCTGTAGCACCGAAATACACGGCTTTGTGTTTTTTGCACGCTTCCCTTACGGCTTCATTTCTTTTACCTTTACCGATCATTCCCTTTTGTCCGTGCTCGATAAGAATAGGAGAATAACTATCCATTCTGTAACTTGTAGTAGGCCCTGCACTTCCGATAGGATCACCAGGTTTCGGAGGAGTAGGTCCTACGAAATAAATTACGCTTCCTTTAAGATCGAAAGGAAGTTCTTTTCCTTCGTTGATCAGATCAACAAGTCTTTTGTGAGCCGCATCCCTCGCTGTGTAAATCACACCTGTAAGATATACGATATCCCCGGCTTTTAGTTTTTCTACGTCTTCGTCTGTAAGAGGAGTTTTTAGTTTGTATTCAGCCATTTTGTCTCCTTAAATAGTTATATGAGAGTGTCTTGAGCTGTGACACTGAATATTTACTGATACAGGAAGCGATGCTATATGGCACATTCTGTTTTCATATGTTTCGATGTGTACTGCAAGAACTGTCTGAGTACCACCCATACCCATTGCACCGATTCCAAGTTTATTAAGTTCTTCTTTTAGTTCTTCTTCGAATTCAGCCATTTCAGGATCAGGGTTAGGAGTTCCGATACTTCTGAAAAGCGCGTGTTTACTCATAACAGCAGCCATATCGAAACTTCCACCGATTCCCACACCGACTACAAGCGGAGGACAAGGATTCGGACCTGCGTCACTTACAACTTTTTTAACGAATTCTTTAATTCCCGGCTTACCCTGTGCAGGAGCAAGTACGGTACCGCGTGATACGTTTTCGCTTCCTCCACCTTTTGCGGCATATTCGATTTCAATTTTATCGCCAGGTACAAGGTCGAAATAAATAATAGGAGGCAGGTTGTATCCCGCTTTATCTTTAAGGTTTGCCCTTGTAAAACAGTCACAAGTAGAAGCTCTTAAATATCCTTCTTCATAACCTCTTCTTGTACCTTCGTAAATTGCGTCTTTTAAACTTCCGCCTTCAACTTTTACATCTTCACCTACTTTTACGAAGTAGATAGCAAGACCGGTGTCCTGACATAAAGGTTTCCATTCTTTTTCAGCGATTTCAGCATTGTCAAGCAGCTGTTTTAATACCGCTTTACTTACTTCACTTTTTTCTTCCTCATATGCTTTTTTAAGTGCTTCAAGCATATCGGGAGCCAAGTGAGTAGTTGAGTAGATAATCATATCTCTGATTGATTTTACGATATCGTCGTATTTTACAACTCTCATTTTACTTCCTTTAAAAAGTCTTTATTTAATATATCCACCATCTCTTTAACAGCACCTACACTTTTTCTGAAAAGTTCTTTTTCGCAAGGATCAAGCGTTACTTCTATAACTTTCTCGGCACCGTCTTTTCCTATCATTACAGGCACACCGTTTACGATGTCTTTATACCCGTATTCACCGTCAAGATACGCGGCACAAGGGAATATCTGTTTTGAGTCTTTAAGAATTGCTTCAACCATTATAGCAGTTGATTTACCAGGTGCGAAATACGCGCTTCCGGTTTTTAGATATCCTACAATCTCGGCACCTGCTTTTTTCGTTCTTTCAACAACTTCATCTATTTCTTTTTGGCTTAAAAGATCACTAAGCGGTACACCCGCTACAGTCGAATATTTCGGAAGAGGTACCATAAAATCACCATGTCCGCCTATAACACTCGCTCTGATCTGTCCGGCACCGTATCCTAACTTTTCATAAATAAAATAAGCCATTCTCGCACTGTCAAGAATTCCAGCCATTCCGATTACTCTGTTTTTTGGAAAACCTGATACTTTTAGAGCAGTATATGTCATAGCGTCAAGAGGGTTTGATACAACGATCAAAATAGCATCGGGAGCGACTTCTTTTACCTGAGTTACAACATCTCTCATAATTTCTGCATTTTTGAAAAGCAGATCTTCTCTTGTCATTCCCGGCTTTCTCGGGAATCCGGCAGTAATTACCACAACTTTGCTTCCTCTTACATCTTCATAACTTTCTGCCGCTCTTACAATGGAATGGCTTCTCACAGCACTTGCCGCATGGCTCATATCAAGTGCTTTACCTTTAGCTCTGTCAGTATCTCTGTCAACTAAGATGATTTCATGAGCAAGCCCTTGCATTGCAAGAGAATAAGCAACAATACTTCCGACGTTTCCTGCACCTACAATTGATACTTTATTAGACATTTTTAACCTTTAAAAGGAAAATAATCCCAAAAGGGATTATCTTAAAGCATCTATAATTTTATTGAATGTTTCGCTAGGTCTCATATATTTAGCTACTTTTTCTTCGTTCGGATGATAGTATCCTTCGATATCAGCCGGTTTACCTTCTGCCGCAGCGATTTCAGCCAAGATTTTTTCTTCGTTTGCGTTAAGTTCTTTAGCAATCGGTTTAAATTTAGCTTCAAGTTCGCTGTCACCGCAGTTTGCAAGTTCTTCAGCCCAGTATTTAGCTAAATAGAAGTGGCTTCCTCTGTTGTCAAGCTGACCAACTTTTCTTTTTGGTGTTTTGTCGTTTTCAAGGTATTTACCTACTGCTCTGTTTAGTGAATCTGCGATAATTTCAGATTTTTCGTTTGCACCCTGTTTTCTTGCTAACTTAAGTGATTCAACAGTTGCTAAGAATTCACCTAAACTATCCCATCTTAAGTGACCTTCTTTAATGAACTGCTCAACGTGTTTAGGAGCAGATCCACCAGCACCTGTTTCATATAGTCCACCACCAGCAAGTAACGGAACGATTGATAATGTTCTTGCACTTGTACCAACTTCAATAATCGGGAATAAGTCAGTCAGGTAATCTCTTAATACGTTACCAGTTACAGAAATAGTACCTTCACCGTTTCTGAATCTTCTTAGAGTATATCTCATAGCTTTTTGAGGCGCCATAATATAATATTCTACACCTTCAAGATCATATTCAGGCATATATTTTAGAACTTTTCTGATTAGTTGAGCGTCATGTGCTCTGTTACTGTCAAGCCAGAATACGATTGGAAGACCGCTTTCTTTTGCTCTTTCAACAGCAAGTCTGATCCAGTCTTTAATTGCGATATCTTTTGCGCTGTACGCTCTAAATACATCACCTTTTCCAACTTCGAAAGTGAATAGAGTTTTTCCTTCACCGTCAAGTACAAGGAATTTACCGTCAGTCGGTGCGAAGAATGTTTTGTCGTGGCTTCCGTATTCTTCAGCTTTTTTAGCCATAAGACCTACGTTTTGAACCGTACCGATTTTAGTAGGGTCGAACTGTCCGTTTTTAACGATGTCAGCTACGATTTCTTTGTACATAGTTGCATAAGTTCTGTCAGGCACAGTAATTACTAAATCTTCTACTTCACCGTCTGGTCCCCAACCTTTAAGTCCGTTTTTAATTGTAGCAGGGATAGATGCGTCAACAATAACGTCATTTGGTCTATGAAGGTTTGTAATACCGTTGTCACTATCAACCATGTATTGTCTTGGCTGTTCTTTATAGATTTCATCAATTGTGTCAAGAATCGCTTTTTTCTTGTCTTCAGGTAATTTGTCAAGTTTTGCGTATAAATCAGCTAAACCGTTTCTTGGATTGAATCCGATTTCTTCAAGTTCTTTACCGAATTTGTCGAAAAGTTTTTTGTAATATACTCTGATCGCATAGTCAAAGAAAGTAGGATCAGATACTTTCATCATTGTTCCCTTAACGTGTAAAGAGAACAGAATGTCTTTTTCTTTTGCTTCGTTGATTACTTTTTCAAAGAATTTGCTTAGCTCTTCAACGTTTAGAGTCGCAGCTGAGAATACTTCTCCAGCTTCAACAGGAACTTCTTTAAGTTCTTTTTTGTTTCCAGCGTTGTCTTCGAATACGATTTTTACAGTCTGGTCTTTATCGCTTGTAAAGCTCTGCTCAGTTTCATAGAAGTCTTTTTTCTCCATGTGAGATACGTAAGATTTAGAATCAGGACTTACAGGTTTCATGCTGTGCGGATGCATTTTTGCGTAGTTTTTAACAGGCTCAGCAAGTCTTCTGTCTGAGTTACCTTCTCTTAGTACCGGGTTAACGTTTGATCCGACACATTTTAGGTATTTAAGTTTGATTTTTTCTTCTTCAGCGTTTTGAGGTTCTTCAGGAAAATCAGGTAGAGGATATCCTTGAGACTGAAGTTCTTTGATTGTTGCAACAAGCTGCGGTACTGAAGCTGAAATGTTTGGAAGTTTAATTACGTTTGCTTCAGGTTTTTTTACTAAATCACCAAGGTATGCAAGTTCGTCAAACTGTCTTAGGTTTTCAGGAAGCATATCAGAAAATTCCGCAATTACCCTTCCTGCAAGAGAGATGTCTCTTAGCTCCCAGTTAATATTAGCATCTTTTGTAAACGCTTCCATAATAGGAAGTAAGCTGAATGTAGCCAAGTATGGCGCTTCGTCTATCTTTGTCCATACTATTGTAGGATTGTTTGCCATGTAATCTCCTTTTGTTTTTTTATTGTTTAAATTTTATCACCTTTTATACGAAAAGTAACAATTATTCTTTTTAAATGTTTTGATGTGTTACAAAAAGAAACGGAAAAGAACTATCTTTTTTTACAGTGTTTAATATTGTAAACATGCTGTTTGTATGTTGTAGCAAAAAGATGTGATTTTCCGCATTTATAAAAATAAAGGTATTTGGTTTTATCCGGGAATATTGCCACTATTATAGCTTCACTGCTCGGAATACAAACCGGTTCATCAGGAAGTCCGTAATATCTGTAAGTATTATATTTCGTACGGTCGTTTTTTATTCTTTGGGGCGTTATTTTCTGATGTGAATACTTTCCGTAATTGAGACTGCCGTCCATCTGCAGTTTCATATGTTTTTTAAGCCGGTTGTATATTACGGAACTTACTTTTTTCATTTCTTCTGTGTTCGCCGCCTCTTTTTGGATTATCGAAGCAATTATAAGATACTTTTTATATTTGTCGTACTCAAATTTGCCGAATATTTTTTTTGAAATTTTACTGTGATACCTTAATGATTTGTTTTCAAGGTATTTACACACCCTTTCTTTTTTCATGCCTATCGGCAAAAAATACGTATCAGGCTTTAAAAACCCTTCGTCAAACCCGCAGTTA